>Ga0209668_10000835_pt1 | contig 12939 bp, 14 predicted proteins | sample FrelakmetPLP11PL_FD_187150 | JGI IMG/M metagenome (GOLD analysis project Ga0209668, IMG submission 187150) | Freshwater lake sediment microbial communities from the University of Notre Dame, USA, for methane emissions studies - PLP11 PL (SPAdes)... | ecosystem: Environmental > Aquatic >... | reverse complement strand
GGGGCTTGCACTAGGGCGTCGACGCTAGGGTGTGCGCACACCGGCGCACACCGGCGCACGGTCGCGCCAGGACGGCGCCCGTCCGCGCCGGGACGGCGCCCTCGCGGGCCCGTCCGCGCCCCGCGTCGGGCCCCTCGCGCGGGTGGCGCGTGCCCTGGCGGTCGCCCTCGCGCGCGTGCCGCGCGCGTGGCGCGCGTCTCGCGCGCCCTCGCGCGCGTGCGCCTGCGTGCCGCGCCCTGCGCGCCCGCGCCCTGCGCGGGGCCAGGTCGGGCCTGGAGGCCCAGGTCAGGGCCTGGGCTTCCAGGCGGTCGCCAGGGGGGTCGAGCTGGAGGCCGGCCTCGATGCCGGCCTGGGGGTGGCGTCACAAACGGGCGCGTGTTGGGCGCCCAGCAAGCGCGCCGAGAGGTGCGAATGTCTCAAAAAAGGTGCTGATAAAACTTTTGCCACTTGCGCTCCGGGTGGGAGATGTGCAAGTGTCGCCGTCATGGGTGGAGTCTTCGACAACGAAGGCCAGGATCTGCCTTTTGGGCCGGATTCTGAGCAAGCAGAGCAGATCGAGCGTCCTCGCCAGCGGGCGATGGAGGTCGATTCGTCCAAGTACATCGAGACGGCTGGGTACGTCTCGGTGGCGCTGGGGCCCGACAAGATGCCGCTGATCGGCGGCGAGAAGCCTGCTGGGCCCGAACCTGGCCTCACGGAGGCGAACCTGGTCTGCAACGAGTCGCCGGAGCGACCCGCCTGCGACCACTACATCGCGCTCGTGCTGCCCGCCGACGGCGTGGCCAAGGGCTTCGAGGAGCTTCGGCAGATCCGCCGCTTTTGCAAGCGGCTGAGCACGGCTGCTGAGCTTTTCGAGATCACCGGGAACATCTACGGCTGCACCGGAAGGACGCCGCAGGACCTCGTGTCGATCCGCATCATCCGAGACTTCGAGAAGCGGCAGAAAGAGATGGCCGCCGAACACGCAGAGAAGAGCGGAAAGCTCGACTTCTGAAGGAGAAAACAGAGATGAGTGACCGTGAAGATGACCGTCCCGAGCTCCCGCCCCCGTTCGTCAAGATGCTGGAGGGGCTCAAGTCCGACCGGAAGACCCTGCTGCGCGACAAGGCCTACTCGAACCCGGACCAGCTCCGCGCGTTCATGGGCCAGTACCTCTTCGCCCGCCTGCACGACATCGTCGAGCTGATGGGCATGGCGATCTACGACACCTACGGCCTGGCCGTCTCCAACGCCAACCAGCTTCAGCGCACCCGCAGCGTCATGGTCAAGGAGCTTCGCAAGCTGGGTGCGGACGTGTCCGAGGACGCCTCGCTGCCCGGCGCCGACACCGAAGCCCTGGACGACCTCCAGCAGGCCTTCTACGCGCTCGGCACGCTGCTCAGCAAGAAGCTGCCCGAGGACACCGAAGTCCAGGACGCCTACAACCGCTGCGCCGAGGCTCTGGGCGAGCTGACGGCGGAGCTGATGGGCGTGGACGGGGGCGACGACGACGAGGAGGACGACGAGGAGGACGAGGACGAGGACGGCGACGAGGAGGGTGACTCCGAGAAGCCCGCGCCGCGTCCGCGTCGCGCCAAGAAGTCCGACGAGGAGCCCGAGGCCGCGGCTTCTGACGAGGAGCCGACCTGATGTCGGATCCTGCCTCGGACGAGATTGACGACATCGTGTCCCAGGTGATGTCGGAGCAGAAAAAGCCCCGACGAATCGCCAAGGCCGCGAAGCGAGACAAGGCAGAGGAGTCCGACTCCGACGAGTCGGAAGATCTGCCGCAGCGAACGATGGAGGAGCTTGACATCACCGACGTCATCCCTCGCGACCTGCCCAAGCCCGCCGAGAACGTCAAGACGCTGGGTGACCTGATCGCCAAGTACGGCATCGGAGACAACCCCGACTTCAAGCTCCAGGTCTGGCGCACCTACCCCAAGATGTTCCCCGGAGGCCTCAAGGCCGACGGCTTCTACGACACCTGGGACCAGCCGCTCAACGAAGAGCTGATCCAGTCCGAGTACGGAGGCGGCACGTTCCGCATCGTCGTACAGGGACCGCACCCGACCAAGCCCAACACGCCGAAGCACTACGACTCGGTCACGCTCCAGCTTGCGGGCGAGCCGAAGTACCAGCGGATTCCGCGCGCCCTTCAGGGCCGTGAGCCCGATCCGTCGGCCGCTCCGCCATCTCCCCTGCCCATGATGATGCAGTCTTCGGAGAACCCGAAGCTGGCAGAGACGGCGATGAAGCTCGCTGTCGACATGGCTGACAAGGAGCGCGAAGAGCGCCACCGGATGGAAACTCGTGCCGGCGAAAGCATGGAGCGCGCGAGTGCGATGGTTGCTCCCGTGATCGAGGCTGAGCGAAAGCGGGCCGACGACGTCCTGGCCGCACAGCGAGAGCGCGCCGACTCGGAGCGTCGATACCTACAGGAGCGACTGGAAGAAGAGCGGGATTCTCGCAAGCGCCTTGAGGCGCGTCTGGAGAGCATGGAGATGAATCGCCCGAGCATGGCTTCGGAGCTTCGCGAGCTTGCGCCTCTGTTTGGTCCTCGTGGCGACGAGGGCAAGACCGCCGAGCGCATGCTCGAAAGCGTGATGGAGAAGCACCGCGGCGAGATGGACGCGCTCCGTCAGCAGAGCCAGCAGATGATGGAGGCGATCAACCGGCAGCACGCCGAGGTGATCGCTTCGATGCGAAGCTCTCACCAGAACGAGATCACGTCCCTGCGCGACTCCAACACCCGCGAGCTGTCTGCCGAACGCGATGCGGGCAGGCGTCGTGAAGAGAGGGTCGAGGACCAGCTCAAGATGGAGCGCGAGGAGCGTCGGCGCGACCAGGAGCGCAGCCGCGAGCTGCTGGAAGAGCGCGACAGGCAGTGGAAGGACCGCATCGAGATGCAGGTCGCGTCCACGAATCAGGCCTGGGAGGCTCGCCACCAGTCGGTCGTAGGCAACTACGAGAACAGGATCTTGTGGATGCAGCAGGAGGTCGATCGGCTGAAGTCGGAGATCAACGACCTCAGGAACAAGGCCGTCGACAGCACGGATCCGATCGCGATCGTCCACAAGGCCAAGGAGATCAAGGACGCCATCGGCATCCCCGACTCCGCTTCCTCCACCTCCAGCAGCAGCTCCGGCATCGGCCTGAGCGGCGGCGAGGACTGGAAGACGATCGCCGCCGAGGGGCTCAGCGAGAAGCTCCCGCAGCTTCTCCAGGTGCTCGGCAACATCGTCGGCGGCAACACCCCCGGGGCTTTTCCCGCCGCCACTCAGCAGCCGCCTCCGGTCGGCAGCATCGTCCAGCACCCCCAGCTTGGAGAGTGCGTGGTCGTCGCGAACCCGCAGATGCCTGGCGGAGTCGGTCTGATGCCTCGCGCAGCGTACGAGGCTCAGCAGGCTCAGGCTCAGCCCCGAACCCGCATGCTCGCGGAAAGTAGCCAGCCGCGGAGGTCGCATGTGATGCCCGACGCGTCTCAGATGCAGCCCAAGCAGCGCAGGTCGGTTCAGGTGATCCCGAACCTTGGCGAAGGCCTGCCCAAGCGCAGGCCGCCGTGGGAGGGTGGGGCCGTTGAGGAAGAGCGGCCGAGGTCCCAGCCCAGGCGTACCTCGGCACCGTCCCAGCAGGTCGTTCCCGCTTCGCAGCAGTCTCAGCCCGAGGCGGAGCAGCCTGTCGAGCAGGAGCAGACCAGCGACCGTCGCAAGATGTCTCCCATCGAGCGCCAGGCCATTCAGGTCATCGCCAAGCTGGTCCACGAGAGCGTGATGAACGCCGACGAGCCCGATGAGTTCGTTGAGAAGGTCATGTCTCAGTGGTCGCCGGACATCCTGCGCAAGATGGTCGGCGAATACTCGCCTGACGACATCGCTCGTGGCATCGTAGAGTTGCAGCCCAACTCTGCCGGTGCGACGCCGGAGGGTCAGAGGTTCGTCAAGGCTTCGTTCCGTGAGATCAGCGAGAGGCTCTGATGTCCGTGTCTGATGAAAAGCTCGGAGAAAAGGCAAGGGAACTGGTTGTCGCGCTCAGCGACTTCACGTCGCTGATTCTCGTCAAGGCACCGACGCCGGTCTTGGTCGCTCAGGTTGACACCCTCAACCAGTCGATCAAACAGGTCTTGGCGATGTGCCCCAACGAGTGGTCCCACGACTCTACCGACTGGACCGACGCCATCATGCAGAACCAGGGAAGGCTCATCGAGCTGTTCGTGGCGATGCAGTCGCGTTCTTCGGAATGAGGTAGAGTCCCGCGCGTGAAAAGGCTGGGCAGCTACTCGAACCCGCCACGGGTGGAGCGTCGGCCGGCTGTCGTCGTCGTCTATCAGGGTAACCGGGCTCACATCCGGTTCCACGATGGTCAGACGTACGGCATGCCGGCCGATTCCCTTCGCAAGATCGGCGTGCCAGAGGGCGGCATGTTCTTCCTGGTGACCACCTGGGTCGGGAAAGTGCCCGTAGACAGCCGTGTGGAGCCCGTTGCGGAGGCTCGCGGCAGGGCTGACAAGAGGTCAACGCCGAAGGTCATGGTCAAGGACGGCAGCAAGCTGACGACCAGGAAGCCCGCCTTGGACAAGAAACCGTGACGATCTAAGCGCGGATGCCTTGCGCCACTGGCATGTGGCGTGCGAAGATTCCGGCGGGCGTCTGGGCACCGGATTCATCCGATGCTCCGCGCAAGCAATTACGCACATCGCTACAACCAGGCGATCGGCACCACCGAGCCGTACCGCGGCACCGACCATACGGTCGCCGTGATGATCCAGCTCACCAAGGGTGCGATCGACCCGAGGGCGATGGTCGCTGGCGCTCTCCAGGGCGAGAGGAGCATTCCTCTCCGTCGGCACACGGAGCAGATCATCAACAACATCCGGCCCAAGGACTATTCGTCCGAGCTGGCCGCGATCGGCAAGTGGTGGGGCAACGCGGGCAGGTACACCCGCGACCCGCTGCACGTCGAGATGCTCCGAACCCCCGATCGTCTGGTGAACGATGCGCTCGCCGGCAGGCTGGCGTGTGACTGCTTCCCGGAGGACACGCTTCTCCTGCGGGACGACTTCAACTTCGTCCCCATCTCTTCCCTGGTTGCCGGGCAAAAGATCTGGGGCCTGGACAGGTGGAGCACCGTTCAGGACGTTTCGTTCAAGGGCTCCTTGGCTCTGGATGCGATCCGGCTCAACAACGGGAACTGGATCCGTTTGACGCCGGACCACAAGGTCTACGTAGCCAGGTGCCGGGTACACGACGAGTCGTCGCGAACCTGCAAGCCTTGCTCGTGCGACATGGGCCAGAGGGACGTGGTGAGGCTCTGCGTATCGGAGCTGAAGGAAGGAATGGTTCTTCTTCAGCCGGAAAAGATCTCGTTCGGGTCTCACTCCTTCGACCCAGATCGCTCTTACGTCGAGGGACTTTATCTCTCCGACGGATGGAACCAGGGCAGCTCGTTTTCGATCTCTGGACTCGACGGTGCTCCGAAGGAGAATCAGAAGCGAGTCGTTGAAGAAATATGCGAGCGACTTGGGGTTCCCACCACCTGGTATCGCAAGCACATCAACGTAAGGGATTCGGAATGGGCGGAGCGCCTTTCCCTCATGGGCGAGCACGCTCCCCAGAAGCGCGCACTGTCCATTGATCTCGACGAGGGCGGAGCCGCGTCGCTTCTTCGCGGAATCATGGCCGACAGCGGTCGCAACAGCGTGAAAAACGCAAGCTCCCGCACGTTCACGACGACGTCTAGGGCGCTCATGTTGCAGACCCGCATCCTTCTCAAGATGTTTGGGATCAGCTCGGGCTATTCCTACATCGAAAACCATGGCGGCTTGGGCACCAACCCCATCTGGAGGCTTTCCACTCGGGAGCGTTCTGATGGCAAAAACACGAAGCTGCTTCGTGTCAAGGAAGTGGTTCGTTCGGTCGGCTCCGAGCCGTGCTGGGACATCACCACCGACGACCACTACGTGTACATGCCGGAGGCCGACGTGACGGTTTCCAACTGCGACGAGTTCGCCTTGGCGATCGGCGCCTGCTGCCTGACGATTGGCGCGCGGGTCAACTTCGTGACCGTTGGCTTCAAGCCCCAGATGCCCGGCGAACCGAAGATTCACACCCACGTCTTCTGCCGGGCGCAGGACCCGAGAACGAAAATCTGGTGGGTGCTTGATCCTGTCGCAGGCCGTAAGACTGCCGACATGCTGAAGCGCGTGAAGCAGTTCACCATCTTCGAGGTCGACTGATGGAAACAAGCTACTACAAGCCCGGTGGCGGCCTGCGACTCGACTCTCTCGGCCAGGCGGCTGACAACATCACCACACCCGACGCCGGATCGCGGATCGCTCCTGCTATGAGCGTTCAGAGCATGCAGATCTGGCAGATCCTCTCTGTCGCGAGCAGCGGGCTGAGCGCGTTCCACGGGTACAGGCGGAACAACTCGATCGGATGGGCGATCGGCTGGGCGATCCTCGGCGGCATGTTCCCCGTCGTGGTTCCCGCAATCGCTTTCGCTCAGGGCTTCGGCAAGCCTGCCGTCAGGCAGAACGCTGGGCGTCGCAGGAGGACGAGTCGATGAGCTACGGAATGGGGCAGATTCAGCCCGCTGGTGATCAGGACCCGATCGAAATCGGAGCCCTGGCGAACCGTGATCCGATCATGTCTGCCGCTTCGCTGATGGCGTCGCAGATCATGCTCAAGATGGCCGCTGTTCCGAAGGACAAGCGCCTGAAGGAGATGGTCCTCGTCCTGAACGCGGCAGACCCGTCGCTCGGACAGAAGGGCCTGGACAAGTTCTTCAGCCTGGAGGCAAAGTACCCGCCCAGGAAGAAGGATCAGGCCGTCTTTGACGCGCTGAGGCTCACCATCGGCGACGCGCTCGTTGGCAAGATCTTGAAGTCGGCTCCCGCCGGCACTTCTGGCCTTGGCCAGACCTTGGCCGAGGCTCGTGGCGACGTCAGCCGCAGCGTGAACGACGCGAACGCGCTGTTCTGCTCGTATGGCGCTGGCGCGACGAGCATGATCGGCGGTTTCATCGACGCGTTCCGCAGCGGAGGCAGTACGACCGGCACCATTGGCACCGGCGCGGCCTCTGGCGCATCGATCGCCGGATGCGGGGCCGGTTCCACTCTCCTGCAAAACCAGCACACATTGGAGATGGCTCGCCTCTCCCAGGCTGGCGCAGCGCAGGCTCTTGCCGCCCAGGCAGCGAGTGATGCCAGGACGACGCGCATGCTGATCATCGGCGGCGCCCTCCTCGTCACCCTCGTCGGTGGAGTCGCAATCCTGCGCAAGTGATGTCCTACCGGGTCCACAGCGCGCTCGGCGCAGCGGCCGATATTTCTGTCGGCAAGCGTGCCTCTTCCGATCTGATTCTCGCCACCGCATCGCTCGATGCAGCGAAGATCATGGAAGGCATGGCTGTCGTCGCACGCGATCAGCGCCGATCCGAGATGATGTCGCGCGCGGAGAAGATTGCGCCTGGGCTCGGTCGCCAGGTCGCAGCCAAGTTCGACGAGATGCGCTCCGCAGGAGTGCCCGCAGACAAGGCCGTGTTCGACTCGCTTCGCCTCTCCATCGCGAACCGCCGCATGGACGACAGCCTTGCCAGGGTCAAGCAGGCCATCGCTGCATCCAGTACCGCCACGAGCGGTCTCGGGCAGTTCCCGTCGATCAACCTGTCGGCGAACGATCGCAGGGCCGCCTGCACGGCTGCCGGTGCGACCACGATGGTCGGCGGTGTCGCCCAGGTCGTGCCTGTGTACGGGCAGATTGTGGGCGGCATTCTTCAGCTCGGCTCTCAGGTTGCGGGTCAGGCCCTGGATTGCGGCCGAGAGCAGCGCGAGGCGGATGCCGCCGCCGCCGAGGCACAGGCGCGAGAGGCCGAGGCCAGGGCGCGTGCGGCAGCCGCGCAGGCTGCCGCCGCCGACCTGCGCAGGCGCTCCATGGGAAGAAAGGTCTTGTTTGCCGTCGGCGCGGTGGGCGCTGCTGGGCTAGTCTACTGGGCGCTCTCGTGAGCGGCTTTGGTGCGGTTTGGCTGGGCGGCCTTCAGGAGTTGAGATGAGCAACGAGTTCGACATCTTCGAGGACGACGGGGAGCTTGAGATCCCGACTATGCGCGGCAGCGCAAACCTGGATCCCCAGGACTACGCTCGCGGCATCGACGGTCGTGGTTCGGACATCCTCGACGACGACTTGCAGGAAGACACGCCGTCGACTCCTGGCCGCAACCCCGGCGCGGCGTCCGCTCCCGACATCGACGGCACTTCCGACTGGACCATCGAGGACGACTCCGACGGTCCCGGCATGGTGCAGACGACCTATGGCGCCCACCCCTGGGGCGCCGGTGCGAGCGGCGGATACCGCCCTCACTCGCAGCAGCGAACGGACATGGACCTTTCTGGCCTTGGTGGCGACTCCAGCGAGTCCAAGCCGGTGAAGCGAGACAGCATGCACATGGAACCTGAGGTCATCGACTCCGTGGACGTCGTCGAGGTGCCCGAAGCGACGTGGCACGGTAACCGAAACCAGATGCCGTCCAACGCCGGCATTCCCTCGGACATGCTCTACGACCGGACTTCGTACGAGTACAACAACTCGACGCAGGACACGATCGGATCGGGCATCTTCGACATGGAAGAGGGCGTCACCTGGCGCCCCCGCGACGGCTCGTTCGCCAACCAGTACGCGCTTCCCGCCTACATCGCGGACGAGGACGAGCTGGGAGTTCAGCAGAGCGAGATGTTCGACACGACGGCGAACGAGTGGCGGGTGGTCCAGCCCTCGGCTGGCGGCGTGACGCTCAAGACCCGTGTCCCGAGCCTGCGCAAGGCGTACTCGCCCTTCGTGGACGGGTCTCCTCCCGCTGACCTGCGCGCAGAGTCTACTGGCCCCAGGTCGCACATCGAAGCGTTCGGTCGCAAGGTGGCCTCTCTCGTCATGGAAGAGGCCAAGGCGCAGCCTCCGCACGCCAGGTCGATGTTCCTGGCCAACGCGATCGAGTCTCTTGGTCCGAGGATGTCCGCTCGCGCGAAGGCCGTCGCAGACCAGATGGTCTCGATGGGCTACGAGCCGTCGCGCGCCATGGAGGACGTCGTCGCCCACTGCGTGATGCACGCGGCCGTGCGCGACCTTCGCTCCGCCGAGAGGCAGAGCGGCAGGCTCGCGAACCTCGACAGGCTCGCTGGCAGCGTCCGCCTCAGCCGCGGGAAGATGCAGGCGGCGGCGGCCAAGCACATCGCGCCGCTCGCGCGCAACACCGCTTCGCTGAAGAGTGATCTCGGCGCGCTCTACTCCTCGTCATGCGCTCGCGGCATGGGCCAGGTGAGCCCGAGCGATCCGGCGTCCGCCACCGTCCCGGTCCCGGCGTCGATGTTCACCACGCGGAACCTGCTCATCGCAGCGGCCGTCGGCGGCGTTGCCTATTTGGGCTGGACGAACCGCAAGAGCATCAAGCGCAACGCGAAGAGGCTCGCGAGGAAGGTTGGTCTCTGATGCCCCGTCCCGCTTCTGACTTCGTGACTCCCGAGGCTCGATACGCCGAGGCTGCGCAGGACATGTCCGGCGTTCGCTCGTCGTCTCCCGGCATGTCTCCGTACCCACTCTACGGGCTCGGTCAGGCTGAGGACACGACCGTCTGGTACCGGAGGCCGATGTTCGTGCTGCCAGTTGGCATCGCCATCGGCGTCGGCATCGGCTGGGGCATCTGGGGCTGGTTCATGCCCACGCTTCGCAAGAACGTGCGCAAGAGCATGAAGCGTGAGGAGGACTGACCTATGACCTACAGGGTCAACCGAGCTGAAGGCTACCAGCCCTGGGGCGTCACGAACCCTTGGGTCTTTGCCGATCTGTCTCAGCCGCAGCGTCAGCGCGGTCGGGTCTCGCCGCTGGTGTACAAGACCCACGGGTCGTTTCTACACAGCCCTCACCTCGGGCAGACGCCCGAAGAGGACCGTCAGCGGGCCATGAGGATGGAGCGGTACGCGATGATCGGCCTGCTGCTCTCCGCCGGTGGATTCGCGTTCACTGCCTGGAACGTTTTCAGGGGCCGGATGAAGTCCAACAGCCGAAGGCGTAGGTGAGGTTGTCATGTCGTACAGTGGTCTCGGATACTTGGGCGCGCTTGAGGCTGCGACCTACCCTAGCAACACTCAGCTTGTCGCCGGCTACCGCATCGTCGGCCTGACCCGCCCTGCCGGCGAGGTCCCTGGACTTCTTCGGGAGGCGATGCAGGCTGCCTTCCGCGGCGCGACGCTGCGCACGGGATGGGGTGGCGGCAGCGGGTCGGCTGGAGTGCCCTCGGGACACGTCTACGCCGTGGTCGAGACGAGGGCGCCTGGCGTGACCTCGGACACGATGAACGGGATCTTCTCTCGCGTGGCGTCGGCTCTTCAGTCGAGGCTTGGCGGCGGAACGGTGACCAACACCCATGCGCATGTCGTCAGAGGTGGCGGTGGGCCTGCCGTGTCCCCGTCCGACATCGTTCCTTCGGCGTCTCTTCCCGGCGCACTTCCCGGCGTGCTTCCTCCCGGCGACGGACTGCTTCCCGGCAGCGATCCCGGGTTGCTTCCTGTGGAGGAGCCGTCCTTCTTCTCGCAGACCGTCGGAGGCGTTCCCATGTGGGGCGTTCTTCTCGGCGGAACCGCGCTGGTCGGTGCCGCCGCGTACGTCCTGATGTCGTCTCGCAAGCAGGGATGATCCTGGCATGACCTACCGATCGCATTTGGGACAGTCGAACCCTCCTCTCGTGGCAGAGCGAGGCCCGGCGGTTCTTTCTGCGAAGCAGGCGCCACTCCCGGTCGTGTCTGCGATGTCGAGGCCGACTCCTCCTCCGGTCGATCCGCTAAGCATCGTCCCTCCTGAGTGCGCTGCGTTTGAGCGGACAGCCATCGCGCCAGACACGGTGCCTGCTCAGACGACGGTTGTGACGTCGTGGCCGTTGGTCACGGCAACCGATGCTGAGGTGCAGGTTTGGTTTGGAGAAGTGCTCGGCAATCCTGCTGGTTCTGGTGGGGCCGCGCTTTTGTCTGGCATCGGAACTTTGCCAGACGGCACTACGTTGGCTTCGGCGGGTGCCGGTTTCATGCGAGACCCGGACGCTACCGGATCCGGCCCGAACGGCATGCTGTGGCTTTCCATGTCGTTCAGCGCGCCGGTGCCGCGTGTTCGCGTTCAGCGCATCATGCAGGATGTGATGATGCGTGCGATCGCAGCCTCTGGGGCTCCCAAGGTTGGCTCGCCAAGAACAACGGCTCCCGTTGTGGCTGCCGGAGACTCCGATCAGGAGTTGCAGGCCGCTGCTACGAAATCGGCCATCGCTCAGCTTTCCGTTGCATCTGTTTTCGGTGTCGTTTTGGGGGCCGTTCGGAACATGACCCGTCCGGCGAGCCTTGCGACCGGATCTGTCATGGCTGCGGCTTCCGATGTCACCAACGCGGTTGGGATCATCTCGCGGGCCAACGAGCTTGCTGCGCAGGTGAATGCTGGAATCTCAACGGCGCTCGCAGCACCATCGGATCAGGCCGCCGCCATGCAGCAGGCGCTGATCGCTGCGAAGTCGCAAATCGGAACCATGCGGAGCACGATTCAGAGGGCGGTCGTGGCTGCTCCTCAGATTCGTGATCAGGCCACCAGCGGAAGAGGCGATCTCGTCAAGGCCATCAGAGATCAGGTTGTCAGCGGAGTGGAGTCCAAGGTAACGGGACAGCCAGGATTCATCCGGGAGGTGTCCAAGTGCCAGTATCTCGCAGCCGCCGAGCGTACCCTTCGTGGCGACATCTCCAGGCTTGAGGAGTCGCTGAACGCGTCTTTGTCTGCCGCCCTGGCGCTGATCGCAAGCCCTGACCAAGTGAACCAGACGCTGGCTCTGCTCAACGAGCTTGACGCTAGGATCGATCGCGCTCTTGAGCAGCTACCACTTTCGTGGTTCGAGCGAGAGTGGAATGGGATGCCCGCCTGGGCGTGGATGGCCGGCGGGGGAGTGTTGTTCATCGGCGGCGCCGCGTTCATTCGGTATCGCAGGAAGAAGTCGTCTGCTGCGGCTCCGGTGTCCAAAAACCGTAGGATGAAGCGATGAGCTACTCATTCAGACGCGGTCTTGGCCAGGCCGCTGGATCGCCTTCCGCACCTTCCGTTGCACGCCTTTCCGTGTCGCTTCCGAATCCTTCTGATGCGGCGTACATGAGGCAGCGCGAGCACGACCAGGACTGGATGAGGGTTTCCGACGACGGGATCTTGTCTGGCCTGTCCAAAATACTGTACGACCGAAAAGCTACCGACGTCGTAGTGCCTGCTCGCATCACCAGGAACGACTGGTCTGGAACGAGCGGCGGTCGGATCGGAGAGGGCGATCCGTTCATGGTTGGACTCAGCTCTCTCTGGAGGCGGCTCGGAAGGAGAGCCGAGTGGTGGCCCGGTGCCAGGGGCGAGTTCAACTTCGGACCCAACACTGACTCCGAGCAGACGCTTCGCATCGCAGAGCCTTTTTACGAGGCGCTCAGGTCTGCGGACACCCCTCTCTGGCGAGCTGGAGACGACGGATTCGTTCGTCTTTGGCAAGCAGACAATCTCTACAAGAACATCATCCGTTCCATCCTGGTTCGGTCCGGGTACTTGGACCGCCTGGCTCCTGTGTCTACCAAGGACGACAGCGCGATGGTCGACGCCCTTGGAAGGTGGTTTGGTGAGGCAAAGGCCATTGGCAGGGACGTAGGGTCTTGGCCGCACGGTGTGAACTTTGGACCCAACACCAACGGGGATGAGATTCGGGTTCACAGCAAGCTGATTTCCGATCTTCTTTCGCGCCCGTCTCCTCGCCAGTCGGTAACGTCTCAGGCCGCGATGAAGGGGGCTAAGATTCGTCCTCCCGTCATCGGGATGTTGACCAACATCGGCGGCAAGAACCGGACAACGATCTCCGCAACGCAGAGGGCTGTCGTAAACGCCGTGACCAAGAGCGGAGGCATTGTTCTCC
>Ga0209668_10000834_pt1 | contig 12942 bp, 16 predicted proteins | sample FrelakmetPLP11PL_FD_187150 | JGI IMG/M metagenome (GOLD analysis project Ga0209668, IMG submission 187150) | Freshwater lake sediment microbial communities from the University of Notre Dame, USA, for methane emissions studies - PLP11 PL (SPAdes)... | ecosystem: Environmental > Aquatic >... | reverse complement strand
CTTTTGGTATAATCTTGTAATAATCCTGTTCCCCATACGGAGCACTTATAGCACAAAATTATGTAAGAAACAAATTTTAAGTATTACTACACGGTGTAGTGAAAAAACACAAAGAAACCTTGAGAAATAGGCACATGCCTCTTTCCCATGGCAGGGAGGAAAATATTCATGAAGTGATGTCTAACAACCTGAAGGTATGGAAGACCGCGTGTCTGTTAATTTCTCACTATAGTGAGGGAAGCCACTCACTGACGACCTCTTCCACAACGTTGTAGGGGCTCATCGAATGGTCCATGATCGCCGCTACCATATGTTCGATCCTGCTGTTTTCGGCAAGGCGTGCGCGAATGATACGGAAGAGTTCATGGTGAATCATCTGCAGGGTTTCCTCACGGGTTCTCTCGCGGCGTTTTTCCAGAAGCTTCCCGCTCTGCTCCAGATATGTCCGATGCGCATCGATGGCTTCTATGAGATCATCCTCGCCTTTTCCCTCAACAGCAACAGTCCGGACAACCGGAGGCACCCAGGTACGGTCTTTTATACTCGCATCCTGATCAACCCGGTATCGAACCTCGGCAAAGAGCTGATCCGCTCCGGGCCGATCGCATTTATTGATCACGTAAATGTCCGCGATTTCCATGATCCCGGCTTTCATGCTCTGGATCACGTCACCGAGACCGGGAACCAGGACTACGCATGTGGTATCCGCAACGCGCATGACATCCACCTCGTCCTGCCCTACTCCTACCGTCTCGATAATTACGTAGTTTTTCCCGGAAGCATCAAGTACTTTGACCGCTCCCCGCGTAAATTGGGCGAGCCCTCCGAGATAGCCGCGGGTGGCCATACTGCGCATGAAGACACCTGAATCCTCACTGTGGCGGGTCATCCTGATCCGGTCTCCCAATAAGGCCCCTCCTGTGAAAGGACTTGAAGGATCAACGGCGACAATTCCCACTGTTTGTCCTTTATTGCGCAATTGCCAGGTAACTCCATCCGTGAGAGTGCTCTTCCCTGTACCGGGAGAACCGGTGATTCCCAGTATATAGGCATTCCCGGTGTGAGAATAGATCTCTTTCATTAAAACCCGGGCACGTTCATCCTCGTTTTCCAGCCAGGTGATCACGCGGGAAACTGCCAGTGGCGTACCCTGGAGGATTTCTGCTACATAATCCATCATCATCGTTATTTGCTCAATCCTGCAAATTAATATAAGTTAACCACCAGAGTACATACCATGACCTGGTGGTTCAATTGAATAATGGTACAGGGGAGACAACGTACGATCTCCCCTGTACTTCGCTCACTGTTCAACAGCGCACTATTGTGCGTGCTGTCCTTATGTTATTACTTCGACTTTACGTTTGATTTAATAAAATCAACGATAACTTTCGTCGATGTTCCCGGTCCGAAGATTTCAGCGATTCCTGCCTTCTTCAATTCGGGGATGTCTTCCAGAGGAATGATTCCGCCCCCAACCACCAGGACATTTGCAAGCTTCTTTGCCTTCAGCAGATCGACCACCTTTGGAAAGAAGTAGTTATGGACTCCCGAAAGACTGCTCAAACCAACGACATCAGCATCCTCCTGAAGCGCCGCTTCGACAATCATTTCCGGTGTCTGTCTTAATCCGGTGTAGACGACTTCCATACCGGCCTCAGCAAAGATACGGGATAGGAGCTTGGCCCCACGATCATGGCCGTCCAACCCGGGTTTTGCAACAATAATTTTTATCTTCTTTTCTGCCATTGTAAGTCACCTCCACACATTATGAAATAAATTCCTTGGGTCGATACTGCCCGAATACATCGCGCCACACGTCACACACTTCACCGACGGTAGCCCCTGCCTTCACTGCCTCAATCACAGTCGGCATTACGTTGGTATCTGTCTTTGATACTTCACGCAGTTTATCCAGGGCTTTCTTCCAGGCGGCGTTATCTCGCTTGGCTCGCCATTCCTTGAGTTCTTTGGCTTTTTCTTCGCCCACCTTCATATCCACTCTGAGAAGATCGGTAACAGGGGGTTCTTCCATGACATACTTGTTCACCCCTACGTAAGCCCGTTCACCGGAGTCAATCGACTTCTGGAACAGGTACGCGCTGTTCTGGATTTCCTTCTGAATGTATCCCTGCTCAATAGCCGTCAGGGTTCCACCCATGGCGTCAATCTTCTTGATGTAATCTTCGATTTCCGCTTCGATCTTGTCGGTCAGGTATTCGATATAATAAGATCCGGCCAGAGGATCGACGGTCACGCAGGCGCCGCTTTCCTCGGCAATAATCTGCTGCGTTCGCAGGGCGACGGTCACGGCCCCCTGAGTGGGAAGACACAGGGCCTCATCATACGAGTTCGTATGGAGGGACTGGTGCCCGCCTAATGCGGTGGCGAATGTCTGAAGGGCAACCCTGACGATGTTGTTCAACGGCTGCTGCGCTGTCAGGGTAACACCACCGGTCTGCACATGGTAGCGAAGCATCATGGACCGGGGATCTTTGGCCTTGAATCTATCCTTCATGATTTTAGCCCAGACGCGCCTTGCTGCGCGGAACTTGGCGACTTCTTCCAGAACGTCGGTGAAGGCGTTGAAGAAGAAGGAGAGACGTGGCGCAAAACTATCCACGGGGATGCCTCTTGCTGCGCATGCTTCGGCGTAAGCGATTCCATCAGCGATGGTGAAGGCCATTTCCTGAGCAGCCGTGGAGCCTGATTCGCGGATGTGGTAACCGCTGATGCTGATGCTGTTCCATCGCGGAACGTATTTCTGGCAGAACTCGATCAAGTCGACGGTGAGGCGCATGGTCGGCTTGGGGGGATAGATATACTGACCACGACAGATAATTTCTTTAAGAACGTCGTTCTGGATGGTTCCACCCAGTTGATCATATTTCGCACCCTGTTCTTCCGCAACAGACAGGTACATGGCCAGCAGCGCTGTCGCTGCGGCGTTGACGGTCATTGACGTCGTAACCTTGTCCAGAGGAATCTGGTCAAAGAGAATGCGCATATCGCCGATGTGGTCAATGGCGGCGCCGACTTTTCCTACCTCACCCATGGACAGGGGATGATCGCTGTCATAGCCCGCCTGGGTGGGAAGATGAAAGGCCACGCTCAATCCCGTCTGCCCCTGACCTAAAAGGTAACGGTAGCGGGCATTCGTTTCCTTGGCGCTGCCGAATCCCGCATACTGACGCATGGTCCAGAACCTGCCCCGAAACATGTTGGGCTGAACGCCACGGGTATAAGGATATTCACCGGGATAGCCGAGTTTGTTATCATAATCCAGACCGGCTACGTCCGCCGGGGTATAGAGACACTCGACAGGGATACCGGACCAGGTGCTTTGAGCCTTCTTTTCGGGGGCTTTGCTCAAGGTCTTCGCCAGAGTCCCATCCGACCATTTCTTTTTCCCAGCTTTGATCTTTTCCAACTCCTTTACATCAAACATAGTCTACCTCCTGAAGATATAGTCAATAGGAAACCCTTGAATAAAAAAACCCTTCCGCTTAATTTAATACATCAAGTGTTTATAAATCGTAGTCTCTTTGGCAAATTTACCGTTATTCAAAGGTCTCAATATTGGTGGGCGAATCGGTTTTTTGCGTGTCCGTCCTATCATCTAAAAGCTTTTCTGTCAACAATTTTCTGATAGGAAATTTATCTTATTGGCACTCTCAGAGGAAATGAAGAAGGTGAGGTCAAGGATTGCATTTTAATAGTCACTTTGAGGCCTTTTCCCAAAGATAATTATTCAAGGGAAAACAACGCCATACATAATAGAAGAGGGGTCTTTCGACCCCTCTTCCACTGTTCTGGAATAGCCTCTCGACGGTTCAGGTACGTTCACGATACTTGAATGAGAGATTAAGTCTTACCCGGAAGGATGTTATTTTCCCATTTTCAACAGTCACATCCTGTCTTATAACCTCTGCAACTCTGAGATCTTCGAGCGTCTTGGAAGCGGTTGCCAGGGCGTGCCGGGTAGCATCTTCCCAGGATGTAGGACTTGATCCTACGAGTTCTATAATACTGTAAACTGACATAATGATCCCTCCTTTTTTGTAAAGTGTTCACTTCGGCATTAAATGACGCGACTAAACCTTGGACATTAATTTGTCAAATTCTTCCACGGTTACGGCAGGCAATGTGGTAAAGGAAATTCCCGTCAGTTTCGTCAGGGCAACAGATGCCTGCATCGCCTTTTCCACATCGGGAAAAGACAGGATAAACACAAGGTCTACTTCTCCGAGCAATGCATACATAGACTTTACTTCACCGCCGAACTTTTTTATAAGCTTCACGACCTTATCGGTCCGGCCCGCGCTCATTCCCTTCAGGGCGTCTGATGAATATTTACCGAATAAAAAAAATGTGGCCATAGTTTCTCCTCCTTTACCAAGTTCCTTGTAAAAGGTTTATTTAGGAAATCCCCCTTACACCTCCCTGTATTGCGCATGGCCTCGCCCGTGCGGGACACAGAGATCGACGTGAGCCTCGTTCCCGCGCCAACTTCAGGGAAAGGCTTGTTTTTCAGATAAACACTGATCAGACCCCATGATCCTCAACGAAGACGCGCACCTTCCTTGCCTCACTGAGGAGGGAATCTATCATCTCCTCTACTGCCAGGCGCTGTCTGGACGTCTGCCATACCTTCCAGGCTTCAAGGGTGATCCACGTGCTGATGACCATGAAGACGGAGGGCTTCTCCGCTTCCCGAAGCGTCTCGCCGGTGATGTATCCGTGCTGCCGCATCCCGGCAGATCTCAATTCCAGCAGTAAATCCCTTAGTTGCGCCTCTTTGCCGGGCTGACAATGTCTTTCAATCATTACTCTTATCATGCTTATCCCCCCCTTTTTTTAGATCATTCTTAATGCAATGTTACACGATTCATCAATCCTCGCAGATAAAAGGCTTCCCCATCTTCTTTAAAGAAAAGTTGTTGAAAATTCGATGACCATCGTAGTCCAAGACCCTCATATCATCCACATCTTTCAGATCACTTACCACTTCAAAGTAGCTGGAGCCATAGAGGTTTTCACATTGATCCATAGGAATTTCGGATACAATGAATTTTTTTATCCCTTTTGCTTTCAACTTGCCTATGAAATTGGGGTCATCGATCGAAGAATAAGAGGTCAGAATCAGAATGGGTCCCGATCCGGTAAAAACCAGTACTGCTTTCATAAAACTCCCTCCTTTCTTAAATAATTATGCCCTTTATTTTATTATAACCTAATTTATCCTGAATGAAAAGATAACTTTGACTACTATGCTTGATTTTGATACAGCCATGAACAAAAAATATAATAAAATGATATTAAATGAATGAAAGAATCGGAGGTGATGCTAAAATGTTTGAAGAGCGCACTCATTTTACGATCGGTGAAGAGGCAACGTTCACCAAAATTATCAGCGATGAAGACATCACAACATTCGCAAAGATATCAGGTGATGAGAATCCCGTTCACGTGAACGATGCGTATGCGAAAGGAACCATGTTCGGCGGTCGGATAGCTCATGGTATTCTTGTTACAGGTTTAATATCTGCTGTCTTAGGTACTGTCTTACCAGGGCCTGGCGCAATCTACATGAGCCAGCAGCTACGATTTCTTGCCCCTGTCCGGCCCGGTGATGAGGCAACTGCCCGCGCCAAGGTAACGGAATGGGATACGGAAAAAGGACGGATAACGCTGTTGACGGAGGTCACGAATCAGGACGGAGTGACCGTGATAACGGGCGAGGCCCGTCTTGTCATGTCATCATTCATAAAGAAAAAATAATCAATATCGCAACATTTTTCGATAATGCCTAAGAGGAACAATGCACACAATAAAGAGGGGGCGGAAGGCCCCTTCACAACTCCTGGAGCATATTGGAAAGGTTTTTTTATTTTAATAACGGTGCATGGGGGATGAGCAAGCACTTACCCGATCCCCATCCCCTTCATTACGGATAGCATGATTGCGGCGGCCATTACCGATCCGATCTGACCGCCGGTATTCGCGCCGATCGCGTGCATCAGGAGCCAGTTATTTTCGTCATATTTACGGCCTTCGGCCTGAACTACACGGGCCGCCATGGGGTATGCCGAGATACCCGCCGCTCCGATGAGGGGGTTGATCTTTCCCTTCGTTAAAAAGCACATGAGTTTTCCGAAGAGGACACCCGTTACTGTATCAAGACAGATTGCGATAAACCCAAGCCCCAGGATAAGAAGGGTTTGCGGCTTGAGAAACGCCGCCCCCTCCATGGTGGCGCCGATGCAGAGCCCCAGGAGGAGGGTCACCACATTGGTAATCTCGTTTTCCGAGGCCTTGGTAAGGCGGCTGACTACACCGGATTCCCTCATGAGATTTCCCAGCATGATCATACCCATAAGCGGCGTTCCCATGGGGGCTATAATGCAGGTTACCACAGTGACAACTATAGGGAAAATAATCTTGAGCGCCGGGGAAGCGGATTTTTTCGGGTACTCCATTCTCACCTTCCGTTCCTTATCCGTCGTGAGTATGCGCATGATGGGCGGCTGAATGAGGGGCACCAGTGACATATAACCATACGCTGCTACGGATACCGCCCCCAGCAAATGAGGCGCGTACTTCGAGGTTACATAGATCGACGTTGGACCGTCGCACGCCCCGATAATCCCGATCGCTATCGCATCCAGTTGTGAAAATCCTAACAGCAGGGCTAACAGAAGTGTCAGGAATATCCCGAACTGCCCCGCCGCTCCCAAGAGGAGGATCTTGGGATTTTCCAACAGAGGGCCAAAGTCCGTCATGGCGCCGATACCGACGAAGATCAGGCAGGGAAATATCTCCGTCATGACGCCGGCGTCATAAAAATGGCGGAGCAGGCCGCCCGGTTCCATCATACCCGCCAGGGGTATGTTCACCAGTACCGCTCCAAACCCGATGGGAACGAGGAGAAGGGGTTCGTAATCCTTTTTAATTCCCAGGTAAAGAAGCACGCAGCCCACGGCAATCATGATGATATTTTCAATGGTCAAAAGGCCAAGCCCCATAACCAGGCTGCTCAAACCTGACAGCAATGCGTCAATCATGATTTAGCCTCCTTTCCTTTCTCATCTGACTCCCGGTACGGGAATATACGTTTCAGGAGATTGATGACCAGGGTCAGGAACCAGAGACTGAAGAGCGTACTCCCCATACCGACAATGGTCATGGTTATACCAAAGGTGAAATTGTCCATAATGCCTCCCCATAATTGTTTATAAAAAATGATCAGATAATTTAATTAATGAGTCAATGACAAATCTCAACGCATTGAAATAATATTATAGTATCAATAAAAAAACAAACATCAATCGTCCAGATATCTTCTTTATTAATTCTAAGGGAGGGCACTTATAACAGGTAGCATCATGCTGACAGAAGCCGTATTCAAGGTTTTAATTGATTTGACCTGTTTTGCTCCTTGGGCATCTGAGACGCGTGGTATCGGCAGTGCCGACTTCGGTTTCGACAGTGGCGGACGGGCCGGGGAGTTCGGTAGTTCGCCCGCGTAGATTGAGGGAGGTGTAAAGAGTAACCTGAAGCACTAAGTTTCCTGACAAAGGCTCCGCAAGGGAGTCGAGCAAACCTGAGGATTGCAGCGCGAGCGAACCCGTTATGTAGCCTCGAAAATCACAATGGAGTTGTCGATCCTCTCCTACACAGGGGAAGCCATGCGAGATGAGAAATCGTAAGAACAGCCATACTCGATAATCAACTCTCCTTTTCTGAGTTTAACGTTTCACCATGAAGCGGCTCCCCTAAGGTTTTTATCTGCCGGGATATCTTGAGTTTGATCAAGAGCTTCCCGGCAATGACGACTCCGATAGTAAAAAACGCCTCCGTAATGTACTGAAAAATTTTTGGTGGATCAAATGTCGTAACGATGAAAGGATCGGTGACCATCATCTCTCCCCCGACCCGGCCAAGAATTGCCGCACCTATGTATATAATGATCGGATATTTATCCATGAGCTTGGAAAGGAGCGTACTCGTAAATACTACAAAGGGGATGCTGAGACCAAGACCGAAGAGAAGGAGAAAAAAATTCCCTTTCGATGCCGCCGCCACCGCCAGAACATTGTCTGTCGACATGGTAATATCGGCAATGACAATGACCCAGAGGGCCTGCCACAACGACTTGGCCTCTCTTTGAGACACATCCTCCGGAGCGCCTGCCACGAAGAGTTTGACCGCAATCCAGAGAATCAATGCGCCGCCTATTAACTTGACGTACTGCATCATTAAAAGCTGGGCGGCAAAAAACGTCAGCATTACGCGAAGCATGACCGCAGCACCCGCACCGAAGACAATCCCCCTCATTCGCTGCTTCACGGGGAGTGACCTCACCGCCATGGCGATGACCACAGCATTATCACCCGCCAGGATGAGGTCGATGATAACAATGCTGACAAACCCAAGGAAAAATTCCCAGGTAAAATGGATTTGACCCAGTATACCTAAATCCACTGCTGCTCTCCTTCGGTATTTTGGCAGGAGTAGAATAAAAAAGGCGCCCTGGGTTTATCCGGGGCGCCTCTAATGTTAATGGTTCTGAAATCGTAACCCAGAAACTACACGTGTTTCTTCTCCGGCGGTTTCGTCGTGAAAATAATTACCGTTCCAAGGGCGCACAGGGCCGCTGCAATAAGGAACGGTGCATAATACGAACCCGTCGTATCCTTCAGGTAGCCGCCGATCCATGGCCCGGCAAAGCCCGCAAGACCCCACGCCGTAAACAGGAGGCCGTAGTTGCTCCCCTGCGCCGTAGGTCCATAAAACTGGAGACACGTTGCGGGGAATAATGTGAACATGGCGCCGTAGTTCCAGCCGATGAGCATGGCGATCGCCGCCAACCCATACGCGCTGCCACCGAGCTGGAAGATCGCGACCATCCCCACTGCCTGCAAGGCAAACAGCACGGTAAAATAAACCCTGACACCGATCATATCCACAAACCAGCCCGAAAGAACCCGGGTCGCCGCATTGGTGAAAGCGAGAGAACTCACCGCACCTGCAGCCGCCATGGCCGTAAGACCCTGATCCCTTCCGAAACCAGCGAGGTGACCGATGGTCATCAAACCGGCAAAGGAGCCGCAGAAATAGGCTGCATACAACAACCAGAACTTAATATCCTTTGTGGTCTCCTCGTGGGTGAAGTCACGGGTCACCTTTGGAGCGCCCGCACCTGCAGCAGGCGCCGGAGGATTCCAGCCTGCCGGCTTATATCCCGGAGGGGGGACCTTCAGCAAGGCACCGGCAACAATCGCCATAATCCCCATGGCAACCCCGCAGTACCAGAACACATAACGCCAGCCCATGGCGGGATTCGTAATAATCCATGTGGCGAGAGGTCCCATCAGGAACGAGCCGAGACCCAGACCAACGACGGCAAATCCCGTTGCCAGGGCGCGCCTGTCAGGCCACCACTTCGGCGCTGTCGCAATGGGCGGCAGGTAAATAACGCCGCCGCCAAAACCGGCAAGAACACCATACGTAATATAAAGCTGCATCTTAGACTGAATAAACCCGGACAGCACAAACCCGATGCCGAGAATGACACCACCCGCCATAACTACTTTTCCCGGTCCGATCTTATCACTGATACGACCGGCGGGGAATGTCACCAAACCAAAGAGCAGACAGCAGATCGCGAAGGCCATGGCGATCTCCGCACGGGACCATCCGAATTCCGCGTTCAACGGTCTGATGAACACGCTCCACGCATAGAGAAGCATACCGCACGTGGTACTACTGATCAACCCCAGCAACAAAGGAATCCATCTTGGGGCTGTTTTTATTTCTTCCGCCATTATTAAAACCCTCCTTTCAAGATATAATAAAGATAAATAATAAAACGCGTTAAAGAAAAATAATGACTTCCCATCTCGCAGCCATTGAGAACGACTTAATAGTTGATGCTATCATGTCGCTTCGTAGTGGCTCCTTTTACCGTGTAAAAAAATACTTTATTAAATAGCGTCGCCCTCCCTCCTTTCCTTGTGTAATTATAACAAACAAATTATTTCTTGACAACCCTTTTCAGGAAGTAGCCTTCCGCATCAATGACATCCCGAAGCAGATGAAGATCATCTTCCGTGGGTTCCGCCATTTCCTTCACATCGGGAGGAATGATCAATTCAAAATCAACCATATCCTGAATCTGAGCTGTGGTAAAGCCTGGTTTTACCTCCAGAAGTTTCATCCTCCTGGTCTTCTCATCGAAGCCGAACAGGGCCTGCTGGGTAATGACCCTGAAAGGACCGGAACCCATGACACCGGCTTTCTCTCTATAGTCGGGAGACCCGTCTCCGTAACCGATACTTGTGATAAAGTCCACCCGCTTACAGAATCTTCTTTTTTCCAGGGCCATGATGGCAATTGTCTTCCCGCAGTTGGCCGCCATCGCTCCGGCCCCGCCGCTCCCGGGGAAACGGATATAGGGTTTATTGTAGTAATCTCCTTCGATAGTGGAACCGATATTCCCGTACATATCGATCTGGGCACCACCGATGAAGGCATAATCCGCAAATCCTCTCTGTGCCAGTTCAAAAACGGCGCAGAGCCCTTTGAGATAACAGGCTTTTCGTCCCGCTCTGGTATCACCGACGGAAAGGGGCATGCCTATCTCCAATATGGGAGCCAAGGAGCCTGCCTCGTATATCATATACAGATTAGGGGCATGGGTGAGTTGTGCATGCATTGCGGCGATGATAGGAAGACCCGTCCCCACAAAAACGATTTTTTTGTCTTCCAGCTGCCTTGAGCCTGTAAAGGCGATCATTTCAAATGCACTGTATTCCGGCATAGCATGTATCCTTATTTTACTATCCCTCAGTTTCACTACAGAGTGTAGATGGGTTGGCCGCCGTCCATTTCCTTTAATTGACGAAGTCTCTTATAACCAGCTGTCCTTTCGAGAAAATCGTCAAACGTATCCACTCCAAAAATGAACTCATCAAAGTATTTCTTCAGACCGTCTTTGTTCCTTGTTTTCCCGAATTCATCACAGATGCCTCTGTACATCCTGATGTGGTCCATGTCGAACCAATAGTTACCGTAGCACGCACCCGGATAACTTCCAAAGGGCTGCTCGACAACGGCATCAACCGCAACATACGGGATTTCTGTAAGATTCGGATATCGCCTGATTGTCTCTGTCGGAATGACCCTTTCGGTGGTCATAATTGTGTATGCCGATGCCATAGCGATTTCCGGACATGTACAGAGGGCTCCGAATATTCTTGCATTGCCGTACATATCGGCGGCGGTTGCATGTACAATACCAAGGTCGGGATTACAGGATGGGAGGAGATAAATATTTTCACCCGTAAAGGGACATTGCATCATTTTTCCCCTGTTGACCAGCTCCATGTCTGATCCGCCGTGATCCCGCACCGGGATGAAGGGGATACCCATGGCCCCGGCCTTGAAACGAACCGACATGCCGTAATTGGTATAATCGTCCGTTTCAACCATACCATTGGTTACCAGGTATCTCCAGAGGGGTGCAATTCCTATCAGTTCATACCCCCACCAGGCTAATTCTACGCGTTTTATGGATACTTTATCCGGGGCAATAATCATGGCTCCGGCAAGCCATTCCAAGCAGATTGAGTTCGATTGGAAAGACAGGGTAAGGTTCTTAACCCCTTTTCTGATAATTTCATGAATGATGGCTGCAGGAACTCTCGTGTTCACGAAACCGCCCACTCCGAGGTTCATGCCGTCTTTTACATGCTTTGCTACTGCTTCTTTGAGGGTTGTCCTCTTGTCACTGAGACTATGATCCTTTTTTTCCGAGATTCTTCTTGTCTGAGTAGCAGTAAGACCCCAATGCTCAAATGGTTTTTCGTCGTATTTCAACTTGGAAACAGATTTGATTTTTGAACTTACTGTTCCTCTCATTATTATGCTCCCTTTAGAATTCTTCCCCGTTTTTCCTATTCCTCTATGCCGCACAGAGACATGATAATCGTTTTATGAATATGTTGTATATTCCTCCCGATACCGTTGAAATACCTATCAGAATATCTGACACCCACCTCCTCTGAGCGCAAATTACCTTAACAAAGCAAAAATAGAAATATTTTTGGGATTTTTTTCTTTATAAACTGTGATTAGCAACACTCTCATAATAATGGCAAAAACGAAACGCGATTAGATCGTGCGTAAAGGATATTGACAATATGTATTGTCAATAATGGTGGACTATTCTTGTACTTGGCGGTATTACCATTTCAAAAAAGCCCTGTCAACTATTTTCTGAAAATTCCTTAAATTTTCTGTAGGAAAGGGTGCTCAAGGCACTGATAAAGTCATTGAACAATAGACACTTGAACCCTTGAATCCTCAAATTCCTAAAGCCTTTTTGCAACTGAAGGAGCGAAGAGAACCTAAATTTATTGTTGTAATATGGAATAAAACCGTTTAAATGAGGAGCAGCACATGCAGAGAGGCGGGGTGTTTTACATTCATGGAAGAAGACATTGTAATTATTGAAAAGATGAACGCGCTTTTGCGCGAGAAAGCCAAAGAAATTTATTCTGAAAAAATTGTTGATTACGGATCGAATCCCCAACACTATGGCACCATCAATGGACCTGATGGTTATGCAAGAATGCCTGATGAGTGCGGTAAAGATGTGGAAATGTTCCTGCAGGTTGAACATGGAAAAATCGAAGATGCAAAATTCACCGCCGGCGGATGCATATTCACGGTTGCCGCATGTAATGCAGCGGCGGCAATGTCGAAGGGAAAATCTCTGCATGAGTGCCTCAGGATTAATGTAAGTTCAATCGCGGAACATTTGGGGAGTTTGCCTAAAGACCATCTCCATTGCGCCATGCTCGCCGCGCTTCTATTTCAGCGTGCGCTGAGAGACTGTATCCTCAAGAATAAAACGTCAACTACCGTTGTCTGAAGCCG
>Ga0209668_10000833_pt1 | contig 12945 bp, 12 predicted proteins | sample FrelakmetPLP11PL_FD_187150 | JGI IMG/M metagenome (GOLD analysis project Ga0209668, IMG submission 187150) | Freshwater lake sediment microbial communities from the University of Notre Dame, USA, for methane emissions studies - PLP11 PL (SPAdes)... | ecosystem: Environmental > Aquatic >... | reverse complement strand
TACGGAAAGTGAAGCGGGACATACGGGGACTACAACAAACGAATGTACGGAAGGATGAATTATTGGGCCTCCGGCTGATAAAGCGTGGGCAGTTGATCCTGTTGGTGTAGCCACAATTATGCCGTCAGCTTCAAAGTCTATTATTTTTCTTTGATTAACCTCAAGACGTAGGTCGATTAGTCGCGCGAATAGTCCTTGATTAATCACGGCGTCATTCAATGCCAGATTTGTATATATTTTTACGCCATCTCTGTAGATTGTTACGCGCAAAAGGAATCTTTGATCTATTACGTAGTTATCTTCAAATATCTTATCCAAAGCCCAGTACATTTTTTCCGACGTAGTCTCGGTTAAAAATCCAAGAGTCCCCATGTTAACGCCTAAAACCGGAACCTTTTTCTTACTTATTCTTCTGGCTGTTTTTAAAAGTGTTCCGTCTCCGCCAAGGCAAACCGCTATGTCGGCGTCTTTTAACAATTTTTCTTTTTTATAGCCAAGTTCGTTTTTCATTAAAGCGGCGCTGTTGTTGTCAAAAAGCACCTGTTTGCCATTTTTTCTTAGATATTTAACAAGTTCAAAAACCTCATCTTTTCGCGTAATAATATTTTGCTTAGTGATGATGGCAACTTTCTCTATTTTTTTTGGGTTTTTTGCTCTGGTCATATTGGCCTAATTTTAGCTAAATTTGGTTTATTATAGCAAGCAGTTTTCTGGCGCTTATTTCCCATGAGAATTTATTGCATTGAATAACACCTTTTTCTTTTAAATTTTCTTGCATGGTAGGGTCGGATAATAGCTGGTGTAAGGCGTCTTTTAGATCATCGGCAGAATTTGGGTTAACCAAGATTGCCGCATCATTAACAACTTCCGGTAAAGAGGAAATATTCGAAGTTATCACCGGACATCCACATTTCATGGCCTCAAGAGGAGGTATTCCGAACCCCTCGTACAGGGACGGGTATACAAACACTGTCGCGAGATTATAAATTTTTGCCAATTCTTCTTCGGTTACGTATCCCAAAAAAATCACATCTTCTTCTAAATTGAGTTCGGAAATTTTCTTAAAAACTTTATCACTTTTCCAGCCCTTTTTCCCTGCTATAACAAGTTTTATGTTTGGGTGATGCGCTTTGATTTTCGAATAAGCTTCAATCAAAGTTATATAATTTTTTCTCGGCTCAATTGTCCCGACACTAAAAATAAATTCTTTCGGTAGTTTTTTTTCTTCTCTTAAGGCTTCGCATTGGTCTTTTTCTATAATTCCGTAAGAATCCGATGCGGAATTGTGAATTATGTCTATAAGACTTTCTTTTGTGTCGAATTTTTTAATTAAATCCTTTTTTGTATTTTCGGAAACACTAAGTACTTTTTTTACTTTTTTTAAAGCTCTTCCAAGAGTAAGTTTCTCGATTAAAACGGCTTTTTTATTGTGATTTTCCGGATATAAAAATGCTATTAAATCATGAATGGTCATTAAGACTTTTAACTTTTTCGGATTATGTAATGCCGGAATTATGTAGCTTGTTGGTGCTAAAAAAACGTCAACTTTTTCTTTATATAAGTCCGAAAGAACTTTTTTGTGCCAAAATAATCCCTTTGATTTTATAATCTTAATTTCAAGATTTGAATGATTCCCAAAGTCGGACGGCTCTTTGTCGCAATACAAAAAGTATTCATTTTCTTTATCAATGGTCAAAAGAGCCTTTGTTAAATGAAAGGCATAATATCCTTTGCCGGTTTTTTCATTAACTGTTTCTCTTATATCTATGCCGATTTTCATATATTTATAATCAAAATTACAATCAATATACAGCCACTTATGTGTTTTTAACACCCCTTTACATTTTTGGCTCCTGTGTTATCTTTTATAGTGTTATATAACTAATATTTTTACCGTGCCAATTCAACGTATACAGGACAAATTTAACAATTTGCCTACTCATCAAAAATTCATAGGTATAGGTGCTCTTATTGCCATCATAAGTTCGTTTTTAACTTGGTATAAAGATATTGATGCTTTTGATCGAGGGGGCGCATATCTTGGGATAACAGGCCCTTTGTATCTCATAGGTTATGTGATTATATGTTTAAGTGCGTTTTCTCTTGGGTTAACAATTCTTCATTTGCTTGAGAGGAAAATCCCTTCTTTGCCGGTTAAGGAATCGATTGTTTATATCCTTAGCGGAGCGACTTCTCTTTTTCTTTTGATAATAGCGAATTCAATATATTTTCATCCTCAGTTTGGATTGAATATAACTTCAAAAGAATACGGAATCGGTATGATGCTTGCTTTTATTGGTGCGATCGCCATTACTACCGGAGGAGCTATGAAGAACAGGGAAAGCGGTACAAACAGGCTTATAAAAGAATTTCAGGAAGAAGCTCGGACTCCATATATTGATCCGGTTTTGAATAATTTTCAAAAAGAACAGGAAGCAAGGAAAGAAAGGCTCGAAATTGAACCAAATAAAGTTGTTGAGCCTGTTCGCGAGGTTCGTGAGTCGGAGCTTGTACGTCCGGTTGTTCGCACTTCTGACGGTGGGCGTGAATATAAGTCTAAGTCGGAAGTTGCATTTGGGCCTACGACAGTTAGAAGAGAGCCTTATCCTGATGTTCAAAAGATTCACACTGAAGCTGAAGGAATAAATCCAAATTCAGTTATTCGCATGGATCTCTAATAAATCATTATGCTTAAATCAAAATCCGGACCTTTTGGGGAGAAAATTGCGTATTATTGTAAAGATTGTGCCAAGTTTGTTGAGGGACAACAGGTTAGTCGCAAGTATGTTTTTAGATGCCCTATTTGTAAAACTAAAAATGTTGCCTTTGGAACAGAAAAAAGTTTAAAGAATTTCTTCCATATAGATGATTCTGCGGAAGATGAGAAGGTTGTGAAAAAGGAGGCTGAAGAAAAGAAATAATTTAGAAAAATTTTAGAATTTGTTTAAGTATAAGCGGTAAAATGAGCTTAGAAAATTTTCTGTTGACAGGTGAGCGCGCACTCACCTATACTCGAATCATTAGAGATGAGCCGAGTAAATCTCATTATAATTATTTTCTAACGAAACATTTATGGTTGAACAAAGTAACGAGCGTCAAAAGGCGATTGAATTAGCTCTATCACAGATTGAAAAATCATACGGAAAGGGCTCTATCATGAAACTTGGTGATGCAAAAAGAGTTCCAATTGAAACTATTCCGACAGGTTCATTGTCGCTTGATCTTGCTCTTGGCGGCGGTGTTCCACGTGGCAGAATAGTGGAGATTTATGGACCTGAGAGTTCGGGAAAGACAACTTTAAGTCTTCATATAATCGCCGAGGCTCAGAAAAAGGGAGGGCAAGCCGCTTTTATAGATGCTGAACATGCTATGGATCCTGATTATGCGGCACGTATTGGAGTAGATACCAGTAATTTGCTTGTATCTCAGCCTGACAGTGGAGAACAGGCTTTGGAGATAGTTGAAACTCTTGTGCGGTCAAACGCGTTGGATATTATAGTTATCGATTCTGTTGCGGCTTTAACGCCTCGCGCTGAAATAGAGGGTGATATGGGAGATGCACATATGGGTCTTCAGGCAAGATTGATGAGTCAGGCTTTAAGAAAACTTACAGCTGCAATAAGTAAATCAAAAACAACGGTTGTCTTCATTAATCAGATAAGAATGAAGATTGGTGTAATGTTTGGAAATCCGGAAACTACCCCGGGTGGAAACGCGCTTAAGTTCTATTCTTCGATTCGTATGGAAATTCGCAGCATAGGTAAGGTTGAAAATGGACTTGGAGAAAACAAGGAAATATTAGGAAACAGAGTGCGTGTAAAAGTTGTTAAAAATAAAATCGCACCTCCGTTTAAAACCGCTGAATTTGATATTATGTATAATAAGGGGATTTCATTTGAAGGTGATCTTATAGACCTTTCATCAAAATATGAAATAACCAAAAAATCAGGAGCCTTTTATAGCTATAAAGAACTTAAAATTGGTCAGGGAAAGGAAAATGTTAAAGATTTTCTTGTAAAAAATCCAAAAGTTACAAAAGCTATAGAAAAAGAAGTTAGAGATATTCTTGTAAAAAAGGATCAATAACTTTTTATGGAAAATTGTTATCAAGCCCTGCTCCAGTATTCTTTAAGGCTTATTGCCAGAAAAAGATACACGGAGCAGGAGCTTAAAAAAAAGCTTATCGCTAAGAAGGTCGGCGATGGAAATGACGTCATAAATGTTATTGAGCGCCTAAAAGAGCTCAAATATGTTGATGATGGGTCGTTTGCTGCAGACTATATATCAACAAGGATGAAAATAAGCCCAAAAGGTAAACAGATGCTTAAAATGGAATTGCGTATGAAAGGAGTTAGTAGTTTGCTGATTACCGACGCTATTGAAAAAGCTGATATTGACGAAGAATCATTGGCAAAAAGAGTTATAACAAAGTATGAAAAAAGATATATCGGGCTTGAAAAAAATAAGAAGAAAGAGAAAATAATGCGATTACTTATATCTAAAGGATTTAAGCCTGATACTATTTACAAAATTTTGGATAAATGTTAGCATTAACAGCGAAATGATATAGGGCAGGATAGAAATATCCTGTTTTTTTTGTAAATTTAACAAATACAACTATGCAATCTCAGTTTATGGCTGCCATTAATCAGATTTGCGATGAAAAAAATATTCCTCGTGATAAAGTTATTGAAACAATCAAAGCGGCACTACGCGCCGCATACAGAAAAGACTATGGTAGTAGGGATGAAAATATAGATATTGAATTGAATGAAGGTGCAAATTTTGCGACAGTTTTTGTAGTTAAGGATGTGGTTAAAAAGATTGAAAATGATAGTATTGAGATGACTTTGATGGAAGCAAAAAAGTACAAAAAAACTCCAAAAGTTGGTGATCAAATCCGTATAGATGTGACGCCTCTTGAATATGGAAGAATTGCAGCCCAGGCTGCAAAACAGGTTATCATTCAAAGAATACAGGAAGCTGAAAGAGAAGTTATGTATGATAATTTTAAAGATCGTGAAAATGAACTTATTAACGCTCTTGTTCATCGCGTTGAACATCGACAGGTTTATTTAAACCTTGATAATAAAATTACGACAATGCTTCCTCCGGATCAGCAAATTCCGGGAGAACAATATTATGGAGGGCAGAGAATTAAAATTTATTTGGATAAAGTAATTAAAACTACAAAAGGTCCGCAACTTGTTATTTCAAGAACTCATCCAAATTTGGTTAAAAAGCTTCTTGAACTTGAAATCCCGGAAATTAAATCCGGAGTAGTTGAGGTAAAGGGTATTGCGCGAGAGGCCGGCGTAAGATGTAAGGTGGCGGTTTCTTCCAATGATGAAAAAATTGATCCGATTGGATCTTGTGTTGGACAAAAAGGTGTCCGTGTTCAAAATATTATGGATGAATTAAACGGTGAAAAAATAGATATTATTCATTGGACTGAAAATCAGGAAGAGTATATAAAAATAGCTTTGGCTCCTGCAAAAATATCTTTTATCAAGCTTGATGAGGGGAGGAAAAGGGCTTCTTGTTATGTAAATCCTGACCAAAGACCCCTTGCGATAGGTAAAAACGGGCAGAACGTAAGGCTTGCTTCCGAGCTTGCCGGCTGGGAGATAGATATTCTTGATATCAGTGATCTTGACGATAAAGACGCTGTAAAGGCGGTTGAAGGAGAAAAAGTTAAAACTATAGATGAGCTTAAGTTGAAAAAATCGGTTCTAAATAAGCTGAAGAATGCTAATTTAACGCTTATTGAACAACTTAAAGGATTAACTGTAAAAGATTTAACTTCTGTTGAAGGTATAGACGAAAAATCAGCGGAAGAAATATTTGCTGCGGTTAAGAGCGCAAAATAGTCGTTTTATATTTGGCTTTGAGCCTTTATTTTAAGGCGTTTTTTTGGTATAATTAAAAGATTATAAATTCTGAACACATGGTTGAAGATACAAAAATGAAACAGGTGGCTGGAGTATCTACTTCTGCGGCTCCTCAAAAAACGATGTCGCAGGGGCTTGAATCTATTGATAGGGATTATCTTGAACAGGCTACTTTAGAGAAGGCAAAAGAGCTTGGGCTTTCGTATATAAATATTTCAAAGGCGCCGATAAATCCGGATTTACTAAAAATCTTAAAGCCGGATACAGCCAAAAACGCGCTAATGATGCCTTTTTTCCGTATCGGCAAAAGACTAAGAATAGCGATTGTTGACCCAAATAATACAGAAACAAAGAGGGTTATAGAGGAACTTAAAAAGCAAAAATATTTGCTTAATATTAATTTGGCTTCGCTCGTTGGGCTTCAGGAAACGTTAAAATTATACGAATCGGATCAGTATCAGGCTAAAAAAGAAATTGAAACTACATATAGCGAAAAGGATATTCAGGAGTATGAAAAAGAGCTTGTTAATCTTGCTGACTTGGGACCAAAGGTTGAGACGGTTACTTCCGAGGAAGGTCTTCAGCTTATCAATATGGGTGCCATGAAGACCGGCGCATCGGATATCCATTTTGAGCCGGGGGCAAAAGCCGTGCGTGTAAGATTTAGAATCGACGGCGTTTTACATAAAGTTTTTGAGCTTGATGCGCCTACTTATAAAAATTTGAGTAATCAAATTAAATATCTTGCCAAGATGAAGCTTAACGTCAGCAATGTTCCGCAGGACGGCAGGTTTAGTTTCGAGCTTAATCAAAGGAAGATTGACGTTCGTGTTTCTGATATTCCAACTCAATTTGGCGAATCTTTTGTATTCAGATTATTGGATTCAGAAAGGGGACTTTTGTCTTATGAGGAAATGGGATTTAAGCATGATTACTTAAAGAAAATGCAAAATTTAATAAACATGAGTCACGGAATGATCTTGTGTACAGGGCCTACCGGATCTGGAAAAACGTCGACGCTCTATTCGATTCTTGACCAATTTAATTCTCCGGAATCAAAAATAATTACCTTGGAAGATCCCATAGAGTACAATCTGGATGGCGTTTCACAAAGCCAAATAAATGAAAAACGCGGATATAACTTTGCGGATGGATTAAAGTCGGTTTTAAGACAGGACCCGGACGTTGTGATGATCGGGGAAATTCGTGATATTGATACCGCCGAAACGGCTTCGCAAGCGGCTCTTACCGGGCATGTTGTACTTAGTACTTTACACACAAATAGTGCGGTTGAAACAATTCCAAGACTTATAAATATGGGGCTTCCTCCTTTCATGGTTGCGCCTGCACTTCATACAATAATAGCGCAAAGACTTGTAAGAAAAGTGTGCGATAGTTGTAAGGTTATGAGGTCTATTCCCGAAGCAAAACTCAAGGATATTCAAAAGACGGTTGAGGCCATAAACAAGATTAAGCCTGATCTTAAAATTGAAATTCCTGCTAAGCTTCCAAATTCTGCAGGATGCGATAAGTGCAGCCATACGGGGTATAGCGGACGAATAGCGATTCATGAAATTATCAATTTGGACTATGAAATAAGAGATATGATTTTAAAAGAGGAAAGTAGTAATAATATTCTTCTTGCCGCACGTCGCAAAGGACTTGTTACAATGCGTGAAGATGGTATTTTAAAGGTTCTTGAGGGGCTTACAACACTTGAAGAGGTGTTTAGAGTTACCGGAGTTAACAGGTAATATAATAATCTCCTGCTCTGTTTTTATTTACGTAATTTTCAATTTCAAGTTCTGTTAAGACTACGTTTATTTCCTGCGGAGAAAGTTTTGTTTGTTTGATTAATTGCCCTTTTGAAAGGGGTTCCTTGGAAAGCGCATCAAAGACACTTTTTTGATTTATTGATGCCAGCCTGTTTAATGAGTCTCCTTTTTTGTCGATTCCAAGAACATGAAGGATATCGCTAAAATTTGCTACAAGACTTGCCGAACCTTCACCTATAATTCTATTTGTTCCAATTGATTTTTCCTGGTAAATGTTTCCGGGGATAGCCATTACATCCCTTCCCTGATCAAGCGCATATCTGGCGGTTATAAGGGCTCCGGATTTTTCACCGGCCTCTATTACAAGTGTTGCTTTTGATAGTCCGGATATAATTCTATTTCTTAATGGAAAATGGTATTTTTGGGCTTGTAGATGGGGCGGGTATTCGCTTATCAATGCTCCATTCTCAATTATTTTTCTGCATATACCGGTTAAATGAAAAGGCGTTTTGTATTGTCCGTATCCAAGAACTGCAACGGTTGGGGTCCCATTGTTTACAGCACTAATATGGGCTGTCATGTCGATTCCACATGCAAGCCCGCTTACGATGCATATTTTGTAGGCTGATAATTTTTTAAGCAAATATGACGTTACCTGCTCGCCGTACGATGTCATTGCCCTTGTGCCAACAATACTTAAATAAGTATATCCCGTTGGGATATTCCCTTTTATGTATAAAACCGGCGGAGGAAGGTGGTTATTAAGATTTCTTAATACGGCAGGATATGCTCTGTCCCTAAATGATATAGTTTGAATGCCATTTTTGGCAAAATCATTAAATTGTCTAAACGGATCTCCACTTGCTTTAAGTTTTATGAAGTTTTCTTCATACGGTCCTTTTAAGCACTTTGAGGCCAATTCTCTAAAGTCCGCTTTTTCCCATGCGTATTCAAGGTCGGAAAAATGTTTTAAAAGGTTCCAAAAGGGCCTTGGAAGGCCTTCAAATACACAATTCCATGCGTGAAAATATTTGAGCATAAAAAATATTATTTACTCAAACACTTTACATGCCGAACTTAAAATTTTTCTAAAAAAATTCTAAAATAAATTAAAATTTCATGTCGCCGATAATTATACCCGGTTCACTGGTTATTTCTCCTATTTTTTGCGCTTTAATGCCGTATTTTGCTGCTATTTCAATTATTTTTTCAACGTCGGGAGAAACTATTGCTAAACCAATTCCCATATTCCAGGTCTTGTAAGCTTCTTCATCTGAAATATTGCCCATTTCTTGAATAATTTTCATAGGTTTTTTTGGCTCAGGAAGGGTGTTAAGTCTTGCTCCAAGCCCCTTATGCTTAACCATTCTTATGACATTTCCGGGAAGACCTCCACCGGTAATATGCGCGATTCCTTTAGGATTTATTAATCGTGGCTGTTTATATCTACCTATCATTTCAAGTACGGCGCTGTGATAAATACGTGTTGGAGTTAATACAACTTCTCCCCATGTTTTTCCGTTTTCAAATTCAACTTTGTACCATTCCGGTCCAAGTTTTTGTGACAATACATGTCTTACAAGGGTCATGCCGTTTGACCTAAACATGTCTGTATGAAGCCCTATAATAGGATCTCCAGGTTCAACATCTTTACAGGTAATAAATTTTTCTTTTTCAACTATTCCAATAGCCGTTGCGTTCCAGACATAGCCGTTAATCATTGTTCCAAGTTCCGCTATTTCTCCTCCCGGGATCACGATTTTATGCTCTTTGCAGGCATTTTCAAGCCCTTTCATTAATTGACTTATTACATCTTTATTGATTTTTTCAACGTCGATTGTGTTTGATATGGAAACTGTTTCTGCTCCAACGCAAATTGCGTCGTCCGCAACCATCGCAAGTAAGTCGTACCCCATTGTGTCATATTTTCCCATCTGTGTTGCTACAGCCATTTTTGTACCTATCCCGTCATCATTTTGAACAAGATAAAAATCTCCAAAATCCATGGCTCCGGAAAATCCGCCTTCAAGGATAACGGGTCTTCCTATCATCCCGTCTCTGGAAGAAAAAGTTGCTTTCGCCGATTCATAAGCGATGCGTGAACATTCATCACCCATTTCGATATTAACACCCGCCTCTTCATATGTAGCCATGCAATATTAAAAGTTAATTAATTTGAATCATAACTGCCAGTTGCAATATCACTCTTTATCTTGCCGTCTTCAAGCCTTACGACTCTTCTTTGTAGTGCGTCGACAATTTGTTTATCATGAGTTGCCAGTAAAACTGTTGATCCGTTATTGTTTATTTTAAGCAAAAGTTCCAATATGTCGTCAGTTGCTTTTGGATCCAAATTTCCGGTTGGCTCGTCCGCGACAACAAGTTTGGGGTCATGTACAAGAGCTCTTGCTATCGCCGTTCTTTGTTGTTCTCCTCCTGAAAGTTGATGTGGAAAATGATTTTTTATATCCATTAATCCAACTGTCTCAAGAACTTCGTCAACTTTTTTATTTATTAAATATTGAGGAGTTCCTGTTGTTTCAAGAGCAAAAGATACATTCTCGTAAACATTTTTTCTTGGTAACAATTTGTAATCCTGAAAAACTATCCCAATTTTTCTTCTGTAAAGTTGGAGTGCATTTTCCGACATTATATGTACCTTGTAGTCGTCAACTAAAATGCTCCCATTATTTATTTTTTCGGCTCCAATAAGGGTGTAAATCAATGTTGATTTGCCGGCTCCGGATGGTCCGACTATTGAAACGAATTCCATCGGCTTAATTGAAAGTGATATTTCATCAAGTATTTTTCTAGTTCCATATTGTTTCGAAACGTTTTCGAAGACTATCATAAATTGCGAATTCGTAAAGTGACATTATAACTATAGGGCTTGATTCATAACGATTCAACCCATTTTCTAAAAGTATCACCGCGATGTTTATAATTCATAAACATACCAAAACTTGCGGACGCGGGAGACATAAGGATTGTATCTCCTTCTTTGGCTTTTTGATGAGCTAAATTGAACGCTTTCTCATATGAATCAACCATGTTTATTTTGTCGGAATCTCCGTTTTCCAAAATGGATTTTTTGATTCTTTCTGCAGTCTTCCCCATTAAAATTATAAATTTTATATTTTTGGCATTGGATATTGCCTGTCCAAGTTCCGTGTAGTCGGAATTCTTTTCCGATCCTCCCGCAATCAAAATTATAGGATTAGAGAAAGACTGAATTGCCGCTATGCACGTTTCCGGAGTTGTTGAAAAAGAGTCATTATAATAAGAAATCCCATTAATTTTTTTTATAAGTTCAAGACGATGAGGCAGCCCGGTAAAAGTTTCTGCAATTTTTTTTATGGCATTCAAAGGTATATTAAGTTTGTGGCAGGCAACGGCTGCGGGCATTATGTTTTCCTGATTATGTGGACCTATAAGCCCAACTTTGTCGGTTTTGCAGATAACGTGAGTGGTTCCGTTATCAACTAATACTATTTCTTTGTTTTGTACGTACGCGCCATTTTTGATCAGTTTCTTTCGGCTTACTTTAAGCACTTTCCCTTCTGTTAAAGCCATGTATCTTTCTTTGTACGGATAGTCGTCGTTCACTATTAAAATGTCATTTTTTGTTTGATATTTAACGATTCCTTCTTTTGCCGAAAGATATTCTTCGTTGTCTTTGTGGTAATCAAGATGATCCGAAGTAGTGTTTAAAACGATGGCGATATGCGGACTTTTTGTTATGTCGTGAAGTTGGAAACTTGAAAGCTCAAGAACTACAATTGAATTTTCTGTTAATTTGTCCAAAAACTCCAATGGCGACTGACCGATATTTCCTCCAAGGTAAACATCTTTCTCGGCTTCTTTTAAAATTTCATAAATTAACGAAGATGTTGTTCCTTTTCCTTTTGTCCCGGTTACACCTACAATTGGACATGGACAGTTGTCAAAAAAAAGTTGTGTCGAACTGCTAATTACAACTCTTATATTTTTGGCTTTAATAAGCTCCGGATGATCTTTGTGAATTCCCGGACTTCTGTAGACAAAATTATATTTGTCCAGATTACAAATGTCATGTTCAAAAGACGGATCCGATGAGTTTTCGTCAAAAATGGTTATGTTTTTGTAGCCTTTCTTTTTAAAGTATTCGTTAAGCGCAATTCCTTCAACTCCAAATCCTAGAATTGCTATTTTATCTTTTTTTGTTGGAAGATTTTTCATGTGAATATTATTTTTTAAATCGTGCATATTTTACCACAAAAGCCAAAATTCATTGACTAAATTCAAAAAACGGGGCAAGATCCATTTCCTGTCCATTGTCATTTTGTCTTGTTTCTCAACCCTTTTTTCTTTCTATAGGAGGTTTCTAATGGAAAGACGAAAAAATCTTGAGTTTTGGCTTGATATTTTTAGGGTTCTCCTTAGTGAGAACGAAAACCGGAAACGTATTCCTCGCGAGGAGACTATGGTTATCCCATGCAATTATTGCGATGGGATGATAAGAGTTTCTGTGGAATATGGGGAAAAGCAGTTGTCTGTTGAAGCTCACTGCTTCACAGAAGATTGTGATTTTCCTCACTTAGAGGGGCAGATGACGTGGACGGAAATGCGCGACGAGGCCACCAAGGAGTCAGGTTGACTTCAAGCTGCGCTTGTTGCACTACATTTCTGGGGGTCATGGGATTAACGCAAGTTAACCCGGGCCCCGTTTTTTTGGCTAAATTCCGGAAAGTATGATATAATTGATGCGAACTAAGACTAGGACAAAAAAGAATTTATTGAACAAAAATTTATGAAAGACAAACTAGACCGCTGGATCGAAGAAAAGATTCAGGGTTCCGCGGAACCTAAAAAAATTGAGGTCGCTCCTTCCGCAGCGCCTGTTCCATCTGCACCTGCAAAGCCTGCAAGCGGGAATAAGAAATCACATAGGAATCGCAGGCAGAACCGCAAAAGACATTTTCCGAATCAACGGAATAAACAAGATAATCAAAAATTTTCCGGTAACAAACCTACAAAAGTAAGGATTATTCCGCTTGGAGGGCTTGATGAAGTCGGGAAAAACATGATGGTTGTGGAGTATGGAAGAGACATCATCATAATAGATATGGGCTTCCAGTTCCCTGAAGAAGACATGCTTGGAATTGATTACGTAATTCCTGATATTAGTTGGCTCGAAGAGCGCAAACAGGATATCAGAGGCGTTATTTTAACGCATGGTCATCTTGATCATATCGGAGGAATTCCATATATACTTCCGCGTTTAAATTTTCCGAAATTGT
>Ga0209668_10000832_pt1 | contig 12951 bp, 11 predicted proteins | sample FrelakmetPLP11PL_FD_187150 | JGI IMG/M metagenome (GOLD analysis project Ga0209668, IMG submission 187150) | Freshwater lake sediment microbial communities from the University of Notre Dame, USA, for methane emissions studies - PLP11 PL (SPAdes)... | ecosystem: Environmental > Aquatic >... | reverse complement strand
GAGTCTTTTGATGCAGTCTCGTAAACCCACTTGTAAAGGGGCGAGAGGTGAAAGAACTCTAAAACTCTTAACGCCATTATCATTGGCCAAGCTGGGAAGCCTTTTATTTTTTTACCGAACCCTGCCTTATCCAATACTACTTGGTAGTCTTCCTTCATTGTGGTGAACTCCTTTGCCCCAATGTTGAATTCATAATTTACTTTTTCTGGTGGAAGTGTGGCAGAAAGGTAAATTGCGTCACAAAGATCCTCTACATCAAGAAGCTGATATCTGTTATTGCCGGAACCTATCATTGGAAAACCATGCCCATCCTTAGCCCAATCGTAAAAAAGCGCGAAAACCCCTAGCCTTTCTGGGCCAATAAAAGATTTAGGCCTAATCACGGATACAGTCATGCCCTTTTCACGAAACTTCATACACTCTTTTTCGGCTTCAATTTTTGCGATTCCGTAGGGACCAACACCATCAAGTTTATCTGTTTCGTAAAGCGGGTGATGGTCGGGAATTCCATAAACGGCTGTCGAGGATATATGTATGAATCTTTTTACGCCGAGCTCATAGGCCGATTCAATAACATTTTTGGAACCTTCTATATCTGTGCTGAATATGTCCTCCTTAGAATATAAAGGGAGCGCTGCAGCACAGTGAATAACGATATCAGACCCTTTCATGGCTGACTTTACGTCTTGCTTATTACGAATGTCTGCAACAAATGATTGGATTTTATTAGAGAAGTCCTTATAGTAAAAAGGAACAAGATCGTAGGAAACGACATCATGCTTGCGAGCCAAGAGATAGCGAATAAGGTTGATGCCGAGAAAGCCAGAGCCCCCAGTAATGAAAAATTTCATGTTACTAGATTGTGAAATTTGAAAGAATTTCGCATAATAATACTTATGAAATACATAAAATTACATTTCGTCTTGTTATTATCAATACTTATCTCAATTTTAATAATAACATATTTTGGATTTGTTAGAAGACCTATTCTAATAGGTGATGGGATAGAATACTATTCAATGCTGGAATCTTTTTATTTACATTTTTCACCTGAACAACGTGATACTGATATCACATCACTTGTATCTAAGGCTCGATTATTAGATGAAAGTAGTTTTAACTTCCTTAAAGGTACTCCTCACTATTTTTATGTGGAAGCTAGTGATAACAACTATTATCCAATACATTTTTGGGGATATGCAATTATAAGTTTACCAGCGAAATCACTTCTTTCATTTACTGGACAAGATCAGATGAAAGCATTCCAACTTACAAATTCCATCCTGCTATCTGTATTGATAATTTATTTATCAATACAGATTAAACTTAAGAGCAATTTCCGCAAAGTTCTATTTATATTATTCGTATTATTTAGTCCAGCTACACTATATATTTCATGGCCCCACCCAGAATTGATGTGTTTTGTGTTTGTTATAATGTCGCTTCTTTTATTTTTAGATAAAAAGATTAAGCTTGCAATATTTTTTTCTGCTTTATCTACTATGCAAAATCCACCGGTTATTTTACTCGTTGGGTTTTTTTATATTTTATTTATAAAAAGATTAATAAAAAAGATATCTATCAAAGAACTTTTAATGAGTATAATTGCACTATCTCCAATCATAATTAATTACACTTATAGCCTTATAGTATACAAATCGCTTAATCCTTTAATAGTGTTGGGCTATTCAAAAAGTGAAAATCTGAGTTTTTTTAAAACACTCGAATTATATTTTGATCCAAATCTTGGTGTGATGATATATGAACCATTTATCTTATTCCTCTCAATTAGTTTTATTATCTATGTTATTTATAAACTTGCCAAACATAAAACAATCACAAACCAAGAGAGATTTGTAATAATCCTTGGAATCATAACTCTTATGGAAAATTTCGCCTCGACTTCTACAATAAATTGGAATTCAGGAGCGCTAGGTTCTGCAAGATATACAACTTGGTCTATTACACCGTTTCTACTAATTACATTTTTTATATTCTTGAACAAAATAAATTCAAATAACCAAAGGTGGATAAGTTGCATACTTTTTGTATCTTTACTAATAAATATAGTGGTGTGCTCTTTTACATATATTAAAGATAATAATGAGTTTTATTTCTCCCCGGTAGGGAATTTTGTATTAAGATACATACCTGAAATCTATAACCCATCTTATGAAATATTTAGCCAAAAGGCTCTAGGCTCGCCCGAATTATATAAAACCGAAGCCTCAATCTATTTATATAATGGACACTGTACAAAGGCACTTGCTTTTAACAATAATGAGGGGCAATTATCACAGATTAGAGCAGTGTGTGGAAAATTAGGGATTGTATCATTTTGCGATAAAGGTTCTTGTTACTATGACTTTTAAAATAAAGGCTCCCAATATTGAAAGTGAAAAGTTTATTAAAAGTGATACCAGCAAAATAGTAATTAGATTATTATTTAAAACTCTAGCTAATCCGCCTATGTTGTACGTTATTAAACTACCAGAAAATGATTGGGCATAAAATAAATATATTGAATTTTTCCCCGCCCAAGTTATTAATTTATAAATTTTTTGTTCACGAATATTAACAACATACGCACTATTTTTCATAATAAAAATAAATCCTATAGCCGGCAGACATATTGTAAAATATAGTAATGAAGGTGGAAACTTTTCTGTTTGAATATCATTAACGCCAAACAATATGGCAATGCTAATTAGAAATAGTAATAGAACCACCAACACAATAATATTTTTTTTGAGAATTATTGTTTTACTCTGTATAATTTGCCCAATAACAACCAAAGAATAATAGAAGCTTATTACATTAACTTTACTTGAAATAGCATCGTAAGAAGTTGTAGTAGATGAAAAGAAATGAAATAAATATGTTATGGCAACAGTTATCGTAAGTATAATTGACTTCATTTTTACTTTCTGTAAGCAGTATATAATTATTTGAATAATGAAATAAATTTTCATGAACCAAATTGTTGATGCTAACCCTTCTACACCTGGACTGTTTGTAAAAAGAAACAAACTAAATGCTTCTAGAATTTCGATCGGGTCTAATGCAACACTGGAAAGTTTAGCAATTATTATCCAAATTAAAATTACAATGAGATATATAATATATTGCTTGCTAAGTTTTGATATCAGACCTGTTAGTGTCATTCTCTGCTTAATTGTACTCAACATTCCCGCGACTATAAAAAAGACGAAAACATCGAATAATAGTGGTGCCTGCCTAAGTATGCTGTATCTGTTAATGTAGAAATCACCTGACCACCATACTGTGTGAATAATTATTACATTTAGAATTGCTATACCTTTTATAAAGTCTATTGAAATGTCACGGTTTGGAGTATTCATTGCCATTATAGCCATTCACGGATTCTACGATAGCCTTTATAGACTATCTTTAATGGTTTTAAGACCGTAAGTTTATTTTTTCTAAGTAAATACTTATACATCTTGTATGCAAAACCCCTTCCGGACATCATATCTAATACAAACCAATCTTTGGTATATTCTGACAAATCTGCTAAATCAAATTTTATAAAACTCTTACTACTATCAAATTTCTTGACTTTTGATCCATTTATCTTGATATATTGTCTGGATAATACTATTGACTGTTTAATAAACCTAGCCCATAAATCTTTACGCGTTAAATACAATATCTGCTTATTGAAGGATATTATCGGTGAATAAGTAATGTCTATATCGATAGTTTTTATTAACTCACTTACTTCCTGACCTGCAACTAATAAAAGGGTCTTAATTTCCCTTATCTCACCATCATAATATTCGATAGCTTTATCTAAAGTTTTTATACACACTACATTTTTTATTATATTATCTTTATTAATAGAGTCAGTTAGTAGCACTAATTTCACTTTCACATCATTTTTTGTTATTGATGACACAGTTATATCTATTTTCGATTTATTGTATGGATAAGATAAAATGTAGATATGCATATAATCACTATCTCGGTTTTTTATCTCGTTAAACTCGTTATACGTATTAACAATTTGTTGTAACAGCTCAGTAGCATTTGAATTACTAGAAAATGTTTTATTAATCTCTATCCTTTCTTGATAGCGGTCTTCAAACTTGTTATCCTCAAAATCCATGACAACGCGGGCAATATCTCTATAATCTTCCGGATTAAAATAATAAGAGACATTTCCTCCAATTTCCCTCAAACATGGATCGTTAGAACACAATATTGGCTTGCCCAAATAAGAAGCTTCTATTATCGGTATTCCAAATCCCTCGAATAACGAAGGAAAAATCAAGGCTGAGCACTGCTTGAAAATGCTGTTTAACAGTTCATAGTCTGCATAGCCTAAATCGATTACCATATCATCCAAGTTTAACTCATCAATCATTTTTGATATATCATTGTTTTTGTACTTTGTATTTCCAGTAAGTACGAGCTTGTAATCCATATATCCTTCCTCTTTTAATAGCTTAAATGCTTGTAAGAGTCGTCTGTGATTTTTATGTCCGTATGAATTTGCTGGATATAAAAAATATTTTTGTGGTAAATCAACATCTATTCTCCTATCTTGTGATGCAAGATTTACAAATTTTGAAGATAAAGATGGGTATATGACCTTTATTTTATCTGGGTTAGTCCCAAATTTCTCTACAATTGTACTTTTCGAAAATTTAGAAATTGTGATAAGGCAGCTACAACTTGCAACTATGTCGGGATACACTTCATTTCTAGCATTTAATTCCTCTTTAGAAAAAAACTGTGGTAAATATTGTTCTTGAATATCAGCAAGTATTGCAATTGACGGTTTGTTTGTTAGCTTGGGATAGAAGTTGTTTAATGGACACAAATAAAAATTGAATTCATTTTGATGCACCCAAATATCTTCTCCACTTCCTATTTCCTGCATTTTAATATAACCATTTTTTATAGCTTGATCTAATCCCATGACCTCATCCAAAACAGAAAGTGACTCATTTAAATAGAAGAACGTAAACGAAAACTTGCTCCAAGGTTTTAATTTAATAATATTGATGAATGTATCTATTAAATGTTGCTTCATACCACCACCATCTGATGTCAGAGGTAGAAGATTTACAGCTACATTAATCTTTTGTGGATTTCTTTGAGAATTCTTTTGGGTATCCATGTAAATTGCTTGAATAAAAAAGGTTTATACTTCAAAGGAACATATTTAATGTAGAATAAGAAAAATGGTCGCCAAAAATGTCCAGATTTCTTACTAAACAGCTCTTCCCAAAAACCATATTTAGGGTCAGGATCAAAATTATTATTGTAAACTACAGCCGTTGATTCTACTAGGCACTTAATACCATTTTTCGTAGCTCTATAAGTAAATTCTGTGTCTCCATGATACTGCGGACACCATTTGTAATCGTAAAAACCAATTTTTTTAAAAACTTCTATTGGGACTAACACCCCGTTTCCAGCTAGTGCTTGAACCATTAAAGGGTTTGTAATTTGATGGATTATAGACTCATCCTCCCCATAATAGTTGAGGTTTAAAAAAGGGAATTGCTTAAACAGAACAAGTACACCTAAAGCCCATATTTTATTGGTATGCGCTAACATAACCCTTGCTCCGATTATTGATTCCGGATTTTCCCCAGCACAATTAATAAGATTGGATAACATATTCTTATCTGTTTCCGAATCGTTATTTATAGTCAACACATAATCAAAACCTTTTTGCATTGCATATTTAACTCCTTCATTTGTTCCCCCAGACCACCAAAGATCTCCGTTCCCTTCTACAACTACGACCTCAGGAAAATTTGTTTTTAAGTAATCCGACGTACCATCTTTAGATGCATCATTTACTATCACAATAGTATAATTAGAATAGGTATTATTTTTAAAATCAATAATGAATCTTTTTGTCTCCTCAAGATGGTTAAAAACAGGGACGACAACACAGACTTTTTTATTCATTCTTTAAGCTTTTAATATACCAATCTATAGTTTTTTTTAGTCCAATATCAAACGACGTAGATGCTACAAAACCAAATTCCATTTTGGCTCTAGAAGTATCTAACATACGTCTTGGTTGGCCATTTGGTTTAGTTTTGTCCCAAATTATTTCTCCCTTATATCCAATTATTTTAATTAATTTTTCTGCTAAATCTTTGATGCTTATCTCCATACCAGCCCCAATATTCACCGGATCTGGTTTGTTATATTTTTCTGTTGCATTAACAATCGCTTCCGCCGCATCTTCGACATAAAAAAACTCTCGAGTTGCACCACCATCACCCCAGACTTCAATTGTCGGTAATCCCTCTGTTTTAGCCGCATGAATCTTTTTTATTAAGGCCGGTATAACATGTGAGGATTGTGGATTAAAATTATCACCAGGGCCATACATATTTACGGGCAATAAATATATTCCAGGGAAATTATATTGTTGTCTGTACGCTTGGAGCATCACTAATAAAGCCTTTTTAGCTATACCATATGGTGCATTCGTCTCTTCTGGGTATCCGTTCCATAGGTAATTCTCTTTAAAGGGGACAGGGGTATACTTGGGGTAGGAACAAATGGTACCTATTTGTACAAACTTCTTTACTTTTCCTTCCAACCTTGCAGATTCTATTAGATTAACACCTAGAATCATATTGTCATAAAAAAGTGCCCCAGGGTATTCACGATTATAGCCAATACCACCCACATTGCCCGCTAAATTGATAATAATATCGATACCTTTTACGAACTTTTTACAATTATCTAATTTCCTTAAATCATCATCTAAACTATCTGGGATTACGATGTCTCCAGACTTTATACCCATGTTGATTAACAATTTATATATATGCTTGCCAACAAAACCGTTTCCGCCCGTTAAAAGAATTTTGCTATTATCTAAATATCTCATACTTTTTCTTTTGATTATAAATAATGTTGCGGAACTAATACTAACTTGACCTTATTTTATTCATTATATCAGTTGTCGAAGTCATTTGCAGAAATGTTGGTATTACTCTAGGTACTGTTATAAAATCAACTTTCAATTCCAAGCACAAAGCCCTTTTTATCTCAATTGCCGAATCGTCATCATTTAGAACAAAAATATCGGGTCTTAATATTTCCATAACCCGTAAAAAATCAACCTTTCCCTTCCCAATTTTTTTATCATTTAGAACCACAATGTCTACTTCACGCTGGGCTGCAAGTGAATATGCTCTGTTATTTTCACAATTAATCGGATCTCTTTTCAATTTAGCTATTGTTGTATCCCTTCCCAATCCAATTACTACCAAACCTTTTTCCCCTGCTATTTGTCTTAATTGCTCAAAAAATATTGAATGTCCAGAATGGATTATATCAAAACATCCTGTCGCAAAGATAATTTTTTTTCCAACATACTTCTGTCTAATAAGGTGGAGACGTTTAATACCCACTACTTGCTCAGAATCAATCACCCTCTTACAAAATTTCCCTAATGATGATTGATTTAGAATTCCAGACATAATAATTTATCCCTCTAGGGACCTTATAAGTCCTTTATTATTTAAAATTACATAACCTTTTAGTTTTGTTATTCTTTTATATGGTTTATTGGTATACTTTTTTGAAATTATTCTAATTAGTTGCTTAATAAAACTTGTTCGCGAATAATCTGCCCTTATTAATTTATACCCATTATTCCCAATATTATTATAGATATCTCTGTCTTTAATTAACCCTTTAATTATATTAGATATCTCATTAAATCGGTTAATCTTTATTACGCATTTTGAAGGAATTTCGGCAAACCAACCTATATCCTTCACGACTGTAGGTACTCCATATTTCATTGCACTTAACAATGTGTATGAAGTTTCTCCTCTATACACCGATCTAAAGTTAACCATAAGCGAAAGGGATTGTAACTCATATTCCCACTCCCAATCAGTTAAATTCACCTTTAACTGGCAATTTTTTGTCCTATTAATTGAATCGGATACAATCCTTTTATAAGGATCAAAACCAAATATTTTAAATGACAAATTGTCATATTTTTCAAATTCATTTGCGATCTTAGAAAACTGGCTAATTCCCTTTGACTCCCCCAAAACGCCTGCCAAACCAACACAAATGTTCGTACCGTTAAACTTATCAGATTTAACTGGTACTTCTATAATCAAATCTAAAACAAAAACATTTGCTTGGGGATCAATTTTTTTAACTTCATTTTCTGCAAATTTTGAATGAACAATAATCCCTATAGAAGACTTTATAATTGAGTATAGATAATTTTCATTTCTTATAATTTTTGTAATTTTTTTTTCATTTAAAAAGATCCTTCTATTAATTGTTTCGGCCCGATTTGCTAAAAAATATAATCCGTCCAGTTTAATATCATGAAGTATTACATACCCAGGATAAGCTAATACATACTTCAACATTGAAATATGGAATTCATTATTACCTAAATTGTATATTATCGTATCAAAACTCTTTAATTGATTTAGATTTATTTCTCTTATATCTTTTATATCAAAAGCATACTCCATAGTAGTTTGCCTATATTCATTCGCATAAAAGCCATCATCATAATAATAAGTGACTTCTGCATATTTACTTAGATTGTATATTAATGATTCGCAGTATTTTCCTATACCAGAATATGAGGTAAGAATTGGACCAAATATTGCAATCTTTTTCCTGATTACTGGCACTCTTTTTTGCCCAGATTTACGTGCTTCTATTAAAAACTTACCTGCGGATTTTTCCCACATATAATTATTTAATATATTTGCATATTCATTTTTCTTTTTCGTAGATAAAATAAAATTGTCCCTCATAGCATTTTCAAAGGAGGCTAATAATGATTCTTCTTGAAATGGATTACAATAATAAAACGCTTTCGAACTTATTTCTGTAAATATTTCTAGATTTGAAGTTATTATAGGCTTCATATAGCTAACAGCCTCAAGTACCGGGAGTCCTAACCCCTCAGCCTTAGAAGGGAAAATGATTAGCTTCGCATGCTCGTACAGATAGTTTAATTCGGAATCATTTACATATCCAGCAAATATTATTTTAGAAATTAATTCATTAGGACAAAATTTTAAAATATTTGTTTGTGAGTAAGTACTGTAATTAGAAAGTATTACCAATTTTAAATCTATATTAAATTTTTTAATAAATGAAATAAAATTTTTAACAACATATTCGTTGTTTTTTCTCCAGTCATCTCCACCTGGAAAGAAGATATAATTATTAAGATTACCTATATTTTCATTTATCTTTTCTTCGCTTTTTAGGCTTTGTGGAGTATAAATTGGGCCACCCTTTATTGAAACTAATTTTGTCTCATCAATTTTGGCATGAATCACTAAATCGTTTTTCACAGTATCAGATATTGTGAAAATCTTATCAGCATAGTATAGATTCGCGAAGTCATGATAATATGTCTCTTTAGCTTGTTGAAGATAGATCTCTGGAAATAAGTGTGGAATGATATCGTAACAAATCATATACTTACTTATTTCTTTATTTGGAAACCCACTTGCAGCATCTGACTCGAAATTGGACAATATAAAAAATATGTCATTCAAAGATGTCGAGCCAATTTCACTTAGACCTAAGGTCAAAGCATTAACATAATTTTTATGTTTATATCTTTTTGTGGGTAAATCTAATATAATTTTTTTCACATCGATTGCCACTTCTCTAGTTACTTCTAGAACGACTTCATCTATTCTATTACTATAATCATTTATAAGGTTTTTATTAAACAATAAATAAATTACAAATTCATCTTTTTCAAGTAAATGAAAGATGTTATTAAGTAGATTGATTGAATATTTGCCAATTCCTCTTTTAAGGCTATAACCTTGTAAAGCCTGGCAATCTATTAATAATTTATTCTTCATTTTTTGTTTTTATTATTTATAACACTCTCTAGGGTATCAATCCTTTCAGTTAGCCTCAGAGTTGTAATTTTATTTTCTTCTTGGGACTCACGGATTTCCTTCGAAGTCCTATATAAATTAATAAACTTCCTGGCAACAAACAATGGATTTAACAGTAGTAACAATAATCTAATTCGTTGAAAGTTTTTATTATATACATTTTTTAAAGAAATTATTCGTTGTAGATACTTACCCGAATGCCGTCTATCTAAATCTCGTATGGATAGGACCTGATTCTCATGAACCAATTTCTCTAACTGTTTGTTTATTTTTTTTCCCATTTATTTAAATAATTTTATGAAAAATTACATTTACTTACTTATTAGTTTATTGTACGTCATGTTTATACAAAGCAGGTATTAGTGATTCGGTCGATACTTAGATAATATATCAATTAATTCTTCACTGTCTGCATCAATTACTAAATTGTTAATCTCTTTTATATCATAAACAAGCTTTTCTATTATCCACTCAAAAAGTGGTTTCCCATTAAATTCTCTGACGTTTTTATTCGATACCCTTGAACTATGTTGTTTTATAGGGATAAAAGCGCTAAACATTTTGATTCTGCCAATAGCTATATATATCCTTTAATGTTTCCTCGATTTTATATTTCCTCTTCCATCCAATCTCTTTAGTTATTTTTGTATTATCACCCACATTGTAAGAAATATCCGTGGATCGTATCTTTGATGGATCCCGGACAACATCAATTCGGACATCGGAGAAACTTAACAAAATTTTAAGCATTTTTCTTATTTCGAGCTCTTCGCCAGAGCAAACATTATAAATCTCGTGGGATTTACCCTTTTCTAGTAAAAGCCTATAGGCGACTACAATATCTCTAACATCCGAAAAATCTCTTACGCCATCTAGATTACCGACGTTTATAATTGGTTCTAGATTTTTATTATTATTAATATTTGCAATTTGAGATGCAAAATCGGCAGAGACAAAGCCCGTTGGTTGACCTGGGCCTATATGTGGGAAACTTCGGGTGATTACCCAATCTAAATCGTCGTACGATTGTATTAACTTCTCCTGGGCCAACCTACTTTCTCCATAAGGGCTCTTTACATCCTGTGAATCATCCTCCTTTAGTTTTGCAAAACTATCTTGGTAAGTATCACCCGAACTGATTGCCAGGATTTTTGCTTTTGAACAAAACCCCCGAACGGCATCTAAAATATTTCTTGTGCCGTCGACGTTTATTTTAAAACATAATTCGGGTTTATTAAAACTTTCCTTTACTGATGCAAATCCAGCAAGGTGTACAAGGAAATTGGGTTTAACTTCTCCAATAACGCTTCTTACCGCTTCTTTATCTGTTATATCCATTTTGTACTCAGCATCACCAGATCTTAGATCACAACCCAAGACTCTATAGCCGGTGTTTTCAAGTTCACGTCTCAAATAGCCCCCGACAAAACCTGACGCACCAGTAATAAAAACAGTTTTTCCGCTGGGTTCAGTAGTTATTTTATTTTTAGCTTTAATCTTTTTATCTTCCATTTATTTTTTCTGTTTTTTCAACTAAATTAATGTCAGATTCAACCATGATTTTTATTAACTCATCAATGCCCGTTTTAGGTGACCAGCCAAGCTGAGTCTTGAATTTCGTTATATCACCACGCAAATGCTTTAAGTCGGATGGACGTAAAAAAGCTGGATCTTGGACGATGTGATTTTGCCAATCGGTTATTCCAGCCACAGCAAAAGCTTTTTTGGCAAAATCACCGACAGAAGTGTTGACACCTGTGGCAATGACATAATCATCAGGTCTTTCAGCTTGCAGCATCATCCACATAGCTTCCACATAATCTTTAGCGTAACCCCAATCACGAGATGAAGTGAGATCGCCGAGCTTAATTTTCCCATCTTCTACAATTGGACGTTTATTTTCATTTGCCATTTTTGATGTTGTAATACCATTAGCTATGCAAGCAACTCCATAGGTAATTTTGCGTGTTGCAAACTCTAATCCGCGCCTTTTACTTTCGTGGTTAAAAAGTATACCGCTCGTTGTAAACATATCAAAGCTTTCCCTGTAATTAATAGTCATTCTATGAGCATAAAGTTTGGCGATTGCATACGGGCTTGTTGCCCACATTGGAGAATTTTCGTTGATATATTCATCAGATGTGTTTCCAAACATTTCGCTTGATGAAGCTTGATAAAACCTAGCATCAGGCTTTATATTTCTTACCGCTTCTAAAACTCTAACAGCACCTAAAGCAGTAATTTCGCCAGTTAAAATTGGCTGATGCCAACTTGTAGCTACAAATGACTGAGCGGCAAGATTGTAAACCTCATCGGGCATACTTTCTTTAACAGCCCTAGAAATTGATCCAGCATCAAGCAAATCACCATCAAAAATTTTAATGTCTTTAATTATATGCTTTATATGGTCTAGGTTTGGAACACTTAATCTTCTCATCAATCCAAAAACTTCATAACCTTTTCCCAACAAGAATTCAGCTAAATATGAACCATCCTGGCCATTAATACCTGTTATTAAAGCTTTCTTCATATAAATAATTGCTAAAAAAATATATATTACTTAATTACGACATTCCCATTAAATGCGTCAATTTATCCACGCCCTCTCCTACGTCCCCATTATGCTGCACCACACCATGCTCTAATACAATAACCCTGTCACAGTACCTTTTAATATCCTCTAAGCCATGGCTTACCAACACTACCGTTGCACCTCCTGTTAATAGTTCTTGCATTTTAGCAAGACTTTTTTTCTGGAATCCAATATCACCCACCGATAAAATTTCGTCAAGCAAATATATGTCTGATCTTGCTTGAACAGCAATAGAAAACGCCAGCCTCATAGTCATCCCGCTTGAATAATTTTTGACTGGCAAATCAATAAAATCCCTAATCTCAGCAAAATCAACAATTTCATCAAATTTCTCTTTTAAGAAGTTTCTGGACATACCTAAAATTGTACCATTCAAATAAATATTTTCTCTCCCTGATAACTCCGTATTAAAACCTACCCCAAGCTCTAAAAATGGAACAACAG
>Ga0209668_10000830_pt1 | contig 12973 bp, 22 predicted proteins | sample FrelakmetPLP11PL_FD_187150 | JGI IMG/M metagenome (GOLD analysis project Ga0209668, IMG submission 187150) | Freshwater lake sediment microbial communities from the University of Notre Dame, USA, for methane emissions studies - PLP11 PL (SPAdes)... | ecosystem: Environmental > Aquatic >... | reverse complement strand
TTGTTTGACTTATATTACTACTAATACAAGTCAAACAATAGCTGCTGGTATTACTAAAACGTTTAATAATGAAATGCGTTTTGGTTTAGGTACAATGTATGATAATAGTACTGGAGTATCTTTAGCAACTGGATTTACAACTATTAATGCTGGTTTAACTGGTAGTAATACATTTTTACAAATATGGCGTAGTAATGCGTATAAACTTACTTTTAATTGCGACCTTACAAGTGCTGGTAGTACTTTTACTTTACCAGCTGGACAAAGCAATGCTTTAATCGCAACGGCAACTGGAACTTCATCACAATTAATAGCTGGGGACGGAAGTTTAATTTCTGCTGGTACTAATATTACAATTAGCGGCGGTACAATTTCATCTAGTGGCGGTGGTTCAATTACATTATCTGCAATAGGTTCTACACCTAATGCAAATGCGGCAACATTAACTGGTTCAGCATTGAATTTAGAGCCAGCGTCTGCCTCATTTGGTGGTGTAGTTACAACGGGAACACAAACATTTGCTGGTGCAAAAACATTTAGTGGTATCGTAACTGGTGCATCTTTTATTCCAAGTAGTTCAACAATTCCTACTAATGGAATGTATTTAAGTGCTGCTAATACTTTAAACTTTGCAACTAATACTACTAATAGATTAACGATTGATTCTTCAGGAAATTTAGGTTTAAATGTTACACCGAGTGCGTGGGATACAACTATTTTTCGTACTATTCAAATAGGTTCTAGTAGTGGTTCTGCTTCTTTATCTGGTAGAACTGATGGCGGTAATGATTTGGTTTTAGGTCAAAATATATATTATGCTACTGGTAATTGGAGATATGTTGGAACTGGTGTTGCTACATCATATAGGCAAGGTGGACAACACGCTTGGTATAATGCGGCTTCGGGTACGGCGGGTGCAGCTATAACTTTTACCCAAGCAATGACATTATTTAGTACTGGTAATTTATCAATAAATAATACAACTGACGCTGGGTATAAATTAGACGTAACGGGAACTTTAAGAGCAACTGGAAGTACTTATTTAGCAAGTAGTGGAGGAAATGTAAATATTAATAATACTGCAAATACTACTTGGCAATTTTATGTAAATTCAGGTGCAACTACAACTAATACTTATTTTACAAGTTCAGGTTCTCAAACAATATTAGGTATAGATAATATATCAGGTGCAACGGGACAATCAATTACAAAATATTATGTAAATAGTGTAGGTAAATTTACAATGGGGGTAGATGGTAATGATTCTAGTAAATTTAAAATATCTACAACAGATATAGCAACAAGTACTAGATTAGTAATTGATAGTACTGGAAATGTTGGTATTAACAATACTGCACCTTCATATAAATTATCTGTTTCAAATGCTGCCAATGGTATAATAAGTAATTTTACTAATACCGTTGATGCAGATTTAACAATTAATTTAACTACTGGAGTATCTTTAATTACTCCAACTACGGGAATACTTGCTTTTGGTACAAGTAGTACTGAAAGAATGCGTATTACAAGTTCGGGAAATGTTGCAATCGGGCAAACAACTGCTGCTGTTAATAGAGTAGAAATAACAACTGGAACAAGTCAAGGTGGTATTAAAGTAAATACAACTACAGCTGGATATGCTACATTTTTAACCGTAGGTGGACACATTGAATTTTATAAAGATTCTACGCCTACAATAGCTGCTGCATTCGGTTTAGAAACTCCAGCAACTGCTTTAAATAATGATTTAAATTGGGCTACTTATAATGGTAGTGCGTGGTCTGAAAAAATGAGGTTAACAAATTCAGGCAATTTATTAATTGGTACTGCAACAGATAGCGGACAAGGTGTATTACAAGTAGCTGGCGGTATTACTGCGGCTGGTTTATCTACTTCGGGTGAAGTATTAACTGGTACTGCTACATTTAGTAAAGCATATTACCACGTTATTGACTCTGCAACTCCAACTGGTCAAACATTTACTTTGCCTACATCAACATCAAATAACTATAACTATGTTATTGTTAATTTATCTGGATTTAGTCAAACAATAGCTGCGGCAAGTACCAAAACTATTGTAAATTTAGCGGGTAGTGGTGTGGCATCAATTACTTTAGCATCAAATGCAAGGTGTTGGATAATTGCAGACGGCGGTAATAAATATTATCAAATATTCTAAAAAATAAAATATGAAACAAATACAACCAGTATCAATATGGTACAACGGAAGTTTAATTAACGCTAACATTTTTAACCTTTATTCTATTAATGACAATTTAAGCACAAGTGCAACTTTTTACTTTGCTTTATTTAGTGGTACATTAGAGGAATTAGGTACAAAATTAGCAGAGGGTAATTTAGTTATGGACGGAGCAGATTATACAAACTATTCAACAAATCCAGATAGCAATAGTTTTGCTTATAATTGGGGTGCAACAAAATTGAATTTAACTATTATTTAATCATAAAAAACAACGACTATGGACAAGCAAAAAGCGTTAGAATTAATCAAACAAGTAATTGACCAAGCTATTAAAGGCGGTTTATTTCAAAATGTTGATACTGCGGTAGCGGTAGCACAAGCGTTTGAGGTATTATCTAAACAAGAAACGGAATAAAATGAATCACAATGATAATAGTATAGGTGGAAGTATTGCCAGCGTAGGTACTTATTTATTAAGTATTAACCAAATAAACGCTTATGCGTCCCTATTTTTAGGTTTGCTATCTGGATTTAGTTCAATTTATACTATTATCAATATCTATCAATCAAAAAAAAATAAGAATGAAAAATCCTAAAACAACTATATTCGGTTTGTTAAGTGCTATTGCTACTTATTTTGCTACTAGTGGTACTGGTAAATTACAAGTAATAGCGCAAGCTGTTGCTGGTGTATCTACTTTTTTATTGGGTGCGGTTGCAAGTGATTCTAAAAAATAGAGGCATTTATGATCCCTAGAAACAAAAAAATAGCTACTGGCTTATTTATAACTGCAATAGTATTAATTATGTTAAGAAAAAATATAGCAACTGCTTTAAATAATACGCCATTTAGCGCTATTAGTGATAGGTTATTTAATGTTATTAGCCAATTTGAGGGGTTTATAGCTGTTCCAGTTTGGGACTATATGCAATATAGCGTAGGTTATGGAAGTGGCTATAATTGGGACGCTAAACGTCCAGTAAATAAAACTGATATTATAGATAAAGCAACTGCTAAGCGCTGGTTAATTGCAGAAGCCCAGGACAAGTATAATTTTGTAAAATCTAAAGTAAATGTACCAATAAACGATAATCAATTATTGGCATTATCTAGTTTAGCTTATAATATAGGGGAAAATGCTTTTGCTGGTAGTACTTTATTAAAAATGCTTAATAGAGGGGATAATAAACAAATGGTGGCTAATCAATTTGATTTATGGGTAAATGCTGGCGGTAAAATAAATAGTGGTTTAAAAGGGCGTAGAAATCTAGAAAAAACATTATTTTTGAGTTAATAAAGGGGTTTATTGCATAGTTTAAGATTTGATGTAAGCGAGGGGTATTTTTATACCCCTTTTTTTATATATATACGTTGAACATATGCTTTAGTTTGTTTATCATAAAAATTTACATATTTTGCTGGGATAGATTCGCACCAGGTCGCAAAACGATATATATTATTAATATTTCGATATTTTCTAGCTGGTGTATTATCTAACATAAATACAATAGCTGTATAAAGGTTTTTAGCCATTTTTAAGGGGTTTATCGTTTATTTTAAAGTATCTAGTACCCTCGGAAATTACTGCTTTTAATTTGCGTCTAATTACCAGGGGAGCAATAGCGCGTAAAATAGTTATTCTTTGCCACTGGGTAATATCTTCTAAGTCTTTTAAAGATACGATTCTGCGTTCCTGGATAATAAAATAAAGTTTTTGCTTTTGTGTCATATTTAAGGCATTTTAGTATATTTGTACTGAAAAAAGTTAGAGTTCACTTCATTGTGAATTTTATAGTCGGCAAAGCGTCCAGGTTAAAAACTGGGCGCTTTGTTTTTTCCGACTAATTACTAACCACTAGTATTTTTTAATATTTTATAAAATAAATTTTTTAATTGCTCCCACAAAAAAATAACTAATAAATATTTCATTTTTTAAATTTAATTATTGAAGTATCGTATAAGTGAACTAATATAGTACATAACATTACTGCAATAGCATAACATATAGCTACTGGCAATAAAATAAATATCAAATACATTCTTTTAATAAAAGTTTTAAACATAAATTAAAGGTTAAATAAGTTAGATAATTTTATATTGGTTTTTACTATCCTTTACTATCCAGTTTTTATTTATCCATATCTTAATTAAATTCTTAGCGTAAGCTTTACTGGTGGCCGTTCGTTCTACTATTTCATCACTAATATCTGCGTAAAACATTGGGATAGTTATAATCTGGGTACAAAGTCTTTTACTTTCTATGTTATCCAGGTCGCTAGCTTTTTTACCTGGCTTAACTTGTTTTTGGCTTTCTATTTGTTGGAATACTCCGTTAAAGTTCATTAATGTAACTGGCTCAAAATCGCTATCGCTTCGCATAAACCTACTACTTAAAGTATATGTATTGGCGTCCTTATCTTTGGTAATATCTAAAGTACTTTGCGCAAACCTATCACTTGCGCTCCCTATATGCCCAGTAGTGGCTAATGTAGATTTACTTTGATGTAATACTGATATTAAAAGTATATTGAATTGCTTAGTTATTTTTTTTAGCCATTTAGTAAGTAAAGCGCTTTGCGTAGTATCGTTCAAATCGTTTAAAAGGTCTAAAAGGCCGTCTATTATCAAAATACTACAATCTGGGTTTAATTCTAAATAACGTTCAGCCATACGTCTAATAGCGCCAGAGCTATCCTCTCTAACCTGGTAAGCGTCAAAATTGGGGGGTAAAATAGATAATTCGGAAAATCCTTTAATTTTTTCAATAGTTCGCCAAAAATCATAATCACTACTTTCTGTATCAATTAAGCAAATTTTACGTCTTTCCCCTGGAAAGCGTAATTTCATTGTGAATATATCGTAAGGCACAAATGCGCTAGCTATTAGTCCACAGATAAAAGTAGACTTCCCAGCCTTGGGAAGTCCACTTAGTATTGAAAAATTCTGAAGGCTGGCTACGTGCTTATCCTGGATAGTAAAACATATATTTTCCTTTGACGGAATATATCCAGGGTTATACTTGCGACTGGCTAGAAGTTCATCAATGTTTATTTTATAGTCGTTATTTTCCACATTAAATTTTTTCTAATAAAGCGCAAAGATACAAAGCAATTAGCACGATCAAAAGTGCCTGGCCGTTAGCTGTTAAAAATAGCCACTTCGTTATTTTTTTCATTGTTTAATAGTTTAGTTTTTTCTTCTAAAAGATTTAAAAAAGTTATAGCGTCTTCAATAGCATTTTCCATAAAAAATTCATTTAATGCTTTTGGTTCATTTTCTAATTCATTATGTTCTTCTTGCTGTAATGTTGCATATTCATATTCAGTTTCTGAATTTTTATATGCTTTATAAAATTCTAGGGCAAAGTGTTGTAATTTACTTAGTCCTGGTACTGGAACGATTAAGCGCTTAAAATTGTCTTGGATAGGCATAATAGGAAACGCTGGTTCTGTTAATTGAGTCATTTTTTAGGTTTTATTTTGTTAAGTAATCAATATGACATTTAGCACTAGTTAAAGTAACGTGTTCGCTCCAGTCCAGTGCAACTATGTAAACGCTTTTTTTATCATCTACTAATATTATGTAGCTGTTATAAAATATTTTACGCATAACTTATAAATTTTTAAGGTGTAAGTTAAGACTAGAAATATCCCTACTAATATCATCTATTGCGTCCTCTAGCAAATTTTGTACTTCGTTTGCTAATAGAAAAGGCAAAATTTCATCAGTTAAAAATATCATACGTTCCACCCCAATATTATCATTGGCGCTAAACAATATTTTAACGTTACGAAAATTTTTGTACCTGGCTATTGTTTCCAGGAGTTCACGTTTTTTAACCAGTTTTTGAATTTCAAGCAATACAGCGTTGGTATTGCCTAGGTGCAAAAGTTCCTTCATTTTGTTTTTAATTTTATAGTCAATAAAAGGGAATAACACTATAAAATAATAATAAACTTACGATATAAACAAATTTATATCTATTTATTATTTATTAAAGGTCAAAAAAGTTAGTATTTTAAGGCATTTAGGGGTATGCTAGAAATTTATTTTTGCCTACTTGAGTAGGCCAAAAATAAATTTTTATATTCATAACTTCGCACATTTACCCGATTTTTTTTCCACAATTAGAAAAAAAGCGTTTTTTAAGGTTTTTTTGCTGTTTTGTTAAAAATGTTTAATTTTATGGCATACGCTAATAATATGGGCAAAAACATCTGGATAATACCAGCAGTTATAATAGGTTGGATATTATATAAAAAATACCAGCTAAGTAATGCAGTAAGTGTATTTTTTAAGTCGGTAGATTTTTCTACTATGACTTTATTAAACCCTACTTTAAATTTAATTGTTCAAATAAATAACCCTACTAATGTTACAGCAGTAGTACAAAATATCCAGGGAAGTTTATTTGTTGACGGAGCCAACGTAGGTAATGTAATAGGAATAACGCCTACTACTTTACAAATTGGAAGTAGTTTATTAGCTATTCCTATTACAATTAATTATAGTGGTTTACCTAATTTATTTTCTAGATTAAAAAGTGGTGGTTTTAATATGACTTTTAAAGGTACTATTCAAGTTGACTATATTACTTTACCTCTAGAATTTACTTATAGTCTATGATAACAAAAGATTTAATATTATCTAAGTTACCTCCTTATACTGGTAATAAACAAGTATTAATAGACGACCAAAATACTAATGATATTATTAAAGGTATTTTAGAAAATCACGAAAAATACAAAGCAGATTATGATAAAATAAGTGAATATTTTGTAGGTAGAAATGATATTAATACAGCAAAAAATGTATATACATTTTTAAAAAAATACGTTCCTTATTATATTGAGCCGTCTAAATTTCAAACTTTAAGAAGTCCAAGCGCTATTTTATCTATAAAACAAGGCGCCGATTGTAAAAGTTATGCAAGTTTTGTAAATGGAATTTTTGATAGCTTAAATAGAAAAGGAATTTTTAAAATTCCTTTAGCTTATAGATTTGCAAGTTATAAAAATACTAGTAACCCAGGTCATGTATTTGCTGTATTATATCCAGGTAACAAAAATGAAATTTGGGTAGATAATGTTTTAGAAAACTTTAATGAAAAAAAACAACCAACATATTTTAAAGATAAAAAATTAAAAATGGCATTAGTTAGTATGTCTGGGTTAGACACAAAACAACCCACTTTAGACCAATTAAAAAATTATAGAGATAAATTAGTTACTATTCAACAAAAGTTATTAAATAACGGACAAATAGTTCCTGGTAGTCAAAATGATTTACAAATGAAAGTAGCTATTAATAAAGTTACTAAAGCTATTCAAAATGGTAATTTAAACGCTAACCAAATAGGACTTTTGCCAGCTTTACCAGGTTTAATAACAACAGTTCAAAATTTTCTACCTATTGTTCAAGGATTTTTTAGTAACCAGGCTAACCCAAATGACTGGAAAGGGTGGGACGCACAAGATATGCAAGCGGGTAAGCCATTAGGTAGTAGTGCTGGTAGCTGGGTATTAAAAGACGGGGATAGTACAAGTAATGAAGCTAGTAATATTTTATCCTGGATTCAAGCAAATGATATTAATAAAGTTATAGGAGTAAATGGTTATACTAAACAAAATGTAACTTTTAATGATATTATAGCCAAATTAAGACGTGGAAGATTAAACCAGGAAGCAGATTATTTAGTTTCTAAACAAAGTAGTTCATTATCTAACTTATTTGCACCTTCAAATAGTAGTTCTACACAAGCTGGAATGTCCCCTTGGGTTATATTAGCTTTAGCTGGCGCTGGTATTTACTTTTTTACAAGAAAAAAATAATTAAATGACACAAGCACAAAAAACAGCAAAGGAAAAATTTAAAAAAGCTATTGAATATAGAAAAAAGACTGGCGTTTCTTTAAAGGAAGCATTTGCACACGTTTACGGAAAAAAAGTAGGTGCTGTAAAAAAAGCGCCAGTTAAAAAAGCTAGTCCTGGTAAACACGTAGATACTAAAAGCCATAATGTTAATATTAAAATAGTTAGCGGTATCGGTAATATTGAAAATGCTATTTATAAAATAGTAGGTGTAAAACTTGGAGTAAAAAAAGATATAACTAAAGATGGTACTGATTTAAAAATTTATAATATAGATAATAAACATACTATTTTATATATTAATCATTTTGATACAGAAAAAGATATAATAAAAGATATAGCGCCTAGAATATCAAATTACATATTTAATGCTACTACTGAAAGTTATAATTCTAAACAAGCAGATTTAATTAAAAAAAGTGTTTTAAAACTTTGTAAACTTTTATTAAAAGAAGTTAAAAAATTAAATAAGTCTGTTAAAAAAGCGCCAGTTAAAAAAGTTGCTGTTAAGAAAAAAGCAGTTAAAAAAATATCTAGGCCTTCTAGATCCACAAAAAAGGTAAAAGCTACATATAAAGTAAATTATCAAACTGGAACTTCAAATAGAACAGATAGAGGTAAAAACCAGGATTCAAAGAGAAAAGCATTGGCTCCAGGTAAAAGAACTAGCGCTAGCGGTAATACATATTACGAAACTAGAGCAAATAGAAGTGATTTTAGTCGTTCTGCTATGACTGGTATAGAAGATAAAATGTTTAAAGATTTATATAATGTAAGAGAAAAAATAGCAAATACTAAACAAGCTATTTTAAAATTACAAGGATATAAAAATGATGTACCACTTTCACAAAAATATCAATACACACTTAAAATTAAACAATTTAAAAAATATTTAGTAGAACTTAATACACATTATAAAGAACTAAAAAAATATATTTAATAATAATTTTCTTATAAACAAAAAATAAAAAAAAATGGCAAGAAGAAAAAAAGCAAGTCGCAAAACAAGTCGCAGACGTAGAATGTCTGGAATTGGCGCCGTTGGAAGTATGGCTTCTAGCGTATTGTATGCAGTAGCTGGTGGCGTAATGGCTGGAGCAGTTACTAAATATTTACCAGCTTCATTAAATGACAAAGTAAAGAGCGCTATCCCAGTTGCGGTAGGTTTGTTCTTACCTAAGTTTGTTAAAGGAAGTGCTGGCGCTGGTATCGGTGCTGGTATGGTTGCAGTAGGTGGATTGAAATTAGTTCAGTCTTTTGGAGTATTAAACGGAATTGCTGGTATTGACGCACCAGGTTATCAAGTTCCAGCTATTAGCGGTGGTTATGGTATGTCTGTTCCTGAATCAGCATATATGACTCCAGCAATCGCGGGACTAGATGAATTAGGTTGTTAATCTAACTTTTTTAACTTTTAGTAAATAACAAATAAAATAAAAAAAATATGGCTACTCAAATGGGCGCAAGAATGACTTTTGAAAGTGCAAAGGCATTAGTAAAAGGTTTAGGATATAGTGTTGAACAAGCGGTTTTAACACAATCATACATAAGAAGTGAAGTTGCAATGTCAACTTCAATAGCTAACTATCATATTCCTATTTTAGTTAACGACACACAAAATGGAGCAGTTCGTGTAAACGAAAAGCGCCTTAATTTACAAGATATTTTTATTGCTACTGAAATTGCGGTAGTATTTGGAATCGGTGCTGGAACTACAACTTCTGCTCCTTTATACACTTACCCAAATAGCACAGCGTTTGCTACTGGTGGTAGTGCATTATGGACAATTTACAATGGCTATTTGAATCTATCTGTAAATAATCAAACGGTATTGCCATCGTGGGACGTATTACGTCATTACTACGCTCCGCAAACACAACAAAATACAAACTTTAACTCTGCTACTGCTACTAGTCCAGCCGTTTATACGCAAGACCAAGTAGATTACAGCGAAAATCCTTTTTTTCCAGTAGAGCCAAATATTGTATTAAATGGTGCTGCTAATATTCAAATGTCTTTATCTGCAAATGGTGCGCCTAGTGCTATTGCAACAAATAGCTTTATTTGTGTATTAACTCGTGGTATTCTTTGTCAAAACGTTACAACGGTTAAATAAGGCATACTTATTACTTTTGCGAAGTTATACGCTAGCGCTAGGGGACGCTATATTCCCCTAAATTTTTTATTTAAAAAATTAATAAAATGATAGTTAAACGTTTTCAAAGTGTGGAAATAAACGTGCCTTCAAGTAGTACGTTAACAAAGTTCTTTTTTCCCGACCAGCCTCAATTACGAGGGGCCAAAATTCAAGGGATTCAAGTATATACTCCAACAGCTATTACTAAAACTCCGTTGAGTGGTAGTACCCCAGTAACGTTAGCAGATTTAAAACAATCTTATTTAACCTTGTATCAAGGGGATTTACAGATTGTATTGCAGTTACCAGTATTAAACTTTAATGGCATTAGTGATTTAACTAGTCCTTTTGTATTTATGTTACCAGAAATGAATGACATTGATATTTCTTGGACTAAAAGTTATGTATCTACTAGTACAGCTTTAGGAACTACTGGAGTAGCTTATAGTTTTGGTATTTTCTATTACTTGTAAAATTAAATTGATATGGCAATAAATAAAGCTTGGTGTACTGGTACAAGCGCATTATTAGACTGGTACGATTCAAACGCACAAAGTCCGTACTATTCAGTATGGAGAGGCAGAAATTTGTCATTTAGCTGGAATAATGATGATATGGAAGCTGGGCGTCAAAAATTAGAAAACGATATAAATTTTGCAGAACAAAATAATGTAACTGAAGTTTTAACAATAAAACTACACCCTAAAAAGGATAAAGGTTATATTACCAATTCTACTCCAGTTTATGCAAGTTTAGATTTTCGACCTTGCGCTTTAGAATCAGCAGTATATGGCTTACCAGTATCAGCACAGCCAAATAATTATGCTATGTCGCAAATAATGGATAAATTAAATGCTTTAGAATCTAGAATAGCTGGTAGCGAAATGGATTTTGAAGAAGAAGAAGATAATAAACCAGAATCACCTATTAACGCTCTGTTGAATAATCCAGACGTTCACCAGGCGCTAGTAAGTGGTTTACTTGGTTTAATCGGTGGAATGTTTACACATACTCCACAAGTGCCAGTTAGCGGAATAGCTGGTATAAATGATGAAGCAGTAGAGATATTAAATGAATTAATGAACAAAGGAGTAACCTTAGAACACTTAAAAAAGTTAGTTCAAATGAATGAAGCTAAGTTAAAGAGTTTACTTATAATGTTATAAATATGGCTACAATAACAGCAGATAAAGTAATAGGTAAAAACCTATTTAGTAAAGGCGCGGTAGATCTATTAAATTTACCTGGTGGGAAAGTTATAAAAACTATTCAGTCTGGTGGTTTATTGGGTAATGTTTATAGCTATGTTACAAATAATGGTATAGTATATTGGCAATTTTATGATACATATAAGCAACCTTATTATGCTAAACAAGATAGTAATATAGATTTTCCAGGATTGAATGATGTATTAAAACAAGTTCAAGAGGAAGCAGTAGCAAAAGAAATAGCAACTAAAGGGGCATTAAATTATTATTTACAAAAGTATTTACCCTGGATAGTTGGCGGTATAGTAGTGGCTTTAGTTTTACCAAAAATTATTAAAAGTACTAACAAATGAAAAAGAAAAATAGTTTAGTTTGGATATTATTAGCTTATGGCGTAATATTTTTAGCTTATAAATATGGAAAGAAAAAAGGAAGTGTTAGCGTTGGGCCAGTAGATAAAGGGGAATTTCCTAGTCCTGGTAATAATTATTTTCCAAGTGATGTACCCGATTATCAAAATTAAAAAATATTAAAATGAAAAATAAAGGATTGTTTTATTTGGCCTTAGCTATTGGTGGCGCTTTCTTAATACATAAATTTATGATGTCAAAAGTTAGTGATAAAACAGCTACTCCAGGAACTCCAGGAACTCCTCCGCCAAATGTTGTACCTGGTAATGTATTAACTCAAAGTAGTATTAAAAGTATGGCTATGAATGAAATATTAAATAGTGATGTTTCACAAAATGCTTTGACTAATGTACATCCTATTAATGAATATGATGTAGCAAATACTTATCAAAATTTTTATGGTAGAAGTATTAGCGGTATGTATAAAACTTGTCCTACTATTATCTAACTTTTTTAACCTTTAAAAATATAACAATGGATTTTAAATTAAAAGCTGGGTTAATAGAATACGACGTTAATTTTATTACTTACGGACAAAATGGATTCGTAACAAGTAATTGCAATAGCATTACTTTTACAAATGTTGGCACTAATCAAGTTACTATTGATAATGGTTTAGTATTACAACAAAATCAATCTTTGTCTATTGACGGAAACGTGGGTGAAATTATAAATAAACAATTTTTAATCACATTTAGTGGTGCTGGTACTAATAACTTAGTTACTATTAAGAAAAATTACTTCTAATGAGTGGAATAAATGTAAACTTTGACGTAGTTAACCAAAAAGGAACGCCAGCTTTTTATAGTGATATATTTGCTAATCGCCCTACTTATGGTTATCCAGGTCGAGTATTTATTAGTACCGATACTTCAGCAATATATGAAGATACTGGTACAGCTTGGACATTAATATCTAATGTAAGTAGTGGCGCTGGTACTTTGGAACAAGTTACTACAAATGGAAATACAACTACACAAGGTATCGTAATAAGTGCGGGTAATTTAGCTATTGGAACTGCTACGGCGGGTGCGCCTTTAGATATTCATACAAGCACTGGTACTGCGGCCCAATTTAATGGAACTGGTGTAAATAACGCATACATATTTTTTCAAAATGCGGGTACTTCAAAATGGCGTATAGG
>Ga0209668_10000829_pt1 | contig 12984 bp, 9 predicted proteins | sample FrelakmetPLP11PL_FD_187150 | JGI IMG/M metagenome (GOLD analysis project Ga0209668, IMG submission 187150) | Freshwater lake sediment microbial communities from the University of Notre Dame, USA, for methane emissions studies - PLP11 PL (SPAdes)... | ecosystem: Environmental > Aquatic >... | reverse complement strand
TATGGCCTTAGCAGAAAAAAATTTAGCGGCTCATTTTAATCGACCCTCTCACGCTATTATCGATCATTTTACTTATGTATTTCTGGGTGATGGTTGTTTAATGGAAGGCATTTCTCATGAAGTTGCTTCTTTGGCAGGATGTTTAGGTTTAGGTAAATTAATTGCTTTTTGGGATGACAATAATATTTCTATTGATGGTAATGTTTCAGACTGGTTTAAAGATAATACGCCTGAACGATTTAACGCTTACAATTGGCATGTTATTTCTGATATAGATGGCCACGATCCACAACAAATTAAACTATCTATTGAAAAAGCTCGTAAGATTATCGATAAACCAAGTTTGCTTTGTTGTAAAACGAAAATTGCATTTGGCGCTCCCAATTTAGAGGACAGTCATCAAGCACATGGAGCAGCATTAGGTGACAAGGAAGTTGCTGCCACTCGACTTGCATTACATTGGAATTATCCGCCTTTCGAAATACCAGAAGATATTTATCAAGCTTGGGACGCTCGTTCTAAAGGAAATAGTTTAGAAAAGGCTTGGAAAGAAAAATGGAATAATTATCAAACTGCTTTTCCCGAACTCGCAAAAGAATATCTACGTAGAATTAATAGAAAATTACCTTTAAATTGGAAAGAAAAAACCAAGAAAATTATCGAAGATGTTTACAAAAATCCTTTAGAAAAAATTGCAACACGTAAAGCTTCCCAAAATGCATTAAATGCCTTTGCACCTCTTTTACCCGAGTTATTGGGCGGATCTGCCGATCTAACTGAATCTAATTCAACCTTTTGGAGAGGATCTCAAGTTTTAAATAAGGATAATCCGGCAGGTAATTATATTCACTATGGTGTACGTGAATTCGGTATGTCAGCCATGATGAACGGAATAGCTTTGCATGGAGGATTTATTCCTTATGGGGGAACTTTTTTAGTCTTTAGTGATTATGCACGTAATGCTGTTCGCTTATCTGCATTAATGAAGCAACATGTTATTTTTATTTATACTCATGATTCAATCGGACTAGGCGAAGACGGTCCGACGCATCAACCTATAGAGCATATCAATAGCTTAAGGTTGATCCCTAAGCTTTCTGTTTGGCGACCTTGTGACAGCCTAGAAACCATAATTGCCTGGCAACAGGCACTACAACATTTAGGGCCGACTTGTTTATTGCTCACACGGCAAGCTATACCTCCACAAACACACAGCCAAGAAACTTTACAATCTATCCATCGGGGTGCTTATATTCTTCTCGATAGTCCCTCAACACCAGAAGCCATTATCATAGCCACAGGTTCTGAAGTTAGTTTAGCTGTCAATGCTGCACAATCCTTAAATCAACAGGGTAGACGAATCAGAGTCGTATCTATGCCTTCAGCTGATCGTTTTGAACTACAAGATTCAGAATATAAAGATAAAATTTTGCCAAATTCGGTTACATTGCGCATTGCTATAGAAGCAGGAACTAAAGATTTTTGGTATCGATATGTAGGCAATACAGGAAAAATAATCGGACTTAATCAATTTGGCGAATCTGCGCCAGGCACAGATGTCTTTAGAAATTTTGGATTTACTACAGAAAACATTATTAAAACACTAACCCAACTATTAGCCGATTAAGCTAGGAGAATTATTATGACAACCCGTATTGCTATCAATGGTTATGGGCGCATAGGCCGAAATATTTTAAGAGCCTTTTTTGAAAGTTCAAAGCAGCATGATATAGAAATTGTTGCGATAAATGACTTAGGTAATATCGACATTAATGCTCATCTGACGCGCTACGACACTACTCATGGGAAATTTATAGGCACTATAGGCATAGATAAAGATTGTTTAATTATCAATGAACAACGGATAAAAACTTTTTCTGAACGGGATCCAGAAAATTTACCTTGGAAAGAATTAGATATTGATGTCGTTCATGAATGCACTGGTTTATTCACTTCACCAGAAAAAGCTGGAAAACATATCAAAGCAGGAGCAAAAAAAGTCATTATCTCAGCTCCCGCTGGTAAAGGGGTTGATGCAACTATTGTTTATGGTGTTAACCATCATATCTTAAAAAGCAATCATACCATCATTTCTAATGCTTCATGCACTACCAACTGTCTAGCTCCTCTAGCCAAAGCCCTACATGAAAATTTAGGGATTACTCAAGGTTTAATGACCACTATTCATGCTTATACAAATGATCAAGTACTCATCGATACTTATCACCCCGATATGTATCGCGCACGCTCAGCTACTCACTCCATGATTCCTGCTAAAACAGGAGCCGCTTCGGCACTCGGTTTAGTGCTACCTGAACTAGCTGGAAAACTTGATGGTTTAGCAATACGCGTTCCTACGATAAACGTTTCTTTAGTCGATTTAAGTTTTCAGGCTAAACGTGAAACAACTGTTCAAGAGGTGAATGAAATCTTAAAAAAAGCCTCTAAAACTAATGCCCTTAAAGGTCTACTTAATTATAATGAAGAACCTCTTGTTTCCATCGATTACAATCATAATCCGGCTTCTTCTATAGTAGATGCTCCACAAACTCATGTTATTGGTAACTTTGTTAAGGTTCTTGCCTGGTATGACAATGAGTGGGGATTTTCTAACCGGATGCTAGATGTTACCACCGCATTAATGAATGCGACTTAATTTACAGCTAAAAAAGTCATTTTAAAACCTAGTTACGTCGGCTATGGCGCTTAAACCCCGAAAAATTAGCGGAAAAGCTATATTTTTATCGGAAATATAGTATAAATATAGCCAAATAATGTTATAGTATTAGGTTCAATTTCGTTCAATTAACAGAGAATTCATATGGCACGAGTTACAGTTGAAGATTGTTTAAAGAAAGTTAAAAATCATTTTGAATTAGTCCTTATAGCCTCGAAAAGAGCCCAGAAAATTGCTAAAGGCGGAATGGCTATGGTTGACCCCGAAAACGACAAGCCTACGGTGATAGCTTTAAGAGAAATCGCTGAAGGAAGGCTCAATGAATTCGAAGAGAAATCAGAGCAAGAAACTGGTGACGGCATAAGTGGGTCACAGTCTACGGGCTTGTAAAAAACCGGGGCGCTTGCATGCATATGTTTAGTGACCTCAAACAAGAAATACAAACCTATTTATCTCCTGAGCAAATAAAGCAAGTCTATAATGCTTACCAATTTGCAGCTAACGCCCATTCTGGCCAAAAACGCCAGAGTGGAGATCCTTATATTAGCCATCCCATCGCTGTTGCTAAAATCCTCGCACAAATGCGTATGGATGTTCAAACGCTAATCGTCGCAATTTTACATGATGTTATTGAAGACACTCCCATTGAAAAAACTGTTTTAACTGCGACATTTGGTAACGAAATAGCAGAACTTGTTGATGGGATGAGTAAATTGACACAAATTCAATTTCAAAGTCGCGCGGAAGCTCAAGCAGAAAATTTTCGCAAAATGCTGCTAGCTATGGCAAAAGATATTCGTATCATCATTATAAAATTAGCCGATCGTTTGCATAACATGCGTACCTTATCAGCAGTACCTATAGAGAAACGTCATCGTATTGCTAAAGAAACGTTAGATATTTACGCTCCAATTGCACAGCGGTTAGGTATGCATATGGTACGTATAGAGTTAGAAGATCTTTGTTTCTTAAATCTTTACCCATGGCGATATCGTATACTACAAGAAACCGTACAAAAAAATCGACGTAAACATAAAGCAAGTATCCATAAAATAGAATCTGCTTTAAAAGAATGTTTGGATAAACATCATTTACCTTTTCATACCATTTGGCATAAGAAAAAGCATCTCTATCAAATTTATAAAAAAATGCGAGAAAATCATTTAGCCTTCAGTGAAATCATTGATATCCCTATTTTTTGCATTATTGTGGATAATATTGATAGTTGCTATCGCGTACTAGGTGCTGTACATAATCTTTATAAACCTCTGCCAGACCATTTCCATGACTACATTGCAATACCTAAAGCAAATGGTTATCAAGCATTACATACTACTTTATTTGGCCCTGCTACTTCAATTCATATACAAATCCGCACAACTACAATGGATAACGGCGCGGATCATGGTATTGTAAGTTACTGGTTAGAGGAAAAAACTAAAGCTAACGAGCTCCGCCCCCATTTGCGAGCACGAGAATGGCTCAAACGCTTACTTGATATTCAACAAACAACCCCAAGTTCCTTAGAATTTATGGAGACGGTTAAAATCGATCTCTTTCCAACAGATATATACATTTTTACGCCTAAAGGTGACATCATTGAGCTTCCTCATAAAGCCACTTTGATCGACTTCGCTTATGCAATTCATTCTGATATTGGAAATCACTGTATTGCCGCAAAAATAGATAAACATTTAGTCCCATTGAGCACCCATTTACAAAGCGGGCAAACAGTAGAGATCATTACTGATCCGAAAACTTTTCCTGATTCCCGTTGGTTAGAGTTTGTGGCGACTGGACGTGCTCGAAGCCATATTAGACAATTCTTTAAAAATAAGCAGCATAATGAAGCTGTACAATTGGGGCAACGCCTGTTGGACAACAATTTAACTCCTTTAGGACAAGACACTACTCAGATCAATTTTAAGAATCTGAATAGGACATTACAAAAATTTCAATTCGACTCCTTAGAGGATTTATTCGAAGCTATTGGACTGGGCTATATACATCCTGCTTTAGTCGCTTATTCATTATGTAGTTTAAAACCTAATTTTAAAGATCAAGTTCATTCACTACCTTTGTTTCTGAAAAATTCAGATAATGGTTTAATTAAATTTGCCGAATGTTGTCGACCTATTCCAGGCGATGAAATTATAGGCTTACTCAATGCTGGACATGGTCTTACTGTGCATTTACAACGATGTAAATACGCAGCCCGACTTATTAAAAAAAATCCTGAGCGAGCTATTACCATACAATGGGAGAAACAGACTACTGGATTTTTTAAAACTGATATTTATATTGAAACCATTAATCAACACGGTGTATTAGCATTATTAACACATAATATTGCTAAAGCGGATGCTAATATTGAAAATATTAAAGTTGAAAGTCGCGATAGAAAACATAGTATTATTCATTTTACTTTATCAGTACTCAATCGCAAACACTTAGCCAAAGTCATCCGCTTTTTGCGCACAATACAATATACAATAAAAATTAGTCGTCATCTTTCATTATAGATAAAGCATCGATTAATCTTACATCTCCCACATGAATGGCTGCTAAACGCATTCCCCAATGATCCGCAACGTAATCGACCTTAAACCCTAGATTTTTTAATTGTTTCAAAGCAATTTCCGAGCTTGGGGCTAGTTTTAAAATCGTTGGAAAATGACTCGCTTTCGCGCGTTGCTCTGAGCTCAATCGAGTATTTCTCGAACTTAAAGCTAATCCATCCGTTGCACGAATAGTTGAACAGCCAACGATTTTTGCTTCTAAAAAAAGTGCTTGCGCCATTTTTTTGATAAGTAATAATTGTTGATAATCTTTCTCGCCATAATAAGCATGAGTGGGTCTTACAATATTCAGGTATTTTAACACCACCGTTAACATCCCAATAAAATGTCCAGGACGAAACTTTGCTTCTAATTCTTTGCTTAGATCGCTGGTATCGTGAATTTGAATTTGGTAATTATCAGAATAAATAGTTTCCGCATCTAATAATAATAAATAATCAACCTTCTGTTTGCTTAATAAAGCTATATCCTTTTCTAAACTGCGCGGATAGTGTATAAAATCCTCTATTTGATTAAATTGCTTTTCATTTACAAAAATGGCTACTATTGTCAAATCGTTCTCTGCTTGAGACCGAGAACAAAGACTTAAATGTCCTGCATGCAAATGACCCATCGTATGTATAAATCCTATATTTTTATTGTTTTTTTTCCTTATGGTTTGCCAATCTTTAAGTTTAGTAACTATGTTCATCACTAGGAAATTCTTTATGTTTAACAGAATGACTATAGTGATCAACCGCTTTTCGGATTAATTGCTTACCATTTAGAAATTGATTAACAAATTTTGGCTTGAAATCCAGATTGAGCCCTAATACGTCTTGCAGGACTAAAACCTGTCCATCCGTATCAACACCCGCTCCTATACCAATTGTTGGAATTTTTACGGAAGTTGTGATTTCTTTGGCGAGTTGTGATGGAACGCACTCAAGGACTATAGCAAAGCAACCCACTTGTTCTAAAGCTAAGGCGTCTTGTTTAAGCCGTTCTGCTTGAACATAAGTTTTTCCTTGAACTTTATATCCGCCTAAGGTATGGATAAATTGGGGAGTTAAGCCGATATGACCCATGACAGGAATACCTGATTCAACTAAATGCGCTATCAAGGAGAGATTGCCCGCAACACCCTCTAATTTAATAGCCTGTGCACCGGCTTGTATTAACTTTTGAGCAGCCATCACACTACGGCTTAGTGATTGGCGATAACTTAAAAAAGGGAGATCAGTAATAATAAATTTAGCGGGCGCTCCTCGATATACCGCAGCAGTATGAAGTTCCATCATAACCAGTGTAGCCATAACCGTAGCCTTAAAGCCATGCATAGTCATGGCAAGACTATCACCAATCAATAAGGCATCTAAAGGGGATTCATTAAGAATTTTTGCCGTAGTGTAATCATAACAAGTTAAGATTACGATTTTTTCTTTAATTATTTTTTTTTCAGCAAATTTTAAAACGTTCATACGCTATCTACCAGCAATGGGCTACAGCGAAGAACATTAGGTACTTGTCGCATGATCAAGTCCTCATATTTATACTCTTCGCACTTGAGTTTTTGTCTGCGTTGCCGCTCAACTCGTAATCCTCATGTATCTTGAATACACTCCGGTTGCTTCACTACACGAGCCGCTCTCAAAAAACCCCATTGCTGTGAGTATATCTTGAAGCAAATTAGTTGGTCTCCTTCACAAAGTGATAGGAGCAGAGCTTAGTTTAAAACGCTAATATCCGATTATCAAGCACTTTGACTATTATTGGCGACTTCTTACGATCTAAAGAGAAGAGTTAACATTTTTTTTTGCAGTGTTATGCAAACGATTAGCCACTATTTGTAGTAATTGTTGAGCTATTAATTGTTTAGTTGCACATTCTAGATGGATAGGTACATCAGTCGATAATACTGTGACTTCATTTTTATCACTATCAAAACCAATATCCGTTTGGCTCACATCATTCACTACCATTAAGTCTATATTTTTACTTCTTCGCTTCTCTTCGGCAAATTTTAAGGTATATTCAGTTTCAGCAGAAAATCCAATCAATAAAGGCTTAGCTTCCAAATTCATTTGACTGACAGTCGCCAAAATATCGATGGTGGGTTTTAGTTGTAATGTTAATGGCGCACTCGATTTTTTAATTTTTTGTAATGCTGGATTGACAATTTGATAATCTGCGACAGCAGCGGTACTTATAAAAATCGTTTGCTGGCTAATTTCCTTCTGAACAGCTGCTAGCATTTCAGCAGCGGTGTTCACTGATATAAATTTTAATTTTTTTGGAGGTGTCAAAGCAACAGGCCCACTAATAAGTGTAACTTCAGCTCCCGCTTCGATAGCCGCCTGTGCTAAAGCATATCCCATCTTACCTGAACTACGATTTGATAAGTAGCGTACTGGGTCGATACATTCCTGAGTTGGACCTGCGGTAATTAAAATTCTTTGTTCTTGTAAATAAGGTTTAATAAATACTTTTGATAGTGCATTGACTATCTCCAAAGGCTCAAGCATCCGACCAAGACCAAATTCTCCACATGCTTGACTCCCTTCTCCGGGCCCTATAAATAAACAATCTCTCTCTTTTAACTTACACACATTATCCTGTGTTGCTTGATTAGACCACATTGCTTGATTCATGGCCGGAGCAATAATTAAACGTGTATTGGTAGCTAAACATAAGGTAGTCAATAAATCATCTGCAAAACCATGTGCTAATTTAGCAATGATATGTGCGGTAGCAGGGGCTATTAAAATACAATTGGGCCATCGTGCAAGATCAATATGACTCATTGCCGCTTCGGCTTCTATATCTATAAGTTCTTCATATACTTTATGCTGTGAAACAGCTTGCAGTGTCAAAGGAGTTACAAAGGCCTTGCCACAGGAAGTTAAAACAACCCTAACATCATGAAGTTGTTCTTTGAGTTTTCTGATAAGTTCCGGAGTTTTATAAGCAGCAATACTACCTGTGATACCCAATAAGATGCGCTTGTTCATTAGACCCCACTTGCAAAACCTGTGTGATAGACTTAATTTCATCGTTAAACGCTAGTCTACGGTCCCCATTTACTCATGTAAACTCCGTTGCTCGACTATCGTTTTCCTCGAACTCAAGCCTATCACTTGGTTTTGCAAGAGGTCTATTGGCGTAGAATAGGGACATCAAAGTCATGTCCCTCTTTAAAAATTTTTTTTAACTTATTTTAGAAATATAAGCCCACTTGTAAGATAACCGTATTACCACTTTTTCCTGTTCCATTAATAGGATTAAGTCCTAGACCTGATTGGCCTAAAGCGGTATCTGCTGCGCTATAGTCAATAGCATGATGAAACTCTATACTTTCGATGGTGTCTTTCCAAATGGATGTACTAACGGTTGCTATATAACGCTTCTTAGGAATGAGTAAACCTAAAGCATCTTTTGACTCATCATATCCAATATTAATCCCACTGGGTTTTTCTAAAACATTAAATTTATATCCCGCTTCTATGTGAAAAGCTGAAGGCTTAGCTCCTTGCCCATTAAACGACAATACTGTTTGAGAAAATGAACGGCTAGCCGTAACATATTCGCCTGTAAGGCTAAAAGATGAAACATTCAAAGTTCCACGTGCGTCTAAACCCGGTACCGGATTAAGAAGCTCAGTGTTATTGTTAGTAGCAAACCCTGCAAAATTATTAGGGCCATTATTACCATTATGCTGCATCCCTATCGAGTCTGCGATGCTGCGAATATAACTTCCTGCAACATCAATATTCCATTTTGGTTTAGTGAAAATGTATTCAGCATTCGCACCGTAATTCCTTAGGCCATTATTATCTATACTAGTCCTGCTTGGACCTCGAAAAACGAAAGCCGACAAATTTAAATTATTCTCATCATTAAATTGTTTTGAAAATCCTAATTCCAGAGCCCTAGCTTTAGTTCTACCTAAAGTTTTAGTAAATGGATCACTAATCATCGCCGACGAATACTGACCAAATGGGACATAAAACTGGCCCATCGTCGCATAGAGAGGAAATTTAGCTAAATTTCCTATAGTTAAAAACCCTCGCTCTAAAAGAACACGAGAATTATCAATTCGTCTAGGCGACATATCCGTAGGAGGTGTATTGTCATAAACAAACGCAATCAGCCCTGTTACCCACTGATTAACTAAAATCTCAGTATCTAATTCGATACCCGTCAAATCAATATCCGTAGCGGAGTTATTTTGAAAATTACCAAAATGGTCAGTATGAAAAATTTGTGATTCTATTTTTCCGCTCAGATTAATAATAGGCGTATCTGCAAGCTGGTGTCCATTTCGTTGCAAATAGTTAAAAATTTGTTTCCTCTGTTGCAATAGATAAAGATCTTCATTTACATAAGGCTGATTAACAACTAAATCAGACGCATTATATTCTGAGTTGATACCAATAAAAGGAGAACTAATAACGGGAGTACCTATAATAAAAAAAGGATGCAAAGAGGTAACTAAATTTTGATGAGCTGTAGCTTCATTAGAAGAAATATCTGTTGGATTTGATTGTCTACGTAAAGTAGCTACCTGATTTTGCATGCGTTGTAATTCGGACTCTAGGACTTGAGTCCTTTGTGCCAATCTTCTGATTTCTTCATCATTTGATTGTGATGTCTCATCAGCGAAAGCAACATTTCCCTGTAAACCCAACCAACACGCAGCGGCCATAATAGCCGTTAGTTTATACTTGTTACTCAGCATGGGAACACCTTATTATTGAAATAAGTGGTAAGCTCCTCTATTTATCAAAAAAAAAGGATGAATGCAAGCATATTTTTCTTTAAACCCTATCGTAAGGTATGCCTATTGCATTGAGGGGATGCTTTTTTCTAGAAAAAGCATTAGCCGGATTTTTTTTGTCGCCATCGGTTGGCCAGAATATTTAGCCATTCTACAAATACCGAGAAAGCGATAGCAAAATACAAATAAGTTCTAGGCACATGCAATCCAAAGCCATCCGCTATTAAGACTAAACCGATTAATAGCAAAAAACTTAAACCGAGAATTTTTAAGTTCGGATAGATATTAATAAAATGACTTAATGGCCCACTGGCCCATATCATCAATGCGATTGCGATGATAATCGCTAAGGCCATAATGATAAATTCCTGAGCCATTCCCACCGCAGTGATGACACTATCCAATGAAAATATGATATCTAAAACCATAATCTGTAAAATAACCATCGAAAATTGTGAATAACGATGCAAGTTCTTGTTTTTTTTTACTGAAATCGCCACGTTAAGATGAAGCTCACTTGTTCCTTTTGCCAGTAAAAATAATCCTCCTATGATAAGGACTAAATCTCTTCCTGAGAAAACATGACCCAAAAAACTAAAAAGTGGTTGCGTAAACTTAGTCATCCAAGCTAGCGTTGCCAGTAAAAGTAAACGCGTCAAACAAGCAAGTAATAAACCAAATTGGCGGGCTGAACGTTGCTGAGCTTGCGCAAGCCTATTCGTTACGATAGAAATGAAAACCAGATTATCAATTCCTAAAATAATTTCTAATGCCGTTAAAGTAAGTAAACTGATCCAAGCTTCCGGAGAAAAAAATAATTCAACCATAACAGCCTTCTAGAATTTTTTTAAATGCATAATAAAATTATTAAGCTCAATTATTATTTTAAAATATATAAAATGGTACTTTTCAAATATTTAAAAACTTACTTCATTACATCAATACAAGCCCTAAATTATATAACATAAAATTTATTTTATTATGTCATTATAAAAAAAGCCCGCTTTCGCGGGCTTAATGTTTAGTTAGAATTATAGGGTAGCGTATTAAGCAAACTTAACGCTGAAACGTAATTGACCCGCTGTTGACTTATTACCCGTAGCGCCTGGATGCACTGTTCTAGCTGGTAACTGCCCAGGGACTGCAGGAACAGCAATAGCATCTTGGCCAGCGTTATAATCTCTGTCTTGGAATACCGCTAAACCTACATCAAACCATTTAGCAAAGTTAACCATGTAGTCCGCATAGATACGACGTTCTGGTAATAAAGTTGCTAAATGCGTTGTTTTTTGATAGCCAATCGCTACACGAGATTGATGCGCCATCACTGGGAACGTCAACCCTGCTTCTAAGCCCCATACAACAGGTTTACCCAATAGAGCCGGCGGGTTAGCTATTACTGGAAATCCTGGTGAAGAATTACCACTTAAAAAGAAAGGATTCGGTAAGTTACGTGTAGTCGCAATATAGTGGCCATTCGCATCAAATGGACCAATCGTTACATCGGCATTGACATTCCATGCAGGCACCTTGCTATTCGGTAACCCTGGAACCACTGTGCCTTCAACTAACGAATTGAAGTAATAGGAAGACAAGAAGTTTGAATCCTCTATATTGGAAATATAACCGGCATTCACGTTAAATTTACTATTAAACGCCTTAAATCCCCAACCTGCATCAATACCGCCATTTCGTATCGTTTTAGTTAAACCTCCATTTGCGATAGTAGGATTACCTGCTAACGTATATAACGAACCATAGAAACCGGTCGGTGTAATAAATCCTAATTGCGCTGCTGTTGCGGTAATCTCAGTAAATAACTGTGTTGGGTTTTCTTGTGTCACAAATCCATACGGGTCATAAGCGCCGAAAGGGATATATTCCTTACCTATTCTAAAGTAGATGGGTGAGGCAGTGAAATTGCCAATCGTCGCATACGCTGTATCTATTGCCGTTCGATTCAGCGGATGATACACAAAGAGTGAATTAGCAATGTGATAAGGCCCGTTAGAAAATGGAACACTCGACAAGGAGCTATACACCACAGACATATTTGCTGTTACCCAGTTATTCACTCGAGCATCAACAAATAAATTCGCATTATTCAACAATAAATCACTTGCACGACCCGATGTTGGAATAATAAGCACATTAGGCGGTACAGCCGCTGGATTGATTGCTAAATTGGGATTAAAGCTTGGATTAAATCTCCAAAATACAGGAGGCTTATTCGCTACATAAGCATCGGTATTCATCCAACCACTGACGTTAATGCGACAAGTCCAACCGCAGGGCTGATCAAATCCACCGGGTTGGTTTCGGTCAAGGATCGAATCAATTTTATTAACTTGATAGCGCATCACATCCATTTGAAAGGATGGATCCAACATATACGGCTGCATCGCCAGTACAGGCCCGCTAAGCCCAAGTGTTACAAGTGAAGCAACAATCGCTTTGAGTTTCATCCTAAACCATCTCCTTGTAGAATTAATTAACTCCATCTATCGTTTTTTCTTACCAAACCTAAGAAAAATAAACATTACAAGCTGATTTTTCTAGATTCGTTTTCTATCTATGAAACTTGTTATAGATAAATAAGATCAAAACGATTTTATATTAGCAGTACTTTCAAACTATCTCAACAAGTTAAATTAATTTTTATTAAGCTCATAAAAAAGCCCGCTTTCGCGGGCTTAATGTTTTTTAGTTAAAATTATAGGGTAGCGTATTAAGCAAACTTAACACTGAAACGTAATTGACCCGCTGTTGACTTATTACCCGTAGCGCCTGGATGCACTGTTCTAGGAGGTATGACTGCAGTGCCAGCAGTTCCAGGAACAATAATAGCATCTTGGCCAGCGTTATAATCTTTGTCTTGGAATACCGCTAAACCTACATCAAACCATTTAGCAAAGTTAACCATGTAGTCCGCATAGATACGACGTTCTGGTAATAAAGTTGCTAAATGCGTT
>Ga0209668_10000828_pt1 | contig 12985 bp, 10 predicted proteins | sample FrelakmetPLP11PL_FD_187150 | JGI IMG/M metagenome (GOLD analysis project Ga0209668, IMG submission 187150) | Freshwater lake sediment microbial communities from the University of Notre Dame, USA, for methane emissions studies - PLP11 PL (SPAdes)... | ecosystem: Environmental > Aquatic >... | reverse complement strand
GCAAGCATCAGTAAATTACAGCACACCGTAGACAAGAAAGGCCACGCCACCACAATCAAGGTAGAAGGCCGCCACGACGCTTGCATCCTCCCCCGCCTGATCCCCGTCGCGGAAAGCATGGTGGCGATAACGCTGATGGATCATTGGGTGAGGAGAGTAACAAGCAAATACTAAATTATGGTCAATAACTATAAAAATTATTTTAGAGCAAAAGCCTTCTACATATTGATGGTTTTGCTCTCTGTAATAGGAATTGCATTACTTATTTTTGTCGAAAATATCTTGCCCATTGATTTAAAAGCAAATGAAAAGGTTAGTGACTCAATCTACTTTTTAACTGGTGTAATATTGCTTTGGTACACAAAAGAAACATATGATTTGAAGAAAAATGCTTTTAATAATAATTGGGGATTATTAAAAGTTGATGAAGATAATACTTTTAAAAACACAAACTTTGCATGTACTGATGAAAGTATTCTGCGAAAGAATGATGAATACAAAAGCATAAACTTTCGCATTTTCCTAAAAAATGCGGGGCAAGGTAGCCTACAAATAATTAAAGTTGAAAATGGGTCAACAAGTTATGTAACACAAGTTGGTAATCAAGATAAGATTGAAATCAAGATTACACCACGCGGTTTTGATACATGGAGTGGAAAGGAATTGAATGTTATGGATACCCTAGAATTGGACTATGAAGTTGAGATAACAAGAAAATATTCAGGGATAATAAATTTTGACCTGGATGTTACTTATAAGGATATTTTGGGAGAATATAAACATAAATTTTGTTTTACGGAAGTAAGTTTAGACAAACCGTCATTTAAAATATTTGATAAAGGGAAATTAAAGATTCAATAGCATTATTAATATGTTCGACCCAAAAAAACCCAACAATCAACTTCCCTTGCTTCCAACGGATTTCAATACAATAACATTGAAATTTTAAAACAGGGCAAAAGTTAATAAGTTGTGGTTAAGGCTAAATAGCCCTACCTTTTTCCTTCTACAATTCTGTGGGTTGTATTAATGCATAAACCGCAGTAATATGCAGAAAAACCCATTAAAGTATCAGAACCACTCGTAAATATGAAAATCACCGACTACCACGCCAAATACTTCGCATATGAGCTGACCAAGCGCTGTTCTTCGGACAGCCTGGAAAAGCTTTCTTCGACGCTTTCCAATGCACAGGTCGATTTAAATCCTCATCAAATAGAAGCCGCTCTTTTTGCGTTTCGCTCCCCTCTTTCCAAGGGTGCCATCTTGGCAGACGAGGTTGGATTGGGGAAAACGATTGAAGCTGGATTAGTGCTTTCCCAGAAATGGGCTGAGCGTAAACGAAAAATGCTACTAATTGTGCCATCCAGTCTTAGAAAACAGTGGAATGATGAATTACAGGAGAAGTTCTTTTTGCCATCGATAATTCTGGAAGCAAAATCCTTCAATAAATATATCAAGGATGGCAATTTAAACCCGTTCAATCAGCAGGATAAAATCATTATCTGTTCTTACCACTTTGCAAGGACTAAATCATCTTATATAAAGCAGACAAAGTGGGATTTGGCCGTGATTGATGAAGCGCATAGGCTTCGAAATGTTTATAAGACCAGCAATAAGATTGCAAGAGAGATTAAGGCTTCATTGGCTGATGTGCCAAAGATTCTACTCACCGCGACGCCGTTGCAAAACTCTCTGCTTGAGCTTTATGGTCTTGTAAGCATTATTGATGACCATGTATTCGGTGATCTTAAAAGCTTTAAGGCAAATTATGCCCATGTTTCCAGAGAGCAAGACATATACGAGAATGAGCTTGGCACATTAGAGCCGAAACAGGAGATGTTCGTTGATTTAAGAAATCGGTTAAAACCTGTTTGCATACGCACGCTACGGCGCCAAGTGTTGGAGTATATCAATTATACAGAGCGTAAGCCTTTAACGCAGGACTATGTGCCTACTAAAAAGGAAATTGAGCTTTATGATGGAATGTCCGAGTATTTACAACGGAAGAAGCTTTATGCTCTGCCATCCAGCCAGCGACAACTTATGACACTAATTCTCCGCAAGCTTTTGGCGTCATCCTCATTTGCGATTGCAAGTACTCTGGATAAATTGGTTTATAAGCTTGAGCAATTGATTACCGAAGCAAAAGCCAATATGCCGCGTAGTGATGGTGATACGGCCGGTATAGAACAGAATTTTGAAGGGTTTGAGGAGATGTCTGATGAATGGATTGATGCCGAGGAGGATGAGGACGAAGAAGAAGTGGAAAAAGAAAAGAAAATATTTACTCCGGAGGATATTCCATTGATGCAGGAAGAAAAAGCTGACCTGGAAAGGTTTCGCGATTTAGCCCAGAAAATATTTTCTAACTCAAAGGGTGAAGCTTTGCTTATTGCCCTAAAAAAGGGCTTTGAAATGACCGCCGAGCTTGGCGCAAAAAAGAAAGCCATAATATTTACCGAGTCCACTATCACGCAGAAATATCTGGTTGATAACTTGCTTGGCGAAAATGGCTATAAAGACAAGATTGTTTTGTTTAATGGTTCAAATAACGATGAAAAATCCAAGGAGATTTATAAAAACTGGTTGAAGCAAAATATGGACACCGACAAGATTACCGGTTCAAAAACGGCTGACACGCGCGCGGCGCTTATTGATTACTTCCGTGATGAAGCGGAAATAATGATTGCGACAGAGGCGGGTGCAGAGGGTGTTAATCTGCAGTTTTGCTCAATGGTTATAAATTATGACTTACCGTGGAATCCTCAACGAATAGAACAGCGCATTGGTCGTTGCCATCGCTATGGCCAAAAACATGATGTTATTGTGCTTAATTTTGTGAACCGGAAGAATGCGGCTGATCAGCGGGTATATGAGCTTTTGGACCAGAAATTTAATTTATTTAAGGGTGTTTTTGGTGCAAGTGACGAAGTGCTTGGAAGTATTGAATCCGGTGTGGATTTTGAAAAACGCATTGCGGGCATTATCCAGACTTGTCGTACCACGGAGGAGATTAATACGGCCTTCGATAAGCTTCAGGCAGAGATGGAAGAGCCTATAAAGAAAAGCCTCCTGGATACGCGCCAGACATTACTCGAAAATTTTGATACCGAGGTACATGAGAAGTTGAAGATCAACAAAAGGGAAGGAGAAGCCTATCTTGACACATACAATCGCTGGCTTTGGGATATCACGCAATATTATCTGGGTGGAGACGCGGAATTTGCCAGTCATGAGTATTCATTTACCCTCAAGAACAACCCATTTCCGAGTGAGGACATAGATCCGGGGCCTTATAAGATTGGTAAAAATGTTGAAGATGCGCATGTGTATCGTCCCGGTCATTCTTTGGCGCAAAGGATTTTGAATGAGGTAAAGAAGAAAGAGGTGTCCGAGGTGGAGGTTGTATTTGATTATTCCAATAGCGGGTCGATTATTTCCGTGCTTGAACCATTGGTGGGCAAAAGCGGTGTTTTGAGGGTTTCAAATCATACTGTAGAAGCTTTTGAAGCAGAAGATTCCGTAATCGTGACAGCTGTTGATGAAGCTGATGAGCTAATTGAGTCCGATATTATCAAAAAGATATTTCTCCTTGCGGCTATTTCCACAAATCCGAAAGCGATAGAGGAGAACCAACATAAAAAGCTGGAAGATTTGGAGCAGAGAATGGTTTCAATCATTTCAGCGCAAATTATTGAAAGAAACGGCAAATTTTTTGATGATGAAGTGATTAAGTTGGATAATTGGTCCGATGATGTAAAAAAAGCGCTTGAACTTGATCTTAGAAAGCTGGACATTGATATAAAGACCGCCAAAACAAACGCCAAAAAGATTGTTAATCTGGAAGAAAAGCTCAAAGCTCAGCGGGAAATAAAGGGTATGGAGAAAAAACGCAATGAAATGCGGCGTCGGCTATATGAAGCGCAAGATGAAGTTGATCAGAAAAAGGAGAATTTACTTACGGAAGTGGAATTGCAATTAAATCAAAGGTCGGTTCTTAAGCCGTTATTTACAATCCACTGGAAAATTATATAATAAAAAAAGACTCACCCTGGTACGCTTACATGTAGAGGCGCGGTGAGTACTGGTAATCTGATTCTACTCTTATAACCGTGTTAATGAAGACAAATTACATATTTATTGATGAATCGGGTAAACCCGAAGTGTACTCGTCAAAGGGTTTTAATTTGGTAGAACAGGGTACTGCATCAAAGTTTTTAATTCTCGCCGCAATACGCACGCATGACCAGCTTGAATTGCAGCAAAAAATCACCGAGTTAAAAGCGACTCTTTTACGGGATGCGACATTGGTTAAAATATTTTCTCCCGCTTACGCGCTGGATAATTTTCATGCCCAGACCGATTATCCGCAAGTAAAAGAGCGATTCTATTCATTCATCAAGACATTGGACATAAAAATAGATGTTGTTGTAATAGAGAAACTCAAGTGTTACGAGCCTCTAAAAAGGAATCCCGGTAAACTGTACGGGGTCATGGCTGGGCAACTTTTGAAAAATATTTGTCACCAATCGGAAAAGACTGAAATCATTTTTTCCCGTAAAGACAGCAAGCTGAAATTGCGCGATGAGCTCGAAATAGAGGTGGAAAGGATCCGTCTGGAATATCTTGCCAGCCATCCAAACATTAAGACCAGTCTTTCAATAAACTATCAACACAACCATCACTATACCCACGGAGGCCTTCAGGTTGCCGATTATATAGCACATGCGATTTATCAGGTTATTGAAAGAAACAACAGACAATGGTATGAAATTATAAAAGACAAGATTGGTAAGATCCAGGATATATGTAACAAAAAATACTTCACTCGGAGCAATCCACTTTAACTATCCAGTTAAGGAAGTGCGAACTTCGCACGTGTCATTAAATGAATTGCTCTGAATGAAGTAAATCTAAGATAAATGTATCATATATAGGGTACTAAGTACATATATAAATATAAGAAGAATAACATGACTATTAACAGACAAAAACTTGAATTAACCTGGATTGGCAAAAATAATCCGGAATACGATATTGCCAATATTGAGCCGAGAATTTTGGAGGAGCGGCCGGATTTGTCTTATGGTGAAAAAGATACCGAGAATATGATTATTCATGGGGATAATCTCTTGGCGCTTAAGGCGCTATTGCCGGAATTTGAAGGAAAAGTGAAGTGTATCTATATTGATCCACCTTATAATACAGGTAATGCTTTTGAGCATTATGATGACAGCGTGGAGCATTCAATTTGGCTTTCTTTGATGAGGCCACGATTGGAGCTTTTGAAGATGCTGTTGAGCCAAGATGGTGTGATTTTTGCACAGATTGATGATGTGGAACAGGCATATTTAAAAGTGCTATTGGATGAGGTTTTTGGGAGGAGCAATTATATTAATTCAATTTCGGTTAACACAAAAGTAAGCGCAGGTGCGAGTGGAGGAGGGGAAGACAGAAGATTAAAGAAAAATATTGAGTATATTTTGGTTTTCTGTAAGGAAATTAATGCTTTTCAGCCGTTTGAGCCAGTCTATAAGCAAACAGAATTAATGAGTTATATAACTAAAATGAAGGATGACGGAAAAAGTTTTAAATATACATCTGTGCTATATAAGACAAATAACATTGTCCCCTATAGCGTTATAAAAGATGGTAGTGGTGATGACATTGAAATATCTGCAATAAATGAATATGAAATAAAGAGCGTAAAACAAATAGCACAAATCGAAAATATTACTGAAAGACAGGTTTACATAAAGCATTTTGATAAGATAATGACAACAACAAATGCTCAAACCTCAATTAGAACGCGAGTTTGGGATGCTACAGACAGCGAGAACAATATGTTTTTAGCCTCGTATACCCCAAAGTCTGGAAAAAATAAAAATAAAAAAAATAATCTAATTTTTATGGGGAAACAAAAAGTTCTAGTTATTTGGCTTAAGGATACAGCCGAAATAATCAATGGTAAAATATTCAAAAAAGAAAAAATTGGCACATACTGGGATGGTTTTAGTTGGATTAATGTAACTAAAGAAGGCAATGTTCTGTTTCCTGCTGGAAAGAAACCTGAATCATTGGTACAGAGAATATTTAAAATGGCATCTAATAAAAATGATCTTGTTTTAGACTCCTTTCTCGGTTCCGGCACAACCGCTGCAGTCGCTCACAAGATGGGCAGAAAATATATCGGTATCGAAATGGGCGAGCACGCTTATACGCATTGTAAAGTGCGTATGGATAAAGTCATCGATGGCACGGATCAAGGTGGCATTAGCAAATCTATAGACTGGAAAGGTGGGGGTGGATTCAAATTTTACGAACTCGCCCCCAGCTTTGTGGCGATAGATGAATTTGGTAATCCTGTGATTGATAGCTATTACAACGAAACAAAGCTTATCCGTGCCATGTGTAAGCTCACTAATTACACTTTTGCTCCAAATCCGGCCGTTTACTGGAAACATGGTAAGGGACAGGGGAATAATAGTATTTATGTGACCACACAGATGCTTTCGGTGGCTATGGTTCAACAAATTGTGAGTCATTTGGGACCCAATGAAACTTTACTTATTTGTCCTAAGAAATACGAGCCAGGTTGTGAAAAAGTAGATGCACGCATAACCATAAAGAAGATCCCGCAATCAATTTTGAAAGCCTGCCAGTATGGCAAAAAAGAGTACCTTCTTCCGATAAAAGAGCAGGCGCTTGAGGAAATTGATGAGGAAGAATTAACCGATGAAGAATCTTAATATGAACAAAGAACACGCACTTCAATACATAACGAATGCAATGAGCTTGCGGACGCCGCAGGTTAAAAGTTTGGTGCTTTTTGCTGACTATCTGGAATCGGAAGCGGGTAAGAAAGTATTGGCACGCATGAAAAGGGAGAACCGCGGGAGTGTTGATGCAATTGAGACAGGGACAAAAGAGTACACTCAAACAATTGCCGAACTGAAGCAGTTTGAGGCCTTTGAGCGGACTTTTCCAGCTTATACCTTTGCACTTGCCACCGGTGTCGGTAAAACCCGTCTAATGGGCGCTTTTGTGGCCTATATGTACCTTGTGTATAGTATTCAACATTTCATGATAGTTGCTCCGGGCAACACCATCTATCGCAAGTTAGTTGATGACTTCAGTAAAGCAACAAATCCCAAATATGTTTTTAAGGGGATTGAGGAAATCAATATCAGTACGACGAATATCATTACAAAAGACAATTATCAACAAAATCAGGCAAATGCCAGTTTGTTCGGTAATCAGGTGCAAATCAACATTTTTAATGTCCAACAGTTTGCCCAAAAGGAAGTAGAAAAAGAAAAGGGAATAACAAAATTCAGTGAGACACTTGGTGAGTCATATTTTGAATATTTGAAATCGCTGGATGATTTAGTGGTTTTGTTGGATGAATCCCATCATTATCATGCGGATGCCGCCATGGGGTCTTTGGATCGCATTGATCCTTTGATGGGTCTTGAATTTACTGCTACACCGTACACGGGGAATATGGTTGGGCGTGGGCGAAACAAAGTGCAGGAACTAAAGAAAAACATTTTTTATGCCTATAACCTTGGTGATGCAATTCGTGATGGTTATGTGAAAGATCCGTGGATAGGGACCGAAGCGGATGTTGATTTTAGTCAGTGGGACAGCGAATCAATTGAAACTGATGCGCGCAAATTGCAGTTGGCGGCTTTTTTTCATGAGCGCGCGAGGATAGCGCTTAAGGAATACGCCCTGGAGAACAACACCTTTGAAGTAAAACCGGTAATGCTTGTGGTGGCAAAAGATACTACTCATGCCAGTGCTCTAAGGGCTTTGATAGATAGCGATCAATTTCGCGGGGGGTTATACAAGGGAAAAGTGATTGAGGTCCACACAAAAACGCGTGGAGATGAAGCTGATGAAACCATCGAAAAGCTTATTTCATTGGAGCATCCGGACAATATCGTGGAAATTGTCATTCATGTGAACATGCTAAAAGAGGGTTGGGATGTTACTAACATTTACACGATTGCCCCAATCCGGTCTTCTGCTTCAGAGATTTTAACGGAACAAACAATCGGTCGTGGCCTTCGTTTGCCATACGGTGTGAAAACTGGAAACAAAAATGTGGACCGGGTAATGATTGTTGCCCATGATAATTATGCGAAAGTTATTGAACAGGCTCAACATTCAAAACTTATCCAGCCTACAAATATTGAAAGTATTTCAACGGATGAGACGAAGGTAATAAAGGAAGTGATTGAGGTTCAGTCGGTATTTGTGGCAAGTATTCAGGATCAGATTAAGGCCAGTCCCGCCATAATGCAGGCCATTACGACTCAAGCCACGAAGTCCGTAGAGTCTGTGTTTTGTGATGACACGCCGGAAGATGTTAAGGCGGCAACAATTCAAAAAAAGGAAAATGAAATCGTTGAAATAATTGCGAAGAATGAGGCTGACAAACAAAGCTTTGCCGGTTTCCATAATCAGGCTCCAGGTGGCGCGGCTGAAGAGGTAGTGTTTGAGGAGGGAACGCTCTTTGGTCCGTTTGGCGAAGAGGCAAGGAAAGAGCTTGAAAAAATCAGCCGTACTTCGGGTCAACGGCTTGAGCTCCGTAATATCCCAATACCACGATTAATGCTTACACCGCACTACGGCGAGCTTATTATCAATGATTTTGATTTAGTCACCAGTAAACTAAGTAAATATGCCACGGGGGCTTCAATTCTTGAGCAGAGTCTGCAAGGAAGAGAAGAACATGATCTTTTTGGTAAAGCATTTGAAGGTGCCAGGGAAACCGAAGTTACGCGCGTATCCAGTCTAGGCGAGGGAAGGTCACAGAGTCCGGAAAGCACTTTGATAGCGGGTTTAACTGATTATCCGCTTATTGATTATGATGACGAGAAACAGAAAGTCTTACTTCTAAAACTCGCACAACAGGCCGTTGCCAACTATAGGTCATTTATAAGTGAGGAAAATGCGCTGAAAATGGTAGTTGAAAATAATTTTCGACAAATTGCCAAAGAAATTTATGATCAGATATTGGAACATAAGGAGTTCGGCTCTGAAAGTTATTTAGAATCCGGTGTGCGTGAGGCAAAACCGTATCTTGAGCAATTTAATATTTCTCAAAGTTTTGATGAAAAAGCGGTAACTTTGGTGTCGCAATTGGACACTTTCTCAAGAGATAAAATCTATACCGGGTTTAAGAAAGCGTGTCATGCCAAGTATAAATTTGATTCGTCCGATGAGGCACGATTGGCTTATTTGCTTGATAAAGATGCGCAAGTTGAGGATTGGCTTCGTCCGGCACGGAATCAGTTTGAAGGCTTATTTTGGCGCGATACGCTTGGGGATTCCCAGCATCGTTATGAGCCGGATTTTATTGTTGAATTTGGGGATGAGATTGTGATGGTTGAAGTTAAACCGCCTGGTGAAATTGAAACGCACGATGTGCAGGAAAAGAAGAAGACTGCTGAAAAATATTGCGAGTTGGTTTCAGCAAATGTCGGCAAATTTGGTATAGCGAAGCCTTGGCGGTATGTAATCGTGCCGACGGATAAGATTACTGTTACTTCTACGGTTGCGGGGTTATTGATGTCATAAAGGGTTTTATATCCCTATAAATCCATAAAGAGCGATTTTAAACTACTCATGATAATAAGATCTTCGGGAAAACCAAACAAAGAATTACTTACTAAAATTGCTCCACGTCTAGAACAAATAGCAAGAAAATATGGTTTGACTGCCATTTTTTTAAAAAAATTGATAAAAAACAACTATATTCGTGATCACGATTTTAGAAAACATGGCATGGGTATTGTTATCCGTAGCTGTTTTAAAACCTGAAATTGAAATGCTTGTTCCGGAATTTCTCAGTTATATGTTACGCACTAATGAATTGCATAACGAATTAATAAATAAATCTGCGGGCGTTGCCCAAAAAGGCATTTATCTCAAACAACTTGGGGAAATCAAAATTCCTCTCCCTCCTCTCGCCATTCAAAAGCAAATCGTGGAAAAAATCGAAGCCGAGCGCGCCCTCGTCGAATCCGCCAAAAAACTGATTGACATCTACGACCAAAAAACCAAAGACATAATTGATAAACTCTGGTGTGAATAATAAATAAATATTTCACTATTTGGGCATCCTAAGCCGAAGTATAAAAACTTTACAAATAACAAAGTCAAGGATAAACTACTCACGCAAACGCAAAGAAAAAACACCATTTAGAGTAAAAAAGATGGAATTCCGATGGTTAGCGTGCTATAATAAAAAGATTCGAGAGATTTTTATGTTGAAAATAAGTGGTGCGCCCGGCGAGATTCGAACTCGCATGACGGCCAAGTCGGAGGTTTTGGAAACCACTGTGTCTACCAATTCCACCACGGGCGCACATTTATTCCTGAATACAGAGGCAAGTACCCAGCCTAGCTAGGAAAAAAGGGCACAACGCGTAACATATGGACTGTTGCGCGTTTAAGTTATGTCCTTACTGGATACTCGCCACTATATTCAGATTCTGATTTTCAATTATCGGATTCGCCAATTTATACATTTTATTCCGTTTAGCAGGAACATTGGTTTGAACAATTTTTCCTTGTTCCATCAATTCTTTAATGTTATGACTGACCGTATTCTGTGATACATCAAAACCTCTGCTTTTTAAGTATTGCTGAGCCTGATCAACATTCATCCCTAATTCGTTAACACCACCAAAAGCCTCCAGCAAAGGGGCCACAATATCCTTTTTTGCCGTACTGTACTGCCTTTTTACGCCGTTTTCTTTTTCCAAATTAGAAATCAACCGACGATAATCTGATGTCAGCTTTTCAAGATTTACTTTTTTGGCCTCATATTCACCTATAAGCTGGATAAGCTCTTTTTCCTTGCTTTCTAACGTGTTTTTGATATCCTGAAGTAAATCATCGTTCATAAAAAATGGTTAATATCGGTGTCATTGAGTGCCTGAACACCACCACAATAACACCGATATTTTTTAAAATCAAGAAAGCTCTTCGCTTCAAGAGCAATACGCTTAATCTCTTAATTTAAGCAGAAGTAGTTTTGAGTTATGGCTAATGGCCGTCATCTTAAGTAGTTTAAATACCCATTAAAGTAAACAACCGCTGATTGCACGCATACGACATTTTAACAACAAGTAAAGGACGAAATCAAATAATAAGTAATAACCCACCCCCATGACCGAAATAATTTACATCCTTATCAACGAAGCCATGCCCGGGTATGTGAAGATTGGGCGGACGACCAATTTGGAGCAACGCATTCGCTCGCTGGATACTACCAGTGTGCCGCTTCCTTTTGAGTGTTTTTATGCCTGTACAGTGGCAAATGCCGATTTTGTGGAAAAACAGTTGCATGATGCCTTCCTGGATCATCGCGTGCGGTCCAGTCGTGAATTTTTTGAATTATCGCCAGACCGGGCGGTTTCGGCATTGAAGTTGGCGGAAATTGAGAATGTTACGCCGGGGCGTGACTATGTAGAAACGCCCGAGGATCAACAAGCCCTCAATCAGGCGCGTACAAGACGCGCTGTGTTTAATTTCAAGATGGCCGATATTCCTGTGGGCGCAGAGCTCACTTATGTGAACGACGAAAACATCAAGGCGAAAGTCGTTGATAATAAGCTTATTGAAGTAAATGGAGAAGTTACAAGCTTGTCCGCTTCGGCACAAAAACTACTCGGTTATCCGTATCAGGTTCAAGGAACAGTCTATTGGATGTATCAAGGCGAAACGCTGGATGAGAGACGCAGGAGACTTGAGGCTGAAGAATAAGCATGATTGTCCTAATATCGGTTTACTTGCCACCCCCTCCCTTCCTCCCCCGCCCCTTTTCCAGTATCATCTTTCCGCATGTTCTCCTTCAAAATCTTAAAATCCGCCAAAAATTAAGGAGTAAAATAACAAATAACACTATGAAAGAGAACGAAACCAAAAACGAAATAATTATCTACCAGGGTGATAGCGGTCAGCCGACAATAGAGGTCCGCATTCAAGGCGAGACGGTATGGCTAAGCCAGACACAACTTGCAGAGCTTTTTGAGACATCTCGACCAAACATCACCATGCATATCAGAAATATCTTTGATGAAGGTGAGTTGGATGAAAAATCAGTATGTCAGGATTTCTTACATACTGCCACGGATGGCAAAAACTACAGCACAAAATACTATAATCTCGATCTCATCATTTCTCTTGGATATCGCATAAAATCACAAACGGCCACCCAATTCCGCCAATGGGCTACCGCTCGACTTCGTGAATACATAATTAAAGGTTTCGTTATGGACGACGAGCGTCTTAAGGGGAATGGGGGCGGACAGTACTGGAAAGAGCTCCTTGATCGCATTCGTGACATCCGCAGTAGCGAGAAAGCACTGTATCGCCAAGTCCTCGACCTCTACGCAACCAGCATTGATTATAATCCCAAAGCTCAAGCATCCATCAGGTTTTTCAAGATGGTGCAAAACAAACTTCATTACGCAACCAACAAGAAAACTGCCGCCGAACTTATATATTCCAGAGTTGATGCAACAAAGGATTTCATGGGACTTACAACTTTTGCGGGCGTCCTCCCCACCCGCGCCGAAGTAACGGTGGCAAAAAATTATCTCACTGAAGATGAGCTTTTTCGATTGAATCGGTTAGTATCCGCCTTCTTTGACCTTGCTGAAATAAAAGCGCAGGAACACACACCGATGCGCATGACCGATTGGGTGGCGGAGCTGGATAAGTTCGCGGGCATGTATGGCAAGGGCGTTTTGAGCAATGCCGGCACTGTGAGCAACGAACAGGCAACCGGGAAAGCCCTTGAAGAATATCGTATCTACCAGGCAAAAACGCTCTCCCCTGTGGAGGAAGCATATCTGAAGAACATTAAGACCCTGCAGAAAAAAGTGGAGAAAAAGATGAAGGGTCAAAAATCCAAACCCAAGAGATAACCATGGCTGAACCGTTATACACACCCCTTTATTCC
>Ga0209668_10000827_pt1 | contig 12990 bp, 6 predicted proteins | sample FrelakmetPLP11PL_FD_187150 | JGI IMG/M metagenome (GOLD analysis project Ga0209668, IMG submission 187150) | Freshwater lake sediment microbial communities from the University of Notre Dame, USA, for methane emissions studies - PLP11 PL (SPAdes)... | ecosystem: Environmental > Aquatic >... | reverse complement strand
TGTGTGGTTCTAAAATACAACAAACAGTTTGGATATGACCTTCCGGCCCCAGACGGACGTCGATTTCTCATGTAAAAAAAACTTGTCTTTTTTGCACAAACTCTGGAGCACAACTTCTGTCGCTGAAAAAAATCTTACTTTATTCCACGTCCAACTGCACATCGATGTGGGTTGCATTTAGTTCGTGGATGAGCAGTTTGGTTGCGTAAGGGATCGTCACTTGCACTTGGCCATCGTTAGTGCTACACACACGACAGTACGCTTTGCGGTGCAGAATGTTGTCAGCCACATGGGCTGGCGCAGGCGGTTCAGACATGCGCCTGCAACTGGTGCACAGCCACACTTTGCACGGATCGCTTTGCATCATAAAACGGTCCAAAATCACGTTGGTGGCACCGTGCCCAATCAATGAATCGCGCTCCATTTCTCCCATGCGGAACCCGCCCCGCCGCGAACGACCGTCCACGGGTTGGCGCGTTAATATTTGCCTTTTGCCAGTACTGCGCGCATGGATCTTGTCTGCAACCATGTGCCTCAAACGCTGATACTGAGTCACGCCGATGAACACATTTCCCTTGAGCGGTAACCCGGTCGTGCCCGAATACATCACTTCGTTGCCGTTGCCCATCAGCCCATGAACCTTGAGCTCGTTTTCGTACTCTTCTATCGTTTTTGGCCGGTGCGGCGTGCCGTCTTGCAAGCAGCCTTGCAAACAACCCAATTTCCCAACCAAGCTCTCCAGCAACTGCGAAATCGTCATGCGACTCGGGATAGCATGAGGGTTGATGATAATGTCTGGGTGGATGCCTTGTGATGTCCACGGTAAATCTTCAGCGTTGAAAATCGCACCCACCACGCCCTTTTGGCCGCACCGTGACGCGAACTTGTCTCCGACTTCAGGCTGCCGCTGCCCGACCGTGCGCACCGTCGCGCTTTTGAGGCCATCTTTCGACTCGCTCAGCAAGACCCGCTCCACGCGCGCAGGCTCGTCGAACTCGCCAACGTAAGAGCGGTCGCGCACAGAGCGCGCACCGTTCGCATCACGGAACGCAATCGTCTTGCGCACCACGACGCAGGCGCCATTCACTTTGCGAGTCACTTCCGCAATCGCGTCAGGACCTAACGAAGAGTAGTCCGCCACCCTCAAGGCTTTCACGCCCTCGTTGCCCATCTCGAACCGCTCCACGTCCGCGCCGTGCGTCGACTCACAATCCCGTGTGTGCCGCCACATCGACGTTCTGAAAAGCCCACGCTCAAGCGAGGCCTTGTTCAGAATCACAGAGTCTTCTTGGTTGAAAGCGCAGGCCATAATGGCCACCACACAGGCCTGTCCTGCGCCCTCTTCGCTCACGCCAATAGCGTCTGCCAGCCAAGTGTTGACTAATGGGCGTTGCGGGTAGTTCAGGTTGAATATCTTGGAGTCCAGACACTCGTCGTTGTCGACAGGCATTGAGCCAATGGCCTGCTTCATCATGCTGCTTGCGTAAATGTTGCGCGGAGCTTGGTTGCGGTTCGAGTAAGGAATGCAGCTCGCTGCTAAGCCTAACATGATCAGGCTCGGGTGCAGCTCAACGTGGGTAGCGTTTGGCAAAAAGTCCTCGTCGCCGACGTTGACCACCAAACCGCTCTCTTCGCACTTGTCAATGTATTCGACCACGCCTTCGATCAGCAGGCGATGCCACAAAATGCGTGGGTAGTGCCCGTACATGCGCATCAACACGTCTAATTTGAACATCTGCGAACGCACAAACAGAGGCCTGTACATGCCTTCACCGTCCACGTACACGTGCACTTGGTCGTCTTTCCAATGAATGCTGCTGTCGACAGGCACTGAATGCCACTGGCGGTACGATCGGTACTGCGTCACTAATGTGTGCGGGTGATCAGTGAAGCCTGCAATAGTGCAGTTCACAAAAACGGTGTAGTGCCCATTGTCGACCACGCCTAAATCTTCGCGGAGCACGCGCACTGTGTGGCGGGCGTGAGAACCGACACGCACCCGCGCCATGGCTGCGAACGTGTTCAGCAGTCCGGTGCCACGCCCTTCTGGCGTCTCTGCCGCGCCATAGAGGCCCCATTTAGAAGTGTGCAGCTGCCTCGGTTCGGCCACTTTACCGTCTCGGTTTAGCGGCGTGTTGATCTGCCGGCCATGAGAAATGCGGCTAATGATGTTGACTGACGACACCACTTGGCAGACGCCTGTCTGGTTGGTGAGGCCTTTGCGCACGCCCCAATTGCCAGTCGACATGGCGTACTTAAGGCCCATGGAAATGCGACGATGGCTGAAAATGTCCGTCATGTTGATGTGCTTGCCGGAAGCCACAGCGCGGAAAATCTGGATATGCACAGTCTTGAAAAACTGGCGAACCAGCTGGCGGGTGAGCACGGCCAAGAGCGTGCCTGCAGTCTGCACTCGCTTGTTGCGCACATTATCGATGTCATCGGGTGCGATCTCGCCCAAATACGTTCGCAGAAGCTTACGCACCGCGAAGGCCATGAATTCGGCCTTGTCGCGGCGCTCGGGTCCGCAGTGTGGCAATACTTCTTTGGTGAAAATATGATCCACGTACTGGATGCGGCGTTGGCGGACTTTTTCCGTCGATCCGCGCACTCCGATAGCGTCCATGAGCTTCTCTGGCGTTTGGTCGGTGCACTCGTCAGTATAAAGCACGCTTTTGGCCAAAAAACATAGCGCGTCGCTGCAGTTACCTCTGAGGACCATGGCTGCCATGTCCGCGCTTTCTTTGACGCCCAACAGGTAAAAACACACTGGCAGAGGAATGTTAGTTTTGACGAAAGGCACCACCACAGACACTGTTGGAACCACGTCGGTTTTTTTGCCTGTGACGTAAATCTGCAGTGTAGACGTTGACCTGATCTTGTCGGTGTGATCGCTGCGGATTTCGCAGCGCATGGAAAAACGACTCGGTTTCTTGATGTGAAGCACGTAAGGGAAATTGCACTTCGCGCGTTCTTGGGAGATGATGGTCTTGTGGTATCCGTTGATGATGAAAGTGCCTGGGGCTTCTACCGGCTCGTCGTGGTGGTTGCAAACGACCGACCCGATCATGGCCGGCACTTTCATGATGAGCACGTTGTGCAAGACTTTGCGCTGCTTGAGGATGTACTTTTTTTGGTCCAGAGGGTCAACCATGTAAAGGTCGTGGTGCACGTCCGCAAAGACGTCAGCCACGTACGTTTGCCGCCTGGTGCGGGCCTCCCGGATGCTCAAAGCACGCATGCTGCCGTCCGCTTCGGTGATGACCGGCTTGCTGATGGAAATGTCTGTTAAGTGCACGTCATGCGATACACCTTGGCGCGGACAAAATACATGCACACGATTGTCGAGCAGCATGGACGGGATCTGGAACGTCACATAGTTCTCGTACGACTCGGCGTGGTGCGACACGTGGCCGTACGTATAGAAGAAGCTGTCGATAATCTTCTTGGTCGTGGCGTCATCGCACATGAAAAAAAATACAACGTTTGAACCCAATTCGAAGTGACAAAAACAAACTTTATTGGACACGAGATAATCATCAACAAAAAAAATATAAGGTTTGAGTGCAAAGTTTTTTTTCTGGCAATTAACCCCCATTCAACAAAAAAAAATTCAAACAGAAAAACAAAAAAGATTAATCAAAAAAAACACATGTTAATCAAACCGAGCGCTGAATTTCGTCAGTGGAATCTTCCAGCAGATTCGCTGACACTACAAAACGCAGATTTTGGTACAGCAAGGCAACACAGCCAAGTGGTATCAATACCAGAAAATCGACGGAACGCAAGATATGCGTTAAAACCGAAAGAACTCCGAAAGATTAAAGGCCGGCGAGATAAGCCCCGAGAGAAAAAACCAAAGAAAGCACCCAAAAAAGTGCCGAAAGAAAAGGTTCCCAAGAGAGCGACTAAACCTATAAACATACCCCCAACCGACGACGATCTTAAAAACTTGAAAACGAGCATTGAAGGGCTGGTTGAAACCAAAGAACTCACGCAAGGCAATAAGCATGCTTTGGACCCGTTTTTAAACCCTGATGGAGAGCCCATTAGTCATGAGCTTGCCAACCTCACCACAGAACTCGTAACCAACATTACTAACGCATTTAGTTCGGTGGATAAGGTTCGGGACTTGAGTAAATTGAACAAGAACATAACATTCAAATTCGGAAGCAACACCAGCATCACGGTTGTTGATTTGATCGGGGTTGAACTCCGACATGTCATCGGTCAATTGAACGCGGTCGTCAGCAAGTTGCCAGAGAGCCTGAGCACAGACATACAGCCAACAGCCCCACCGGATCTTGCTAAAGACAAAAAGGCTCGAGTTGCAAGATACGCACGCGCGAAGATGTACGCAGATCAAACTAACCGCTACTTGCAAGTTATAAATGAGTTAGCTGAGCAGTTACCAACTGTGTTAAAAGAGTTTGGTGGTGAGCTGTGCAGCCAAGATCCCAAACCGGCCGAGTGCGACGGCCAAAACATCCAATTGCAGTTCGCCGAACTCATGCGGGATGCCTCGTACGGCATGGAGGACCCGCCAGACTTTGCTAACCTGAAAAAACGTGATGTGAAAAGAACATCATCGCTAGATAGAATGGAAAACGTGGTGAAGATCCTGACGACTACTTACAAAGCTCAAGCCAAAAAATACCAGACCCTCGAGGGTGAGTTGCGGCAACACATACGAAATGTGATCTTTGTTGGCCCAATGGACGACGCTGCAGATCTGAGCGATGAGATCAACAGTTTCTTTTCGTGCATGAAAGCCAACCTTAAACGGTGGACCGCAACTCACCAGGGACTCCTATACTTGAAAGAACTCACCCGGAGCGTCTTGGAATACGCGTCAAATCCGGTCGAATTCGAGGCGCATTTCAAAACAAAAGTCTGCGCCCTTAGGAGTTCTAGTTCTGTACCTACGGCAGCACGACAGAAACTGAATAAAGAGTGTCGAACTGTCAATCAAGAGACTGACTCGTGTGTACAACGAGCCAAGTTAGCCTCAAAAGGCGGGTCGGGATCCAAAGCCGGTAGTAAAAAAGCAAGCCAGCCAGCTCCAGCGAAGAAGATTGGCCGACCAAAGAAGGCCCCAGCTGCTCCTGCTGCAGTTCCTGCAAAGAAGAGTGGACGACCGAGTAAGACATCAAGCCAACGTGTCGAGGAGATTCCCGAGGTCAGCGAACCCACACCTCTAGGTGATGCGGCGAGTTTCTCAGAGTCTCCCCAGCAAGAACAACAGACGCCAGGGGACCAAGAGAAGGCGCGGACGCCCGAACCAGCACCCGAGCTAGTCCTCCCAAAAACCCGCGAGGACGAAGATTCGAGTTCCTCTGCAAGCACAAGCAGTGAGGAGACTTCATCAATCTCAAACCATGAGGCCGAAGAATCAAGTTCGGCTGCGGGCACGAGTAAAACATTCGATGATTTTACGTCTTTTGTGTTGCAAGACCGAACACGCGATAGACTGAGCGCAAGAACAGGGGTGCAAAATCATTTGACACGAGTTCAAACAATGTGGGATGAATATGTGAAAGCACAGAATCCGAATAGCGACGAATCCAAAATGCAACTCAGCACACAGACATTCCAGGAGGTTGCCAAAAGGATTTTTCGCGCCACATCATTCATTTTTCAAAATGAAGTCGACTTACCACCCACGTTTGCCACGGACGCGGAAGTTTTGAGTTTTATCAACCAATGCGTCGCCCAATTTGACTCGCCACAGTTCAACTTCGACACATTTTCCGAGCCTGAACAGCAAGCACTGATCAGGGATTTGAAGAGACTGGGTCCTGTTTTTCACGCGCGCCTATTAAAATACCAGACGGACATACCGAGAGATCCTATATCAAACAATATTGCGTTGATGTACAGAGAAATGTCAGTCGCGAATCGAAAACGTGCGTTCGCGACCCTGTACAACTTCGTGCGCAACAATCCTGAAGTCAAAACGCTCGAACAGGTAGAACCTGCCATCGAGAAATTTAGGAAATTCAATTCCCTCGCGCCTTCTGCACCTGAAATCGATGACTTAGCCTCGCACATGAAGCAATACGTCGCTACTTTTTACATGGCTTCATTCGTCGAACACTATGTGCTGGCAAGTACCATTATGTCATTTAAACCGGACGTAGAAACGCGCGATCATGAAGTGTGCGGTAATTTCGTGCGCGATACCAGCGAGTCAGTATTTTATTACGTCGCGAAAAACAAGACTGATGGACCTTCTGTTGGTGAAAAATGCGAAACTCGCGGGCGGTGCGACTACACCGAATATACCAATTACATGTTCCACACCCATCCGCTATCGTGTTATGCGTACCCATCTCTCGAAGATATTCGTCAAGTATACGACAGCAAAATCAAGGTGATGTTGATTTTCAACCGATGGGGCGTATTCGCCCTCCGAAGATTAGTTGATGGCGTCTGGCCTCCGTTTGAAATCGGTCCAGTTCAAGAACTACTCGATGAACTTTACCACACCACTCGGAACACACAGTACAAGTCGATACCATGGGACATGTTAACCAATGAGATGGATAGAACTGGACGCATGACCCGCCAGCAAGCAGCGCTGAATGTGATCAGCAAATTAAACACGTTGTTGGGGCAGTACGGAATTAGACTCAATCTCGACCTTTGGCCGGACATCCTCGGCGCAGATTACCCGCTTAACATGGCAGCGCTGAAAGCTGACCAAGAGAGATTAGAAGCTCTTCAAGCTGAAGATAAGAGATTAGCCGCGGCTCGAAGGACCAAAGAGGTCGTGGGAGGGCGCAACGAACCTCTGACTGCGTATGAAAACGTTTTACAGGAACTGGTTTCCAATTTAGCCCAATTCGTAAAACCGAAAATACTCACGCGCGTGATCCAACAGATGGTAAACAACCCATCACTGGTGTCGATTGCTAGCATATTCCCACCCGCACAGCGAGCGCAAGCAAAAAAAGATCTCCGCAAACTCAACAGCGTTCTGATTCGGAACCCAACTCTAAACATGCTGGCTTCCCTGCTACCACTGGTGGCCACGGCCAAATTCGACAAAGCCATCTCACGCGTCGCGCAATAAACTTTTGTTGTTCGCAGTCACAATGAAGTTCCCATCGAAGCTTTTTTTTTGAGCTGGGTGGCACCCCTTGTGGGTCAGCGACTCAAAAAAAACTGTCGGAAATTAGCACACAAAACTTTTAGTTCAATTTTTTTTTCATGTCGTGTGTGAATAAAAAAAAGGAACGTAATGGATTCCGACTCGGGTTGGGAACACCTTGATCGCGCACGCTGTGGGTCTCTCCAGGCCAGCAGTTTTGGCAAGATAACGTTCGTTCGGTCAAAGCAAAGGTATTGGGTTCCTAATCAAAACGATTTTGTGATTGACGATCAAAATGCTCCGAAACACCTCGACGGTACGCCGATGTCAATCTGTTCATGGTACCTGCAGTACATATTCGGTCCCAACATCGTTAACGCGGACTTTATTAACATGCAGACACATCGCGGTGATTTATTCTTATTCATTTCTGACGATGTAGAGTTGCTCGCCGACGTGGACGATGCCAAAGACGAAAATGATAATAACGTGATTGTGTATTACAAGAACGCTAGAGGTGGATTCGAAAAAGCACAAGTCGACAAAGAATACCCGCATTTCCTCCCTCGTGGCTTTATTCTGCAAATCTACGAAATCGGGCAGGATCATGTCACATTCGCGGTGTACACACGAGGGCAATCGCGACACATCGAGCACCACGTGACCCGTCTGAAAGAACCGTTGCTCCGCGAACTGCAGAAGCTTGAGAGAACGCGGGAACAACTAAAAACGAGCGTTGCGCCGGTAAATCTTGCACGCGAGGATATGGATTATGGTGCCAAACTTACGCCCGAGTTCGCTATGGCGTATGGTCGCAACGCTTTCGCGGTTGACATACTAACGGCACGACTGCAATCCATTCGCGAGGGTAAGCCCATTTTTGCACATCTTGGGCAACAGTATGTCGCACCATTCGACCAAGCGTTTGAGATCATCACGTCACAATATGGCGACTTAGAAGATAGGGAATCCATCTGGCTGATGTTTACACCTTCGACTGCGGATGAATTGTCTGATACACAGTTGTCGCAACAACAAACGACACCGGTCACTTGGTGGCCCACAGTCCTTGATTTGGCTTACGTTAAGCGACAACTGACAGAACAAAGGTTACAGCAGGACCCTGTCTTGCAAAAATGGGTATCCACCGATAACGATGATTGGTATTCTTATCAGACTAATTCGGGCACGTTTCCTGACCCGACGAGAAATCGGGTCAGTGTGGACCTCCGAGATATGAATCCTGTCGCCAAGCGCCGCAAAATGTGATTTTTTAGCAGTTAGTATTCCATTCATGTAACCACTTTTTTTTGTACACCTTGCAGTCGGACACGTAGTCGATAAAAAAACTTTTTTTTCGTTGCCGTATTTTGTTTTGCGCACCAACATCTCAAAAAAAAATATTCGTAATCGCAGCGAGAAAAAAAAAGCATTTGTACACCAACAAAAAAAAATGTACGGTGCGTCTAATTTCGCCTTCCAAAACCCAGTTGGCGTGCACTCTACCGCTCGGTATCCGGGTGAGTTAGGGCAATATGTCTGGGCTCCTAGAGGCACGATTGAGGGCGTGCTGCAATGCCCACCAACGCCACGCTTGGCTTCCGAGCCTGTGATGAATTTAGAAACTCGAGGCGCGAACGACCTCAACACCAATGAGCAGCAACTCAGGACTTATACGCCAGATGCATACGAAGTGACCACACATCATCAAGTGGCGCGCAACCGATACCCTGGTGAGACGAGACCGTCGACCCTTTACGTCCAGCCATCCAAGTCGCCTCGCGGCACCGAGTTCAGCGCGGCGCTGTTTGCGACGCCAACTGAGATGCAGCAGAACTTGATTTCGACGGGTATTTTGTCTAACCCATACACTGGTCAAGAATACGAGATATTCGAGAACCAACTGCCGCCTGGTAACACCGATCGCAGCTTGTCTAAATCACAACTCAAAAATATTAACCCCCGTTTGCTCCAGCTGCAAGGTGGCTTCAACCACCATAACCCACCGCCGAGCAAGATCGAGCAAGATGGGTCGGTCTTCAAACCCGTGTCGATCGTCGGGGGTTCGAACCCGTTTGGGCCTCAGCTATACACAAAACAAATCAATGATCGCTTGATAGACAACATGACCCGCTCCACTTACGACAATCGTAATGGAGACCAAGTGATTGAGCCAGCGTTGGCGAAAGAAAGACCCGCAAACCGGTACGGCTATGTACCTATTATCCGAACCCTTCCGTACTTGCCCCCCACCAACCAGCTTGAAGGTCACTATATTCCACCAGCTGACGTCATGAACATTGATACTCGCAAGCGTGAGCAGCACACTGGCGTTAATTTCAACATGAAGCCGCGACCGCACGTTAAAAACCGCGTGTTCCCGCACAACGGGCCTGAGGGTTCGGTCGTCGTTGGTGAATCGGACCAGATTTTACCACAGCGAGATGGCACATGTGCAGTGACGCCAGGGCCTAGTTTATCAATCGGGGCACGCGAAAATCCAACTTGCATTCTCCGCCCAACACAAACACTGTGTGCATTACCTGTTGGAATGGTGACGGGAACTCCTTTGCCCTCCGTGCGCATGACGGAACATCGTTCAACATCACAAGGCCTGCTGCCACCGTTACCGACTGCGCCCGTGTCCAACGAAAGCGCACCCATGTCCCACAGCATCGCGAACCCGAGTCTTCGAACCCCAGCTCAAACCATGCCGCAGGCGTCCGTCACTGGGACGCCAGCTCCCACAATCGTGCCCGTGATTTCAGCCAGGCCTGGTCCGCAGACGACGGAACCTTTTCCTGCTGGCCAAGTGAGTCCAATACAAGCTCAAGCCGCCATCCCTACGAACACGATGCGCGTTAGTCGACCACAGCTCGGCCCACTGCCTAATGGTTTGCCAACGATGCAAGAGGGATCTGCGGTTTTAGCAACTGAGACCATGCGCTTGGGGCCTCAGGGGATCGGCGCCCTGCCCACCGCTTTACCAACCGGGCAAATCGCACCACCCATCATACCTACAACTTTGATTACTTTATCGACCATATTGAGTCCGTTCCCTGGTGCGTTGCCGACTGGGGTCAGTGCACCTCGCGTGAATCCGGAATGCAGGGACATCGTTCTGAAGCGTGCTCAACTGACTCTACCGGGTGGTCAAGTGTCCATGGACACTCTGGGTGGTAACGTTAGCTCTACTATGCAGGGGCGCGACCTGGGCAACAAGTTACGACTGTTTGGTCAGTCTCACACTGCTAACCCAGTGGCCGAAAACGTCGGCGACATGATTCATGGTTACCATCAAGAACCGCTTACTTTGCGCGGAGAACATGAATCAGAGTATCAGATCGGCGAGTTTTCGAACGTTGTCGAGGGCACTGTTGGAGTCAAAGCACCTGAACCTCTGTTTGCCGAAAGTCGCAAGCTACCCGAGTTCACTCCGCATCAAAACGGAGGCGATTTTGCAATCGACCGTCCGCTCGAGACAGCGATGAGTACGGTCAATAATCGAACCTTGCAGGAAGAATTAATGTGCCAACAGATGGCAGACGATGTTTGAGTCACCATTTCTTTGTAAAAAAAATACACGTGATCATTCTTTTTTATTTTGTTCGATCTAACTCGTTGCACGGGGAGACCCACATTGTTTTTTAGCAAACGGAAAACACGTAATTAAGCGACTTTTTTTAAAAAAAAGTGTTGGCTTGGCGTGATCATATAATTTCATCTCATCAGACCTTCGTAGCTCAGTTGGTAGAGCGATGCCCTTTTAAGGCATTGGTCGCAGGTTCGATCCCTGTCGAAGGTGGTGACGCAAGTTTTTTTTGTCGTTCAATCGGTTTCGAGAAAAAAAATAAGGTTGTGTTCAAAGGGAACACGAAAATGAGGTTTCTTTTATCTGACTTAAATCGGGCTCAATTTCCAGACCCTATCGCCACTGGGCGCGAGCTTTTTTTACCCGGAGGCCACCATGGACTCGTCAGCCAATGTGATGGGATTTTTTTCAATATAGGTCAGGCGCCGTGTGTTAACTTGCTGTTCTGGATCATGCATAACGGAGAGCTCGTGCAAGCTGATCAGGTCGAAGTAGCGTTTGAACCCAAATCCACGAATCGCGTTGAATTGAGTGATGAAGCCATCAAGTTGTTCCACCTCAACAAGGACTTGACGCATGCAGGCTTGCAGAGGGCCATTGTCCAAGCGATATCACCGCCTTCGAGATTAAACCCACCAAGAGGGTGTGACGAATACCAACTGTATTTCAAGCGCCATGAACCATACTGCCACGAACTGCGTCAGGCGCAACCTGATGTGATGTGGCGCGCATACTTTCGAGGCGGTATCCCCCAAAATCTCAGCGGCTTCGAGGCCGACTACAATGACATGGTGTTGAGCAAAATGATCAGCTACCATGCTCACGTGAATGAGCAGTTGATGGCTGACCTCAAGGCTCGAATTCAACCTCCGCCCGACCGCTATTTGTGGATGGCCGACTACGCTCGGCGGAAAGGCATACCAGACCGCAACAACGTTCGCGATGGTGCGGCGGCCCAAGTCAAGTTGTTGTCCATTCCTTCGACCACTGGACCGATCTCTCCGCGTTATGAAAGTGATGTCATGACGTTGCTGATGGCTAATCCAGAACGGCAAACTATTGCGCTTGTATTATTTGCGTTGACTGACGGGGTGTCGACCTCTTGGTCGAAACCGCTTGGTTTCGACCGATGGCTGCTTTCAACCTGCGTTGTGCCGTAAAACACTGTAAATGTTTGATGGCTTGGGGCCTGTTGATTTGCACCCCGGTCCAAATCATCACATCGCGCAGAGTGTGGCAATCGGCCAGAGCGTCATGTGAAATGGCTGGCGGCGCACCCGCCATGGCCGTGTACAAATTCACGAGACCGCAGCTGGCCGAGCCAGTGCGCCCAAATAGAAAATCACGCCTCACCCATTTGCGTGCCCAGATCAGAGTGTCGAACAAGCCGCAGACGTTGGACATCACGCGGGCGGGGTCTAGTCCGCAACGTTCCATCTCCACCCAAATCAACGGGAAATCGGCAGTCATGCCACAATGGGCGACGAGCACAACGTCTCCTTCCAAGCGTTGCATCCAATCGCAGAACATGCGCAGCGCAGTAGCGATCCGCGGTTTACCTTTGAGCATGTCGTCCGTGATGCCAGTGATAGCCGTCGCGTCTGGCTTCATGGGTACTGCCGCCTCGATGTAAGTCGAAAACGATTCGGGGCCGGACACCGCGGCCAACTGCACCAAACAGTCCTTCTCGATATCCAGCCCAGTCATTTCACAGTCAAGTATGACGAGGTGACAGGGTCGACATTCTGCTTGCCGTCGTTGGGTCATTTTATACACTCTCCAACATGTTTAAAAAAACAATAAATCGAATTCGCTGGTTGTTTTTTTTGAAAAAAAACCCCGCGCTCGTCTGTCCAAAAAAACTACCCCAGGAGGGCTTCGATCCGTCGACCGCTGCGTTAAAATCACAGTGCTCTACCAACTGAGCTACAGGGGTTTTGTTGAGTTTGACTGGTCTGATTTGCCCATTGCGACGACAAAAAAGGGTACGTCCGTTTTTTTCAAGAAAACAGAGAGAAAATAGTCCACCCGAAAAAAAACTTCAGAATGAGATGACAATCCGTGAATCAACCTCCACATCAAAAACAAGATTGTGTGTCTTGTGCGTATGTTTCGCTGAAAAAAACACGACTTTTTTTGTGTGTATGTGCGTCTAACATCATCGAAGTTGGAGCATTTTGTGTTTGTTTTTTTATATTTTTTTTGGAGGTTTGTGTTCTTCAAAAGCCGGCGATCAAAAAATGGCAAGCAAGATGACGCACGTAGACGTGGAGTTCGAGTACTCGGCGTACGACCCGGGAGATGC
>Ga0209668_10000826_pt1 | contig 12990 bp, 17 predicted proteins | sample FrelakmetPLP11PL_FD_187150 | JGI IMG/M metagenome (GOLD analysis project Ga0209668, IMG submission 187150) | Freshwater lake sediment microbial communities from the University of Notre Dame, USA, for methane emissions studies - PLP11 PL (SPAdes)... | ecosystem: Environmental > Aquatic >... | reverse complement strand
CTGAGTTCGAAATCATGATGGACGAGCTCCGCGGACGTGTTCCGGGCGAGCTCTTCGTTGAGGGCCGCGGGATCGATGTCGACCGCGTCTTGCTGAAGGCGTTGGCTATCGAGCCGGACTTCGTCGACCTCAAGGACGGGGTCATGGGTCGCGTGCTTTTTGATGCATCCGGTACGGCCCAGGTGGAGATTTCACGCCGGCTCTCACACGAGGCGGAGAGCGGTGGGGTTGCCGCGAAACGGCTACGGTCTACGCTCGCACACGAAGCGGGGCATGTCGCTTGTCACGCACCGCTTTTCGTCGGCAACCTGACGAACCTTTCGCTGTTCGATACTGGCGGCCAGACAAAACCCCCCCCGGCGATCCTCTGCCGGGACTCGACTGTCGGCCGTATGCGCTATGGCGGCGAGTGGTGGGAATTCCAGGCCAATCAATGCATGGCCGCGTTGCTTCTACCAAAGTCCCTCTTCCACAAGTACACGGCGGCCGCCGTCGCGAGCTGCGGCGCGGATAGCTTCAACGAGACGATCCAGACCGGCACGGCCGAGGCTGTGGTACGAGGCCTCGCCGAGGTCTTCAACGTCAGCGAGCAGATGGTGTTTTATAGGCTCGAGGCGCTGGGGCACGTTCCCGACGCGAACCAGTTCACAATGTTCTCGGAGGAATAGCTAGAGAGGCGGGTCTCTTTTTTTGGGGTTGCGCTGTACGCACCGTCCGCTTACGCGCGAACAGTCAAAGGAGGGTGTATCGGATCTCGCTGCGGCTGCGGCCGCAGCGAGCAGGTGAAAGCAGGTTGAGCAGCCCGCCGGAGGAGCCGGCGAGCAGTAACGGGGCCGGTCTCACCCAGGGGCAGGCCCATAGGCAAGGAGAACAACATGGCCGCGAAGTACATCATCAAGAAGACCTGGAACGGCGAATTCATGTTCAATCTGACGGCCGAAAACGGCCAGACGGTCCTGACGAGCGAGCGCTACGCATCGAAGGCCGGTGCCGAAACCGGCATCGCGTCCGCGAAGCTGAACTCGCCCTATGACGCGCGATACGACCGGCGGCTGTCGGTGCGGCGAGAGCCCTACTTCGTCTTGAAGGCGGGGAACGGCGAGATCATCGGAACGAGCGAGATGTACGGGTCATCCGCGGCCATGGAAAACGGCATTGCGGCGGTGAAGCGCTTGGGGCCGTCCGCCTCGGTGGACGACCAGACGCTCGGCCGGATGTTCGGCTAATAGAAAGGAGCAAGTCATGGGCAAGAACGACAGGCATGTCACCCCGCACCCGAAGGGTGGGTGGCAAGACAAGCGCGCCGGCGCGGACCGGGCTGCGTCTCGTCACGAGACCCAACGTGAAGCGATTGATGTGGCCAGGGACCGAGCACGGCGCGACAACGCTGAAGTAGTCATCCACCGTCCCGATGGTCGGATCAGGGATAAGGACTCCTACGGAAACGACCCCTGTCCGCCAAAGGACAAGAAGTAGCTCCAAACAAAAAGGCCGCCCTCGGATTCCATCCGGGGGCGGCTGTGATCACCGACAATAGCGGCAGAGGTGCTGCTGGTTCATGTCCAGCAGTAGCTCGTAGGTACCCATGCTCTCGTATTCGCCGGCCAGAACTCGACGAATGAGGTCCGCCGCGCGGTTGCAGTCGCACCACCCGAAGGTGATAGACTCCACCTGGTTGCCATTCTGGTCGCAAACGGCAAACTCCTGTGCGCCGTTTTCGCTGATGCTGTCGTTGAGGAAGATGAGACATCGCCCGTCGAGAGCTAGGCGGAAGCCGGCGCAGAGTGTCCAAGTGTGTTGAGTGAGGATCTCGGCGAGCTCTTCAATGCCGGTTACGGAGCGGAGGGTGTGGACGCGGCGCGGGTAAAGCATTCGTCGTCCCCTTCATCGAAGACACCACTGCGTTCACGTAGGGACACATAGCCCCCTTTCGTGATGATGATGTGGTCAAGAACCTCGATCCCTACGAGCCTGCCGATGCGTGCGAGTCGTTTGGTCAATTCAAGATCATCGCCAGACGGCTCTGGATTGCCCGACGGGTGGTTGTGCGCGACGATCACCGCGCCGGCGTTGCGTCGGATGGCTTCCCGAAATACATCTCGCGGGTGGACGGTGGCGGCAGAAAGCGTGCCAATGCTGACCATCACTCGCCTGAGCAGGCGGTGACGAGCATCCAAGAGCAGGGCGACAAAGACTTCCTGTCGGCGCCCTTCGATGTATCGGAGGGCAAGGGCCGCGTCGCTGGGCCCGTTTACCGGCACACCGGTCGGCTTCTTGTAGGGAACTGGGGAATCGGAAACGCGATAAGACACGGCACTTCCTTTCGACAGGGTTGTCAGTTCGGGGCTAGTAGTCTTCAGGCAGAAGGGCAGTGACAACGGCCCCGTCTTCGATGAACCACAGGTCATTCCCGTCGAACTCGAGCTTGCTCAGGTTCGTGAATACCTGCAGGTAGTCGAGGCCCTGCTTCTCTGTGGCTTTGGCTTGAATCCGGAGCAGGCACGCGAATAGGACCTCTGGTCCGAAAACGCGATACGCATTGGCTGTAGAAACGAAGTTCTTCAGAAACATGCAGGATGAGTGCGGGTCGTCGTAGGGGATCTCCTGCTCTTTGAGCTTGAGGATTGTTGTGCCTGGTAAGCCATTCGTAGATGGCATAGCCAACCTCCTGTCGGGGTGGATTGGCCGCGAGGGGATGGTCGCGGCGATGGATTGGAAAGGGCGGGTGAGCAAAAACAGACGTGGGGACGCGTGGTCCCCCTAAGACGCGAAGACCTTCGTATCGTCGAGGCGAATGCCTTGGGCCTTCAACTCGCGGACGAGGTTTCGCAGCTCCTTGCGGGTAGTCAATTCGGACATAATGGCGTCCAGCTTCGTCTCGACGACTCCTAGACGGTCTTCAATGCCAGACAGGCGTCGATCGAAGTGCTGCTTCAGGTCGCGAATGGAGCCGGTTAGTCGCTCGTCGACGCCGGCAACGGCCTGTTTGACTTCGGTCTGGACGACGAGGCGAATTGCTTCGATGTCTTTCTCTGTAAGTTGTTTTTGCATATGCGTTTAATTAACGTTCTAATTAGTCTAGCACACCCACCAAGTTCGTCAACTTGGTGGGTGGCAAGCGAAGAGAGCTAACGCGCCCCTCGCAGATTCCGACACACATTACCGCGCACCACAGATGGCACCAATGCCGCCGGCCAAAATACCAAGGTCAGAGAGGCCGATAACCCCATCAAAGTCAAAATCAGAGCGATAGTTATAGGACCCGTATATGTCTGTTGCAAAGTAGCCCACATCCGCCGTATTTACAGATAGGTCTCCATTGATGTCCGGACTGTTAAAATACATTTGCAATGGAACGGACCCACAGCCATCAGGTGCCCATGTAAAAACGGATCCACCGATCGGATATCCTACACCGTCTACCGCAGAATGACCTCCACCAGGAATGGGTTGCTGGTCAAAGTACACTGGTGGGCCGGAAGAATAGTCTACCTGAACACTCGGAACTGTTGTCCCACACAACACAATGTTCGAGGGTAAACTGGAAAGCAACAACTCCTGTTCCGCAAAAGGAAATGGCGTCCATGTCGCCGCATCCGTCAAAAAGTCAAGGCGATAGAGCATGATACTCACACCCCCTTCCGTTGCATCACTTAAGCTGGACCGGCCGTCTGGAAATATGCAAACACTGTTGGGGGCCGTAACCAGATCGGGGGTAAACGGATACATCTGGGGCCACAACCTATATCGACATGTCGCGCCGTGGGCCAACGTGGTGTATATCAAACACAACACCGCGATGGTAAACAAAACAGCGTTTGTTGCGTAACGACCTCGATTCACTGTCAGAAGTCGTTCTTGTCTCGGAAGGCCATGATCGCTTCGAGCCATCATCTTCGTCCCCCTTGATTAATGAAGCAGGCAAGGAGCCTGTAACGTCCCGCATTTCGCAAAATCTTCGTGACAACGCACAGCTATTTGAGCAGCATGAGTTTCGCACTTGCAACGCGCCCGCGCGCTCCAAGATGTACAAAATAAACTCCGGCCGGTAGCCGCGCGCCCGTATTGGAAGTCCCATCCCACTCAAGGTCGGCCCGGCCACTGGTGAGTGTCCCCGCATGTGTGAACACAGCGCGACCACGAACATCTACGATTGATAGCGCATAGGGCACTCCCGAGACGTCTGCAGAGGCAACAATGGTAATTGTAGTCGTGGGGTTAAACGGATTGGGGAAGTTTGATATTTCAATCAAAAAAGCACCCCGAGGGACGCCGCCATCTTCAGGGATATCTTCACTACGATCTCGAGGCTCATTGTGAACGGCACCCGCGTATTTCCGATGTAGTTCTTGAATATCGAGATCCGATAACGTTGCCCCATAGGGCAACGAAGCCGATCGATAACATGCTCCGCACGAGCCCCCGCATTCTACTGCCATTGTTGGCACCTCTTCCAGGTCACACTCAGGACAAACAACACCGTGCGCGTGCGACATAGCGACCGTATGGCCAACCTCATGGAGAAGTACCGCGTGCCAAGAATAGTTATCCCACCCACTCGTAAGCATATGAATATCAAAATTATACAGGCGGCCGGTTGGTGTCAGGTCGAACGTGACACATCCAATAGCTCCCGGAGAACACTCCATCGTGTTGTGATCTGCCGTGTTCGCTGCGGAACCGCTCACGGTTACAGTATATAGGCCATAAGAAACCGCATTTATCTGCGCGAGCCACAGGCTGTATGCGTTTTGAAGGTCCGCGACTGTATATAAAGATCCTATAATAGCGATTGACTCGTTCTGGTAACGTAACACGGACGGCTCCGTCGTGCAGGTACTGCCGCACCACCAGGAAACCGAACAACCAAATGCGCGTCCACAGAAGAGCGTCGCAACAGCAAACAATGTAACCAGTAAGATTTTCATTCTGCCATCCTTTCACTAAGCGCGCTCGGGAAATCCTCCAAGGCGTGATGGCATGGACCTGGTATACGCACAACGGCATTCAAGATTGACTCCAAAGAGCAGTCCGTGCAGTGTGCAAGATCAACGGTGAGATATGAGCCCGTGTATTGAAAGAGGTTATTTCCCCCCGCAATACTCCCGTTTTTTTCCACCATGACGTATGAGACCGAGCGCAAGCGGAGCGTCGTTTTTGGGCCCTTATCGGCCCACACGACTTCTGCGGGCACCGCTGCAACAACAACGTGGTCCCCCGGAACTAGGAGTGGCATGCCCTCACTCATTACCGTCATCCATTCTCCATCATCTTGGTAAAACGTATTCACGCCGAGTATCTTAACTGTGTCCCCGGGGGTGCCAGCAAATGTTTGCTGTACCGAGATGGAAATTTCCGGCCGTATTCGCGGCCGGCCATTCATTAACACCTTCGCGTTCCTTACGGACTCCACGCGGCCAAGAACAACAACATATTCACTGGTGAATTCAGGCAACGCATCAAACACACCAACTTCTGAAGCCCAGGACACCACCGGTGTGCAGATTGCTAGAGCCAAATACAATGTTGTCACGCGACGGAAGTTTTTCATCAACACCACCTCCTGACTATAAACGAAATCTGCGCTTGCACAGCAGGCCCAGAACAACGGCTAACAAAAGCCAGCACATTGCTACGAGACCAAGACTATTCTACCACTACGATTCTGAGACAGTCAATCTAGTGATCCTTTGTCTTGGACAATCTGGCCTTCCGGTCGGCGATGCGCCCGCCGACGTAGCAAATGACCACGCCGCAGGCGACACCGACAAAGAGACATGCCGAAGCACCAGCCGGCCACATGAGAGTGTCACGAGCTCGCAGCCGCCCGCAAAAAAGAAAGGCCACCCATGGGGGTGGCCAAGCTGGGCGAGACAGACACGAGCAAACCACGGACGGTCCGCAACCGTCAAGGCCAAAGCGCACCAAACAACAAAAGCCCGGAGGCACCACGGCATGGCCCACCTGGCGATCGTCGCTCAGCGGGGCTCCTGGGGACCTCGTTTTCGGTGGCACCGCCACAGGTCGACCCCAGCCCAAATCAGGACGCATCCAATCATGGGCCAGAAGCCCAGATCGCCGCGCACGAGACCTCGCCCCGCGTTATAGGCAAAGAGGCCCCACAGCGCCTGCCAGAAGACGGTAGAGACGATTATGGTAACGGCTGCAGTTCGATACCGCACACCCTCGCGCCCCGCAACAATCGCAGTGAGGGCACCTAAGTGGGGGTGCCAAAACATGACGGCCATCCCCAAACGCCTCCAGGACGTCGGTCGCGTAGAAACTTCTTGTTGGGTGGGGCTGCGTCCCCGAAGGCGTCGACCAAGAAAAAAGTTCACCTGGTGCGCCAGGACCGCGCCAGTAATCGTAGCCAGCACAGTCAAGAGCGCGGCCTCGGGTTTACCCGCGAGGCTAGACACCGCGACGAAAATCACCATCGACCCCGGGAAGTAGACATTCACGCCGGCTAGATGTTCCGCAAAGGAAACGAGCAACAAAAGCCACCACCCGCCGCCGGCGATGAGGCGGCCAACGACCCGCAGAATTTCAGCGGGTGGAGGGATACACCCGCCTGCCCTTGCTGCTTCGAGCAGCGACAAAACGGCCAGTAGTACTAACTGGACCCGAATGCACCTAAGCGTGACGTTCGTCTCTAACACGTCGTAGTTTCTATTCAATTGAAATGAGGCCGCAAATGCAAACGTGTACTTGCGGCCTCTTGGGTTGGGGGTGACGATTACTGGGATCGTGAACAGCGTCAATTATCGTTCGACTTCTTGTTGTCGCGCTCCTCAAATTTCCACGGCACCGTGACCCGGTAGCCGAGAAGCCAACCCACCACGTAGCGCAGGAGCAACACAATCGCCGCCGTAATGCCGAGCAGTTTTGCAAAAAACACCAATAATGCCATTGCGTCCCCCTTGCCGGGCACCATCGAGAAATGGATTTTTCTCGATAGATGACCAGGCGGGGGGCTTACTGCACAACACCCCCAGCCTGGTCACCTTCTTGGTTTGAACGTCTAGTGGCCTCGAATATCTTGTGCGCGTGCATTCCAACGCCGAAATTCACCAAACCAGTGAGTAAGAAGGCACCCGTCGGTTTAATGTCAGAAGCGCTATATGGTTTGATAAACACATCCGACGGCAGCAAGCATGCACCAACAAACATGAGCACAAACAGGGTCATCCCATAGAAACCAAGGAGGGCCCTTGTGGATCCCTTAACGGCCAAATACTGACCCAAGAGAGTCATGGCGAGAAGATAGGGACTAATTGGGCTGTTCACGATACCACCCGTGACGAACCCAAGCCCGCTTACCGCGAAAAAATTGAGCACTATTAACACAATGAGCTTCTTGTGCCTCTTCTTCTGCTCATTGGCCGAAGTGCCGTTATGGTCAGAAGGCCGGCCCTCGCGGATGGCCGCCACGGAACGCGCGTAGTCGTTGGACAAATCATACAGCAAGAGAGTAACAATCACCAAGAGCACGGCCGCAATAATGCCTCCGGTCTTGCCCGCGCGTTCGTAATATTCCCACAACAGCAAACCTACAATGAGCGTTGAGGTAGCCATCGCAACATTTCCTCTGGCAATTAGGTAGGCGCGTATACCATCTAGCCCATCGCCAATCGTCTGGTCTGCTACGTACCGCTGGCGTTCCATTATTCAGACAACCTCCAGTGGGCAGCGCGAACGTATTGGGTTATGTCTTCTTCAATAGTGCCATGATTTTCTATCGCCGACCCGAGAGCAAAAATCTTGACCCCGACCGAGGCCAGGGCGGTGAGTTGGACTGGTTCGCGTAGGCCACCGCTGACCATAACGGGAATGTTCAACTTGTCACACAGCACACGTGCATAGTCCACCGGCACGGGCTCTGCAGCTCCGCTTCCGCGGTCCAAGTAGATCATCTTGAGTCCCATGCATTGTCCGGCGGCGGCAACAAGCAGCCCCGTTCCTGGTTTGTTCACCTGCAGGGCCCTTGTCCCAGTAACTTCCTCGATCGGGCGCGTCGCCTCAGACTCCAACAGCATGTAGCCCACCGGAATGGATTCAATCCCGGCCTGAATTACCCGTAAGCCGGCTCTCATTTGCTCGCCGATAAGGTACTCCGGGTTGCGGCCGCTGATTAGCGAGAGGAAGAGTATTGCGTCAGCCTCCGACACCACCTCTGACGCCATTCCAGAGCCGCCAGGGAAGACAATGACGGGAATAGTGACGGCCTGTTTGAGCAGGCGAACCGCCTCGGCCAGACCATCCCCAAAGATGTAAGTCCCGCCAACCATGATTCCGTCAACGCCACACCTCTCGAGCGTTCTGCCAAGTTCTGGCAGCGCCGAGCGTTCGTGCTTATCAGGATCAACGATCACCAAGAGGACAGAGCCCAGAGCCTCCGCGCTGGCCATGAGGTTCGAGAAAACGCTCATCGCGGTGCCGCCATGACGAGAAAGGCTACAGAATAGCCAAACATCGCGAGCTTAATGACCTGTTGTGTGGCGTGAACGTCCTGGGGTCGCAGGAGCCAGCGACCCACCGCCCCAATTGGGACAATAGCGAGCAGCAGCAGGGCGACATTCGCAACGGCACCCTGTGTCACCGGTCTGGCTATGAGCCATCCGGCGGCGGCTGCGGCGAGTAACACGCTCGCGGCGACCAGGACCCGAATGAGGACAACTCGACCTGCTGTGGCAAGTGTTCGGCGCCCACCGAAAACATCAGCACTGCGGTCTTCAACATCCTTAAGAATCTCTCGAGAAAGCGTGAGGCCGAATCCGACTGTGGCCACAGGAATGATTTCTAAGACGCGGTGTGCGTGCACACCGGCGAAGAGGGGTATTGCTGCAACGAGGCCGCCGGTCAATAGATTGCCGACGAAGCCAAAGCGATCCTTCAAGCCAACTGAGTAGACAAACAAGAGGGCGACTGTCAGCGAGGCAAGGAGTAGGAAGGTCGTGTTCACCCAGGTCAGGAGCAAGACGCCAGAAAGACCTGCCACAAGACTAAGCCACTGAGCAAAAAGCTGCGTGACCTGGCCAAGAACTATTGGACGATGTGGGTGTGCCACACGGTCGAGAGCAGTGTCTCGAGAATCGTTGAAGGCGTAGCCGCCAGCAGCCACGAGCATACAGCCGAGTACATAGGCCAACAGGCGGCCGAGGCCCCAGCTTTCAAAACCAGACCAGAAGACGCTGGCCACGGCAATCAGGGCAAGACCGAGTAAATTGGCCGGCCGGGCCAGAGACACTGCACCGCGTACAGTCATTCGGTTACCTTGAATTCAGAACGCCAGCGATCTGCGCGTGAGGATGGTGGCCCAATGCGAAATTTCAAAGGACAACACTGGTGTTGTGTTTCTAGCATATCAAGTCCCCCTAGAATGTCAACGGCCTCGCAAGTCGGGAATATGGGGCGGATCAGCTGCCCACCTCCCCGAACGCGGCCTCGGGACTGGGCGGGACATTCCGTACAATAACACAAAGTGTCGGCGGTCCCACAACACGGACCTCGTGGCGATCGTCGCTCAGCGGGGCTCCTGGGGACCTCGTTTATTTGCGCGCCTAGGTTTTTGCCGAGCCACGCTCCTTGAAGGAGGCACCACCGCCAACGGCGGGTCTTCCTCGACGCGGTCGATTTCGCGGATGGGCGTCGGTAGTGGATGAACCGCCGCCAACAATCGAGAGCTGCGGTCTCTGATCTCTTCCTCGATGAGCGCCGGCTCGGCATAGTAGGAAAGCGAGCGCATCAGCTCGAGGTCGAGGCCTTTCGTCTGCTCGTAAGTAATCGCCGGTTCGTGGAGGGTCGTCACCTTGAACTCGATTGGGCAGTCCTTGCCAACTGCCACGGTGGCGTGCTGATCTGGCTGCCCGACGAGCCTCGAGATAACCTTGTGAAGCTGCTCGTCTATCGAATAGAACTGCCGGCCGGTTGTCTGCAGAAAGGGGTCACCAGGAACGACCATTTGATGCCGCGAGGTCGACGTGTTCCAGCCGCGCACTGTTCCGAGAGAATTACCCATCACCGAGCTCACGCCGGAGGCCATCTGCTCAAGTTCGGCATTATAACTCTCGCTCTTCCCGGCCACTGAATACTGCCCGGTGGACTCTGATTCGCTCCGGCCCTCCATACGGCTCTCTACCTCCTCAAGGTGATGAAGCTGGGACACGGTGCGGATCTCGTCCTTGACCTCTTTCAGGTTGATGTGATGGGCCCCGAGGGTCCACGCGAGAGTCTCGCAATCCTTCCAGTCTAATCCGCCAAAAACGAACTTCAGTTGCGTGCAGCTGGCTACGAGCCGCATCAACACGTCGTCTCCTGTCCGGCGGTCGTAAAGCTCGGCCGGAGAGCGGTGGGCCAGGATCAATCGCAGGTTGAATTTCCGCCCTTCGGAGAGCACTCGCTCGACGTTGGTGGAAACGAAATGTTGGAACTCGTCCACGAAACAGTAGCAAGGTGGTGCCTTTATGTCGGCGGCCTCGACGCGGTGGAAACATTCCTCTATAAGCTGCGAAAGCAACTGCAAGCCGAACATGCGAACATCCGTCGGCGACAGATAGATCCGCCGATCCCCAGACGGATTGAGGTTCACCAACACGATCTTCTTCTTGTCTAGAACCTCGCCCCAATCCACTACGTGCTGTGTCGTCCCGAGCATCTTCGCCAGGTAATCATTCCTGGCGTAGCGCCGCAGTCGCCGATGTGCGGCGCCCACTTGCAACTGCCAGTCACGAAGAGCCGGACCGGTCCTCTGGTCATTGATTAGGCGGCCGAGGATCCCAAAATCGCTTCTTTCATCGGAGTCCGGCATGGCCGCCATGACCGCATCGCGAAATCCACCGTCCTCGAAGGCGAGCAGATTCGGGGCCTCGTGAATGGTCAGACCCGTCGAAATAAGGCCATAGAGGACGTTGCACATCCAAAGCTCAAGGAGAGGGGTAGAACTGAATTCGGCATCATCCATGGCGCGACGCATCGTGTCCCAAGCGAGCGCGGCCTGCAGGTGATGATTCCCGGGCCACGGGGCCACTGGATTGATGCCGCAAATCAGCCGCTGCTCGCTTGGATCGATGAGTACCAGCCGCGAATCCAAGCGCTCAGAGTAGGCCCAACGTTTCAGGCGATGATAAGCATCGCCAGAGGGGTCGAAAAACACCACGGCACTGTCTGCCCTGGTGGCGAGCTGATGAAAGATGTGGCGAAGGAGATAAGATTTGCCGCCGCCGGTGGTCCCAATGACCTGGGTGTGTCGATCAAAGGCGCGCAACGGGATCCGGGCCGGCCGGCCGGTATCCAAGCGGGTACCTAATTCAATCTCGTCCGAATCGCTATCGCCAGAAAACGCGTCTGCCAGGCGGCGGCGCTCATCTTCTGGGTCAAATGGGTTGGCAATATCCATCAAGCAATGCCGAGCTTTCGCTTCAGGCGGTCAATCTCATTCTTGGCCAGGCTGTCAAGATCCTCGCAAATACTGTTTCTCTCTTCCTCGGTGAGTGCTGTGTCGACCAGGACGCGAGCCTTTTCCTGCCGGCTGGTCTTTTGTATTTCGGCCACTGAAGTTGCGGCGCCGCGGAGCCGCGCCGTAACGAGCGCCGAGGCTTCCTGAGCCTGTTTTGACCCGTAGCGCCCGGTCTCATCATTGCGCAATTTAGCAGCGAAGCCGACGACGACCGCTGAATAGTGTGCACGAATGGCAATGAGCTGTGCTTCACGCTGAGAGGCCCACCACGAACGATCCGCTATGTAATAAACATCATGATTGCGAATCACGGGCATGTAAGACAAATGCTTCTTCGCAAATCTCGCCATTTCCAAATGGCCCGACATGACGTTGGCTGGAAATCCGAAGACGTCCCTATGCTGCAGATCTTGCCCGCGCTGGATCTCTGCTGCTGTAAACTCGATCTCACGCATCGCTTCCATTACCAACTCACGCACGTCCGGCGGATACGCGACCGTTGCTATGGCCTCCACTAAACGTTGCGCGGCCGCCAGCTTCTCGCGATATGCGGGGTTCGCCACTTCCAGGCGAATCTTCGCCTTTGTCCGGCGCTCACGAACAATTACAAACGCGAGGTAGGCCAGCAAACCGAGAAGCGCTGTCGTAGCCATACCCGTGAAGAATATCTCTGAGCTGCTCACTAGACGCCCCCTTGACAAAATGACGTATCTATGTTAAAATCAACACGTTAGCAAATGTATTATACATCAGGCACGCCGCTCCTTCTAGCGAATTCGCTTCCCGTGTGGCCCTTGGCCTTCCTCGTGGTGAGAAAGGTCAAGTTCCCCGCACAGGAGGACGCCATGAGCACGCAAGCACGCCCCGACATGATGACGACCTGGGCACGGCACAACCTGGTCGCAAGCATCAACGCGCTATTCGACGCCCAGAACAACCTCGAAGACGAAGAGCGCCAGAGCGGCATAGCCCTGGCCGGCGTCGTCCGCGAACTCAATGAAGGGTCGCTTCTCGATCAAGCGGCCGCGCAGCGCCTCGCGCTGACCATCGACGCTGCCTGGCAAGCGATGACGCAGAGCATTGTGGCCCTGCACACGGCGCAAGGACTGTTCAACGTGGACGTGAACCGGGCGCTCAAAAAATGAGTGCACAAGCCGGCCCCACAAAGGGCCGGCTTTTTCTATTGGCGGAAACCAAAACCCCGCCTCTTCAGCGGGGTGGTACAGCACATACTGACGTCGTTCACGCGGGCTACCGCTGGACCAGTAACTACGAGCACGCGGCCGTCCGTACCAGAGAACGGTCCGTGACCTCGCCTCTCCGCCGTTGCCTAAGCGGTGCGGGCACAACGCCAATGCTGTCATTTTCATCATACCACAAACTGACCCTGACTACACGACCAGGCGGCCAGGCTTCCCCGCCAGACTCACGAGCAGCTCACTGTTGAAAAAGGCATCTGGCCGAATCGGCACTTCGTGCCGCTGCGGGTTGCCGTGGCGGTTGAGGTACACTGAACCATCTGCTCTCCGCCGGTC
>Ga0209668_10000825_pt1 | contig 12993 bp, 10 predicted proteins | sample FrelakmetPLP11PL_FD_187150 | JGI IMG/M metagenome (GOLD analysis project Ga0209668, IMG submission 187150) | Freshwater lake sediment microbial communities from the University of Notre Dame, USA, for methane emissions studies - PLP11 PL (SPAdes)... | ecosystem: Environmental > Aquatic >... | reverse complement strand
CAATGTTACAGGATGCTGAATCAATTGCGATTAATTTAACCCGGTATAATCCTGCGGTAGAAAAGGTATGAGATGCTGTTGGTCCGTTTGTGATAATAGGTGCAGAACCATCATTAAAATCCCAGATATATTGCTTGCCCATTGCAAGGGTATCGGTAAAATCAACCGTCATAGGAACGCAGCCACTGGTATCCCTTAAAACTCCATCGATACTGGTTCTAACACCGGTTGCAATTCCTGCGAGATTAAATGCAATCTTCACAGCAGCCAGGTTACAACCCGAAGATCCATTGGATGGAGCCCAAACTCCTGGTGTTGTAGGAAAGCGTGGTTTCACATTTCCACAATTGGCGCAGAGTGACTGATAAATCACCCCATTTCGGTCGAATCGACTGGTGCCTCCATCCACATGCTCACCAAAACCTCCATTTTGTCCGAAAAATGAGCCATACAATTGTGAGGTGGCATCCTTTTCTAAAACAAAGAAATAAACATCACTATTATCGGTGGTTTTCTGAAATCCATCCGATGTAACCGTTAAACCTGTAGTACCAGCATTCGGATAACCGGGTATTGTATTAGCAGTTCCACCCCATCCAGAATAATATACATTTTCACATCTGTCTACTAAAAATGCTGTAGGGGATAAATTCGGATTACTGGAATTGGTTCCAAAAATGGTTGAATAAACCGGATCACTAAAATCTTGTTTAAGTTTTACAATGAATTGTTTTCCTCCCGCCTGGCTAAATATTGCATTCACAACTGGCCATGATCCGGTGGTAGTGCCGGCAATATAAGGAAACCCAAATTTATCGAATTGCACTCCGTAAATGGCGTCAATGCCCGGAGTGCCCCAATAAGTAGATCTCAGCAAGGTTCCGGAGCTGGTAAACTCAGCCAAAAATCCATCGCCTAGTCCACCTTGAAAGGATGCATATTTTACTCCCGATTTATTTCCCGGAAAATTGGTACTGGCTGTTGCACCAGCTACCAGAATATTATTATTTAAAGGATTGATGGCAAGTACATATGCTGCATCATCATTATTACCACCAAAAAGTGAACTAAATATTACAGAAGATAAATTAGGAGACAATTTCAACATCACCGCATCCTGCGCTCTTCCCTGCGCATTGGTTCCCCCCAAAGTTGTTTGTGGTGAACCCGGAGTAGTTGGAAAATCGCTAGATTGGGTGCAGGTTACAAAAAGTATATTCCCGGCATCATCCAAAATCACTTCGCTTCTGGCATCATCTCCATAGTTTCGGTTGATAGATTCTGCACCACCGTTGCTGGAATATTTGTGCCGGATATTCACTCCATCTTGTCCGTTCCCCCCAATCCGCACCGAGCCAATAAGTCCGGTTCCTGTTGCATTTAACTTTGTAACCACAATATGCCAAAGTGGTCCGGTTAGCGATCCATAATTTTTTAAGCTTCCAGCTGTTGGGTAATCGATTGAAGTAGTTCTACCTGCGATAATCAAATTGCCATCTTTATCTACAACCATACTATGGGGCTGTTCATTACCTCTGCTTCCCCCTAAATAGGTTGCATATTCTCTGCGCACTCCGGAAGGATCAAACTTGATAATGGCCATATCAAATCCACTGGACTCCCCTGTGTTGCTACCACCCTGAAAACTTTGTTGAAATGCTCCATTACTCACCGGAAAAGTAGCCCCTGCATTGGAACCAAACACAATGCCTCCTGCATAAAAATTACCCTGATTATCGTAGGTTGCTGTATATCCCCAGTTGTCGGCACGGCTTCCGGTAAATGTTGAAAAAACCAAGGTTGGGTCAATTACCAGGGTTGCATTAGCAGCAATAGGTTTATCGAGCTTAAATCGTACAATATTTCCTTTCACATCAAACCGGCAATTCACTTCCTCTTTTGTGCCATCAAACAATTGATAGCTAACGGGGGGAAGCTCTTTTACCTGCTGAACGGAGGTTTGTAGCACCAGTCCGGCATCCTTAACTTTTAAAGCTGATAAGCCATCAAAATACATCGCAATATCTTCCACCTTTCCACCAGGATGTACAATAAAATCATATTTAAGTGAACCCTCAGCAGTATAATACCGAATATCAATTTTCGGATAAATATTTTGATAGGTTACCGAAAGGAAGGTTCGGCATTGGGTTGCCCAACGCGCAGGGTCATTTCCAATGATATAGTTGGTTTTATCGTCTAGTAATTTCTCGGGAATGATTTGAGCATTGGGATTAGCATTTAGCAATCGCATCTGATATTGGTGAGAACGAAGCAGCGGTGCATCCACAAAATCGATTACAGGAACCTGCATCGTTGTGGATTGCGCATCAGCGGATTTCATTTCCGGACCTTTATGAATCCATTCCCCTATTCTTGTTAAATCTTCGGTATTATGCAGAATTACTTTATACCCATCTTTGGTTAGCATAAAAGATCCGGCAGACAAATCCCCTTTATAGGTTACAGAACTGTGCCATTGACCTTTATTTTCTATGAACTGCAGATACTCCTGTGCATATAAATTCCCCCCACCCCATAAGAGTAAAAAAAATAATTGAATTAGATTACGCATGTTCATCCTCATAAATATCCCACTATTTTGCATAGACAAACCTGATGAAAATCAGGAAATCTTGCTCCAAACCGTTCCGCCCTGTTGGGCACTCAGGTATTGTTTCAGTATCAAATTCTTTGCCAAATCTAACCCCAAATCCTCCTCCACGAGTTTTTCTGCCGCTATTTTGGCTTTTTCCAGCCATTCGCGATCCTGCACAATATTGGCAACTTTAAAATTAAGTGCCCCACTTTGGCGGGTTCCTTCAATTTCCCCGGGTCCGCGCAAGGCTAAATCCTTTTCTGCCACTACAAAACCATCCTGTGTTTCCGTCATCACATGGATACGTTCTGCAGCTTCTTTGCTGGTTTTGGTACTCGTTAATAATATGCAAAAACTTTTCTCACTGCCCCTTCCAACCCTGCCTCTTAACTGATGTAATTGGGATAGTCCAAACTTTTCGGCACTTTCTATCACCATAACCGTGGCATTTGGCACATCAACCCCTACTTCAATTACCGTGGTACTTACCATTACCTGGGTATCACCGCTTACAAACCGCTGCATGTTGGTTTCCTTTTTATCAGCGGGCATTTTTCCATGTACCATGCTAATTCTGAACCGGGGTTCCGGAAAATAGCTTTTTACCTGCTCATACCCCCGGGTTAAATCTTCGTAACTCAACTTTTCACTTTCTTCAATTAATGGATAAATAAAATAGGCTTGCCGGCCTTTTTGAATTTCCGATCGCACAAAATCATACACCTGTGCGCGGGCCGATTCATATCTGTGCACGGTGGTGATTGCTTGTCGGCCGGGTGGTAATTCATCCATAATACTGTAATCCAAATCACCATATGCCGTCATCGCAAGCGTTCGGGGTATAGGCGTTGCCGTCATTACCAGCACATGTGGAGGAATAACAGCTTTTTCCCATAAACGCGCACGCTGCTCTACGCCAAACCGATGTTGCTCATCTACAATCACCAAGCCCAATTGCTTAAATTGCACCACTTCCTCAATAACGGCATGCGTACCCACCACAATTTGTATTTCCTGATTCAGTAACCCCGCCAATATTTTCTTCCGCTCGGCTGCACGGGTACTTCCGGTTAACATTGCTACGGATATGGGTAAATCTTTCAGTAGTTTTTGCAGACTGGCATAGTGTTGTTGCACTAAAATTTCGGTGGGTGCCATAAAACAACTTTGGTAGCCATTATCCGCAGCCAGTAACATACTCATCAGGGCAACTATGGTTTTGCCACTACCTACATCACCCTGTAACAATCGGTTCATTTGTTTTCCCTGAGCCGTATCTGTTCTAATTTCCCGCAATACCCGCTTTTGAGCCCCTGTTAAAGCAAAAGGAAGATATTCGTTATAAAACCGATTAAACAAATCACCCACCTTTTCAAAAAGCACTCCTTTACTATATCGATGCCTGCGTAATCGAACGAGGTTCAATCGAACTTGGGCGATAAAAAATTCTTCGAACTTGAAGCGCTGAATGGCTTGCTCGTATTCTTGTAACCCTGCAGGAAAATGAGTTTGCCGAAATGCCTGTGCTCTCCCAATGAGTTGATGTGTTTGCAAAATTTCAGCAGGAATATTTTCAGGAATATCTGTTAACTGAATTTGAGCAAACAGATTGGCAGTTAGCTTACTCAATTGTCGGCCATTCAACCCCCTTGCTTTTAATTTCTCAGTGCTGGGATATACAGGTTCGAGAAAAGATTTACCGGATGTTTTTGCCAGTTGATATACTTCTATTTCAGGATGAACAATTTGTGGTTTCCCATTAAAAAAACCGGTTTTGCCAAAAACGAGGTAAGTTGTTCCCGGATGCAGTTGTTTGGTAACCCAATGGATACCCTGAAACCAGGCCAGTTCCAATATACCCGAACTATCCCGAATTTGGGCAACCAATCTTTTAGCCCTTCCCGATCCAACAATTTCCGAAAAAAGTAAGGTTCCTGCAACTTGAATTGTATCCGTGTTCGGCTGAATATCGCTAATTAGATTTACTTTGGTTTTATCGATATGCCGAATGGGAAAATGCTCCAGCAAATCAGAAAAGGTGAATATGTTCAACTCCTTTTTAATCAAATCTGCCCGAACCGGGCCAACCCCTTTCAGGTATTCAATGGGTGTAGATAGTATGTTGGCAGATACAGAAATAGAGAATGTATTAGTAATTATTACAAAGTTAGCTACTTAGCAGAAAAGCCCCCAGATTTTATCACTTGAAAATCAGTCTCAATTGCTAAAAACCGGAAAAAAAGTGAGGGAATATTCCCGAAAACAAGGGAGGGATATTATCTTCGCGCCCTATGAGTAAAGAGGTAGTGTTAAGCGGCATACGACCCACCGGATTCCTGCATCTGGGAAATTATTTTGGTGCCATGCGCAATTTCGTTCGCATGCAAAACGAATTCAATTGCTATTTTTTTGTTGCCAACTGGCATAGTTTAACTACACATCCCGATACACAATTTTTGAAAAAAAGTGTAAACCGGGTTATTGCTGAAAATATTGCCTGCGGATTAAACCCCGATCAGGTTGCATTGTATGTGCAAAGTGATGTTCCGGAAATTGCAGAACTGTATTTGTATCTGAATATGCTCGCCTACAAAGGTGAACTGGAAAAAACAGTAACTTTTAAGGAGAAAGCCAGAATGCAGCCCGATAATATCAATGCCGGCTTACTTACTTATCCGGTTTTACAAGCTGCAGATATTCTCATACACCGGGCAGTAAAAGTTCCGGTTGGAAAAGATCAGGAGCAAAATCTGGAAATGGCACGAAATTTTGCGGAAAGATTCAATCACCGCTATGGAGAAGTATTCCCACTACCCTATGGTTTTAACTATGGGGGAGAATTGGTGAAAATTCTCGGACTGGACGGAGAAGGGAAAATGAGTAAAAGTGAAAATCAACTTTCTACCCTTTATCTGGCGGATGATGATGAAACGATTCGTAAAAAAATTGCCAAAGCAAAAACCGATCAGGGTCCGGCAACAGAAAATGCAGTGAAGCCCGACTATATAGAAAATTTATTCACCCTGATGAAACTGGTAAGCAGTGAAGCTACGTTTACAAAATTTCTGGATGATTATAATAACAGTTACGAAGGGAAATGCCTGATTCGGTATGGTGACTTAAAAAAGCAGTTGGCAGAGGATATGATCGCATTTATAGGCCCAATTCGCGACAAAGCGGCTGATTTGCAATCCAATCCCGATCATCTCAAAAAAATTATTCAGCAAGGTGCAGAAAAAGCTAGGGCTAGTGCATCCGAAACCTTGCGATTGGTAAAAAAAGCCGTAGGAACCGATTAGGTTTGTTTTAATTACCGCAGGCTTTGAATTGATCTCATTGAAAATAAAAATTAATTGTACCTTGTAACTTATGGCAAAAGCGAAAAAAATTAAGCATGTGGCAGTGGCCGGAAACATAGGTGCCGGAAAAACTACCCTCACCGAATTACTCAGCAAACATTATCGCTGGATACCACAGTTCGAAGATGTAGATCAGAATCCTTACCTGATGGATTTCTACGATGATATGCCGCGCTGGAGCTTTAATTTGCAAATTTATTTTTTAAATAGCCGCCTGAACCAATTACTGGAAATTCAGCATGGAACGGAAACGGTTATTCAAGACAGAACCATATTTGAAGACGCGAATATATTCGCGCCCAATTTGCATGAAATGGGGCTCATGAGTAAAAGGGATTTTGATAATTATTATCAATTTTTTCAAACCCTGAAAACCATGGTGCAACCACCGGATTTACTGATTTATTTAAAAGCATCTGTTCCCACCCTGGTATCACAAATTCAAAAAAGAGGCAGAGAATATGAAGAAAACATACGCCTCGACTATTTGAAGAAACTGAATGAGTTTTATAATAAATGGATCGATCAATACCGCGAAGGCCCTTTATTGGTAATCGATTGCGATAAAAACAAATTCGCCGAAAATGATGAGCACCTGGGCGAAATTATCCGTAAAATTGATAGTACATTGTTCGGATTATTCTAATCCTTCAATGTAATTCCGGCTGCTATAATATTAGCGGAAACCCCAGACTCATATTGCCGAAAATTCTGCTGAAATAAGCTGGCAATTTTTTTACTCTGTTGCATGTATGCTTCCGTATTGCTCCAGTTTTTCCAGGGTAATAAGATCTCCTTCGGAATATCAGCACATTTTTCGGGAATCAATAATCCAAAATGCGGATGGGATTGCATAGGTACCGATGCTAACTGATTTTCAAAAACCGCTGATATCATTGTTCGGGTATATGCCAGGGGTATTCTTTTTCCGGTTCCGTATCCTCCACCAATCCATCCGGTATTAATTAACCATACCTGCACATCATGTGCGTGAATCCGTTTGCCCAGCAATTTTGCATAATACCCGGGATGCAGCGGCATAAAGGGTGCTCCAAAGCAGGCACTAAAAGTAGCAACCGGTTCGGTTACACCAGTTTCTGTTCCTGCAACCTTAGCCGTATATCCACTGATAAAATGATACATGGCTTCATCAGCATTTAATTTACTGATGGGCGGTAATACCCCGTAGGCATCGCAGGTAAGAAAAAAAATAATGTTAGGATTTCCCCCACTTGCCGGAAAACATGCATTGGATATAAAATTGAGCGGATAACTTACCCGGGTATTTTCTGTAATACTCCGATTCGTATAATCTACCTGATGGGTTCCCGGATAAAAACAGGTGTTCTCCAACATTGCTCCCGATCGGATAGCATGAAAAATTTCAGGCTCTTTTTCAGATTGCAAATCGATTACCTTGGCATAACAACCTCCCTCGAAATTAAAAACTCCTTCGCTCGTCCAACCATGTTCATCATCCCCAATTAATTGCCGATGGGGATCTGCGCTCAGGGTTGTTTTACCGGTACCACTTAATCCAAAAAATAAAGCCACATCCCCTGCTGCACCCTTATTGGCACTGCAATGCATACTCAACACCTCCTGTTGAAGCGGCAAAATAAAATTCAATACGGTAAAAATACCTTTCTTTATTTCTCCTGTGTATCCGGTTCCGCCAATCAAAATCATTTTATGCGTAAAAGAAAGTATACTGAACTGAGGGTTTGGCACACCATCCACCGCTGGATTTGCAACAAAAGATGGAAGCTGAATAATGGTCCAGTCTGGTTTAGCATCCGCATTTGTATAATCGGGTGGCAAAAACATATTGGATACAAACAAGTTGCTCCAGGGATTTTCATTGAGTACCCGAATCGATAGTGCATGAGCGGAATGATGACAAGCCCTAACATCTCTTACCCAAAGATCTTTCATTCCGGCAGCGTAGGATAACATCTTATCGCGCAATTGAAAAAAAATCTGTTCAGAAACGGGCTGATTGAAATTGTTCCAGTTTATGGTATCCGAGGTAATCGCATCCCGAACAATAAACTTGTCTTTCGGAGATCGACCCGTAAACTTACCGGTTGCTATGCAAAGCGCACCGGTGTCGCTTAATTCCCCTTCCCCCCGCTGTATTGTAGCCTCCACCAACTGGTTGGGGGATAACTGATAATGAATGCCACTATGCAAAAATTGAACAATTGGCTGAATTGGCTCCTGCAATAAACTATCCAATAAACTCATACTTACAATCGTTAGTTAATGCAAAGGTAGCTTATTTTAAACTGGGATAAATGATGTGGGGGAAGGGGAAAACAATAAATATAATTTTTATAATATTTATTATAACATTTTATACATATTATTACAAATAATATTATTATTTTATTTATAAACCTAACATAATTTTATCATGTTAAAATCATGGAGCAGACTGATAAATTGTAGGTTTGCTTACTACTGATCACTATGAAAAAATACATGCTCTTTCTTCTTTTATTTCAACTCAATACTGCGCTTTTTGCTCAGATGAGAAATGATTATAATGAATCGGGTTTTTCGCAGTCGAATAAATACTTCGGAACCGGACTCAATTTGGGGGTTTCAGGTCGTTCTTTTAACATTGGATTGAATCCCGAACTGGGTTATAGTGTATCTCGCTGGCTGGATGCGGGCTTTGCCGTGAACTTTAATTATTATTCACAAAACGCATCCGAGTTCAGTAATATTCGTTTTCAAAATATCAATTATGGAGCGGGTGTATTTGCCCGAATCTGGCCGGTGAATTTTATATTTTTTCAAGTGCAGCCCGAATATAACTGGATCAGTTCTTCGCAAAAAAATGTAACCACCCAACAAACGAATCGATTTAACTACTCAGCTGAAAGCATATTGGTTGGTATTGGCTACGGCACCCGGATGGTTGGCAGCAGACTCTCCTATGTTAGCTTACTGATTGATGTATTACAAAATCCTAATTCTCCCTACCGGGATGCATATAATGATCCATTACCCGTATTTAGAGCGGGTTTTGGGGTGTACCTTCATCCAAACAGGTAAGGGCTTGTTCCGGAGAATCTGCAACCAGTAACCGTTCGAACCAATTTTCATAGAGAAAACCCTGTTGGTGCATTTGTTGCATGTGAGCAATCAGGTGTTGATAATATCCGCCTGAATTTAGCAGTACAATTTTTTTATTATGAATCTGCAAGGTGTTCCAGGTGAGCATTTCAAACAGCTCGTCCAGCGTACCATTCCCCCCGGGTAATATAATAGCAGCATCACTTAATTCGTACATCATTTTTTTGCGGATATGCATGTCCTGCACCACCCTCAAATCAGTGATACCGGTATGTTGCTGTTCCCAGGTTAATAATAACTCAGTAATCACCCCAATCACCTTCCCCCCACCATCCATAACGGCATCGGCAACAGTTCCCATAATACCCACACTCCCCCCGCCATACACGAGCGTTTTACCATTAGCTGCCATTAACGTCCCTAACTGTTGTGCATGTGCACAATATATTGGGTCTGCCCCCGATTTTGAGCCACAAAACACCGCTATTCTTTCCAATGCCATACCACAATTTTTAAAATGGGAAATTAGGTGAATTATTTTTTACATCTTTACATATTCGTTTTTTGTTTTGCACAAACCCGTTTTATGTCACCTATACTGCTTTTCAGTTTTGTAATTGGTTATTTCGTTGTATTACTGGGGGTTGCCTGGTATACCGGCAGAAATAGCAATAATGAATCCTTCTTTATTGGAAATAAGAACAGCAACTGGATGCTGGTAGCTTTTGGTATGATAGGTACCTCCCTCAGCGGTGTTACTTTCGTTAGCGTTCCAGGTGGCGTGGGAGATTTTAGCGGACAAGCATATAAAGGGTTTGCCTATTTACAGATTGCATTGGGCTACCTGTTGGGTTATGCAGTAATTGCATTTGTACTCCTTCCCATTTATTACAAAATGAACCTCACCTCGATCTATCATTATTTATTGAATAGATTTGGCAATATCGCTTATAAAACCGGAGCCCTCTTTTTCATTATCAGTCGCACCCTAGGAGCTACTGCTCGTTTATATCTCGTTATAAATGTTTTGCAGTTTTTCATTCTCGACCGAATGGGTGTACCCTTTATTGTAACGGCTGCTGTGATTCTGTTAATGATTTTATTGTACACTTTTGAAGGAGGTGTAAAAACAATCGTGTATACCGACACCTTACAAACTTCGCTCATGATAACCGGACTGGTTGTTTGTGTAATTTTCATTTTAAACAACATGCAATTATCGCTGGGGGATGCAATGCAGCAAATGAAAGATATCGGCTACTTACATGTTTTTAATACAGATGTAAACAGCAAAGGATTTTTTCTAAAACAAATCATTGGGGGAGCATTCATTACTATTGCAATGACTGGCTTAGATCAGGAGATGATGCAAAAAAATATCAGCGTAAAAAAGCTGGGGGATTCTCAGAAAAACGTAATTACACTGGCAATTGTATTAGTGTCGGTTTTAGTGCTGTTTTTATTATTAGGTGGATTACTTTACTTATTCGCACAATCAAAGGGAGCACTCTATCAGGAAGTAATGGTAAATGGAAAGCTGGTAAAACAACTGGTATTGGATCAGAAAAATATTATTGGCGATAAAGTGTTTCCCTCGGTAGTAATGAATTATCTGCCGCCAGCCATTGGGATTCTATTTATCATAGCCTTAATATCTGCGTTATTTCCGAGTGCAGATGGTGCGCTCACCGCACTTACGTCTTCATTTTGTATAGACATCCTGGGCATACAACAAAAACAGCAATGGAGCGAACAGCAAAAGAAAAAAGTACGCCTTACCGTGCACTTTTCATTCACCATCGTATTCCTAATATGCATCATGGTGTTCTACGAAATCAACGACAATAGCGTTATTGATATCATTCTGGATTTAGCCGGATATACGTATGGTCCGCTACTCGGATTATTTGCATTTGGCATATTCACCAAAAGATCACTACCGAATTCCGGAAGTATTACCCTAATTTGTTTATTGGCACCGCTATTAAGTTATATCCTTAGTAAAAACGCAGCCAACTGGTTTAACCATTATCAAATTGGGATAGAATTGTTAATCATCAACGGACTGCTCACTTTTATCGGTCTATTTTTGCTTTCTGGTAGGCAAAAACAATAAAATTAAGGGATATTTGCAGTATGGAACTGATTAATACCCTGGCGGCAGCTTATGCCGAAAAATATAGTTCCCCAGAACCCGACTGGGCACAAGCCCTCGCAGTAGAAACACGTACAGTGCATCCCAAGCATCACATGCTCAGTGGCCACGTACAGGGGCAATTCTTGTCGGTACTTTCACAAATCATGCAGCCAAACTATATTTTAGAAATTGGCACTTTTACCGGCTATAGTGCGGGATGCCTGGTAGCAGGTTTAACTCCACAGGGAGAATTGCATACGATTGAATGTCGTGAGCAGGATGCAGCCATTGCTACTAGATTTTGGAAGCAATTACCGCAAGCGCATCAAATACACTTGCACCTAGGAGATGCAATCAATATCATTCCCAGCATTGATCGGGTTTGGGACCTCGTATTTCTCGATGCAGATAAAACAAATTATTGCAACTATTATAAAATGATCATGCCAAAATTGAGAAAGGGCGGATTATTAATTGCCGATAATGTATTTTTTCATGGAGAGGTATTACAACCTACCCTATCAGGAAAAAATGCTATTGCTATTCAGCAATTTAATGAAATGGTAGCAGCGGATACTTCTTGTGAAAAAGTAGTGGTAACCATCCGCGATGGAATTACCCTGATTGTAAAAAAATAAAGTGGAAAAGAAATGCTGAAAAAAATAGTATTGTTGAAAATTGGTTTGTTGTTGAGTGTTTTTGTATTACAAGCACAAACCAGCGCCACTGAAAGTTATATTCAACAATATAAAGATCTGGCCATCCGTGAAATGCGGAGAACAGGAGTTCCGGCAGCCATCAAGCTGGCACAGGCCATCCTGGAATCACAATCGGGCAGGAGCAGCTTGGCACTTACTGCCAACAATCATTTTGGTATCAAATGTAAAACGGAATGGACGGGAGGTAAAACCTACCAGGATGATGATGAGAAAGGAGAATGCTTTCGGGTGTATGCTTCAGCAGAGCAATCGTTTGTAGACCATTCTGATTTTTTAAAAAATCGCCCTTACTATGCTGCACTTTTCACTTTGAACCCACTTGATATGGAAGGATGGGCTTATGGATTAAAAAAAGCTGGCTATGCAACCAGTAGTACCTATCCCCAGAAAATTTTAAAAATCATTAAAGACTATCAACTGGAACAATATAATGTGGAAGCCGTTGTACAAGCCCCCACGCCACAACCGATTCAACCCAAACCAAATTATACTGTTACAACAACAGTTACCAACCAACCAGCAAGTATCCCAAGCGAAGTTGTAACCTATACATCCAAAAGTATTTTTCCAAAAGGAATTTTTACCATCAACCGTTCAAAAGTTGTGTTTGCGCCTGCCGGAGCTTCATTGGAAGCACTTTCCCTTCAATTTGATGTAGCAACAGCAGACCTACTTTTATTCAATGAAATAGCGGAGTTAGGGGTTTTAGAAAGTCCGTCGTTGCTATTCCTAGAAAAAAAATCAAAAAAGGGCAATAAGGCATTTCGGATTGCTCAATCAGGGGATAACTGGAGATTGATTAGTCAACTGGAAGGCATTCGCCTTGAGCAATTATTACAATACAACCAGTTAACTTCTGAAAATGCCCCTATTCAGGATGGTCAAAAAATCTGGTTACAACCGGCATCTGCGAATACCCTAACTTCAGGCACACATTCATAAGCCCTATAACTTAAGTTTATGCCCAATAGAACCGAAATAACTGTACTCGATAAAGTGTTTGTTCCTTTTATTACTGAAAATGAGTTAAAAGAAAAAATTCAGGCATTGGCTATTCAACTTAATACAGACTATGCAGGTAAAAAACCGCTTTTT
>Ga0209668_10000824_pt1 | contig 12995 bp, 7 predicted proteins | sample FrelakmetPLP11PL_FD_187150 | JGI IMG/M metagenome (GOLD analysis project Ga0209668, IMG submission 187150) | Freshwater lake sediment microbial communities from the University of Notre Dame, USA, for methane emissions studies - PLP11 PL (SPAdes)... | ecosystem: Environmental > Aquatic >... | reverse complement strand
CGTCGAGGCGGTGACGATCAATGACATCTTCCTGGCGGCGACCGGCGGCGCGCTCCGGAAGTATCTCGCCCTGAAAGGTGAATTGCCCGCGGCCAGCCTGAACGCGATGATGCCGCTGAGTACGCGGGGTGATCATGCGGGGCGGGATGCGGGCAACCAGGTCGGGTTGGCAGCCGTGCCGCTCGGCACGGACATCGATGACCCGCTCGTGCGGCTGCACACCGTGCATCGGGCCGCCAACCGGGGGAAATCGGTTGCTGCCGCGCTGGGCAAGGATTTGCCGGCCAGGCTGGTCGACGTGTTGCCGGCCATCGTCGTGGAACAGGTCACGCGCAGCGCGCTGATGCCGCTGGTGAATGTCACCGTTTCCAACGTGCGCGGCCCGGAACAGCCTTTGTACATGGCCGGTGCGAAATTGCAGATGTTCATGCCGCTCTCCATCATCATTGACGGCATCGGCCTCAACCTGACCGGGTTGAGTTACAACGGCACCTTGTGGGTCTGCTTCGTTTCCTGCCGCAAGATGCTGCCCGACCCGGCAGTGTTCGTGAACTGTCTGGCCGAGAGCTTCGACGAACTGGTTGCCGCCGCCGTCAGCAAGAAGGACGCAGCGGTGGAGGTCCGGCCAGCAGTGAAACGGACGCGGCGAACTGGCGCGGCACGGGGGGCTACGGAAAAGCCGGTGGCGGGGCCGCCAGCCGGCAAAAAGACCCCGGCAAAAACATCGGCGACGAAGAGGGCAGCCAGGGAAACGGGCGCCAGCCGGAGCAATGCGGGAAAATAATTTGAGGCGCGCGCCGGCAGACAAGGCAGGTGCGTACCCGGGGAGAGTTTCCGGCGCTTCTTCGGGGTCGAGGAGGGTTTGATGGATTCGGAATTCGTCGCCAGGATTGTAGCGCCGCCGTACTATCGCGTGATTCCGCATATGGGCAGGGAATCGGCACAGTTCATCATCGACAACCTGCTGCGCTTCTCGTTCAAGCGTCTCGCCATCACGAACGATGCGATTCATGACATGCGCAAGCGCATCGCGCTGGTCGACCACAATCTCGGACAGCTCGCGGGCGATGTGCGGATCTCCCGGCAGTCCTGCGACGAGGGGCGGGCGGAGTGGCTTGAAGTTCCGCAGAGCCGGCTCGACCGCGTATTTCTTTACTTGCACGGGGGCGCCTTCTGTTTTCGCATTCCCCGCATCCAGTCGGCGCTGATCGCCCGCTGGTGCCGGCAATCCGGCGCCCGCGCCCTGATGCCCGTCTATCGGCTGGCGCCCGAGCATCCGTATCCGGCGGCGCCCGACGACTGCCTCGCCGCCTATCGCTGGCTGCTCAATCACGGTGTGCCGGCCAGCAATATCGTGATCTGCGGCGACTCGGCCGGCGGCAACCTGTCGCTGGTGACCCTGATGCGCGCTCGTGACGAGGGGCTGCCGCTACCGGCGGCCGCGGTGTTGCTGTCGCCAGCGACCGATTTCTCGCTGAGTGGCCGCAGTGCGACGGTCAACGAGGCGAGCGATCCGATGTTCTCGGTGCGCATGCTGCGCTGGTTTGGCGAAATGTACCTGACCGAGCCGGAACTGCTGCTGACGCCGTTCGTTTCTCCGCTGACCGGCGATTTCACGGGTCTGCCGCCGTTGCTGTTCCAGGTTGGAAGCAACGAGATGCTGCTCGACGATTCGACGCGGGCGGCGGCCAAGGCGCATGCTTCGGGGGTCGATGTCCAGATCGACGTTTTCGAGGGCATGCCGCACGTATTCCAGGGGATATCGAAACTGCCCGAGAGCAAGGTTGCTGACAAATACGTTGCCGAATTTCTGGAGGCGAAGGCCGGCTGGGGAACGGGATAGCCCGTCTTCGAACGGACTTGTCTGATTGCTTCTGAGTTCGTGGCGGATCGGGAGAGGCCGGGATGCGCGCGCATCTGCTTGCTTGCCTGTTTTATCTTGGAAGCTTCTTGCTGAACGGCGGGACTGCCGGCGCCGCCGGTTTCGGGCAGAATCCCGTCATGCCTGCCTACGGTTTGTTTCCTGCCAACCAGTTCGTGCTGACCAGCGGTGATTGCCGGGACTGCACTGCGCTGCCGCAGGCCCTGTGGTATTTCCGCGGCGAAACCATCGCCGTGCCGAAAGCGGGCGTGCCGCTCGCCGGATTCGAACCGGCGCTGCCGGTGCGGGAAGACCTCGCTGCCTGGGCGAAGGTAAGCGCGATCAACGGTGCGATCGAATTCCCGCCGCTGATCTGGCTGGGAGCACCGGATGTCGTTGCCGGCGCGGAGCTTGCCGGCGATGGCCGGACGATACGCAGCGGCGGCAGCGAGATGGTCCTGCAACTGGTGCCCAGGCTGCCACTGAACAGTGCGTGGTTCGACGCGAACAGCGTCGTCTTCTTCCACGGTCGACCCTTTAAAATGCGCGGAAATCAACTGGGTGATCGTTTCGTTGCGCGGACCTTCTGGCCGCAGGATTTCCGGATCCCGGAAGGGCCGGCACGTAGTGAACTGGCTGCCGATCCGGCGGCCTTCCGTGACTGGGTAAGGGCGCAGCCGCAGGGCGGGGCACGCAGCTCGTTCGTCGTCGAGTCGGTCTGGCGCCGCTCGGACGGCAGCGCGCCGCGTGCCGGCCAGCCGGTGATTGGCCTGATGCTGAACGGCGCGCAGGGCGATGACGACGAGGCGCACGGCGGCCATTTCGCGCTGATGACCGGCCGCATCGGTGTCCAGGGCGGCATCGACGATTGGCTGGTCAATAACTTCTATACGCTGGATGCAGAAAGCGAAAAAGGCATCATCGCCGCCCCGGTGCCGCTCGACAATTACCTCGGCGACCTCAACAGCGGCCAGGCCTGGTATCGCCCGTCGTACCTGCTGGTGGCGACGCTGAAGGATGCGCGGAGTGCAGCCCACCTGCAATCAGCGCTCGGGCGGGTCTACAACCAGTTCTATCGCCATCAGTTCGCCTACCAGCATGCCCGCGCCAACTGCGCCGGAATCAGCGTGACGACCGCGCGCACGCTTGGCTGGCAGGTGCCGGCGCGCGGCCCGGAAAGCTGGCTGCAGGCGATTGCCGGGCTGCCACTGGTCGCCGCCAGGGAAGCCAGCCTGACCAAGGGCAAGGCCACCTTCGACTACCTGACCGAGGACCAGACCAGGCTCTACCCGGCTGCCGCTTTCGAGGAGATGGGCGCCGACCTGCTGCGCCTGGCGACGGGTCAGGCTGACCGGCCACTGAGCGAATTCGAGCAGGTGCTGGCCGGGGACATCGAGGAGATCCTGCTCGTCCGCGTGCCGCAGTTTCCTTCCAGCCGGGCCTGGGGCGACTGGCCGGTCGAATCCAGCGTCGAATACACGGCGCGGGTGCCGAAGAACCCGACCGAGCAGAAAATCATCCCGGTGCCGCCGCGCAGGTTTCCCGACGAATTGCGCGATCCGCGCTCGCCGCCCGAGCCGTGGCTGCGTTCGGATTATGCGGTGGCGGCCTGGGCGCTGGCGATTGTTGTGCTATTCGTGTTCATCCTGCGCCGGCTCTTGGCATAATCCGCCTGTGCTTGCCTACATCGTCCGCCGCCTGCTGTATGCCATCCCGATCCTGATCGGGGTGAATCTCCTCACCTTCGCGCTGTTCTTCGTCGTCAACACGCCGGACGACATGGCGCGCATGCAACTCGGGGTCAAGCGGGTGACACCGGAGGCGATCGAGAAATGGAAGGTCGAGCGCGGCTACGACAAGCCGCTGCTGGTCAATTTCGCGGCCTCCGGGCTGTCGACCGTGACCGACACCATCTTCTTCCGGAAATCGGCGCGCATGTTCGCCGGCGATTTCGGCCGCGCCGAGGACGGCCGCGACATCGCCCGCGAAATCGGCGCCCGCATGGGGCCGTCGCTGGCGATTGCCTTGCCGACTTTCATCCTCGGCCTGTTCGTGACCGTGACCTTCGCGCTCACACTGGCCTTCTTCCGCGCCACTGCCTTCGATTTCTGGGGCGTCGTGCTGTGCGTGGCGATGATGTCGGTTTCCGGCTTGTTCTACATCATCGGTGGCCAGTTCCTGATCAGCAAGGTGTGGCGGCTGGTGCCAATTTCCGGCTTCGCCGATGGCATCGAAGCCTGGCGTTTCCTGATCCTGCCGGTGGTGATCGGTGTTGTTTCCGGCATCGGTTCGTCAACGCGCTGGTACCGGACGATCTTCCTCGAGGAAGTAAACAAGGATTACGTGCGCACTGCGCGTGCCAAGGGACTGCCGGAAACCGTCGTCTTCTTCCGCCACGTGCTGCGCAATGCGCTGATTCCGATCCTGACCGGCGTCGTCGTCGTCATTCCGCTGCTCTTCATGGGCTCGCTGCTGACCGAATCCTTCTTCGGCATTCCCGGCCTCGGCAGCTACACCATCGACGCGATCAACGCGCAGGATTTCGCGGTGGTGCGCTCGATGGTCTTCATCGGCTCGGTGCTCTACATCGTCGGCCTGATCCTGACCGACATTTCCTACACGCTGGTCGACCCGCGGATCCGTTTCGAATGACCGGCTTCCAGGTTGTCATCCTCTGGTCGGACGTGCTCATCTGGCTGCTGGTCGCGGCCGGCGTTGGCTTCGGCGTGCTGATCGCGAGGAATCCGCCGCTGCTTGCCGCCTGGCGGCGGGTCGGGGCCAACCGCGTCGGGATGGCCTCGGCGACCGTACTGCTCGCCTTCATCCTGATCGGCCTGCTCGATTCGCTGCATTACCGCGTCCAGCTCGATGGCAAGCCAGGGCAGAAAGCGGTCTACGGGGTGGAGGTGCTTTCGGTCCTCGATGCGTTGCTGGCGCCGCTGCGCACGCGCAACGAAAAAACCTATTCGGAACCCTTCGCCACCCGCCTCTTTGCCAAGGAGACCATCGACCTGCCGGGCGGCGAGACGGTGCGCGACTACCCGCGCCTGAAACACGGCGGCGCCCATCTCGGCAAGCGCGAGGGCGACGTCATGGCCGATGCCGGCTTTAGCGCCTTCCGCGCCGGGGTGCTGGCTTTGCTCGGCTGGCTGGCGCTGGCGGGAATCGCTTCGGCCACCGTCAATCGCAGCGCTGCCGCAATCAAGAACGCGAGCATGGAAGCAACACCCCAAGGGTCTGTCCTCCGGGGCGCCGCCGGCCCCAGGGTTGACGCCTCGGGATGGAGCAAAATCTGGCGCGGCGAGACTGCCTTCGCCTGGAACGCCGTGCTGATCATGCTCGGCATCATCCTGCTGGTTGGCGTGCCGCTGTTCTGGCTTTCCGCGCAATACCATGTCTTCGGCACCGACAAGGTCGGGCAGGACGTGCTCTACCAGGTGTTGAAGAGCGTGCGCACCGGGCTGATCATCGGTCTGGTGACGACGCTGGTCATGCTGCCGGTGGCGATCCTGCTTGGCATCATCGCCGGCTATTTCCGCGGCTGGGTCGATGATGTGATCCAGTACATCTATACCGTGCTCAGCTCGATTCCTGGCGTGCTGCTGATCGCCGCCGCCGTGCTGATGATGCAGGTGGTCATCGACAGCAATCCGCAATGGTTCTCGACCGCCGCCGAGCGTGCCGACCTGCGCCTGCTGGCGCTCTGCTTCATCCTCGGTATCACGTCATGGACCGGATTGTGCCGGCTGCTGCGCGGCGAGACGCTGAAGCTGCGCGAGCTGGAATACATCCAGGCGGCACAGTCCTTCGGCGTGTCGAGCTGGCGCATCATCGTCCGCCACATCCTGCCCAACCTGATGCATATCGTCATCATCGCGCTGGTCATGGATTTCTCCGGGCTGGTGCTCGCCGAGGCGGTGCTCTCCTACGTCGGCATCGGTGTCGACCCGACGATGATCAGCTTTGGCACCATGATCAACAGCGCGCGCATGGAACTGGGCCGCGAGCCGGTCGTCTGGTGGTCCCTGGCGGCGGCGTTCAGTGCCATGTTCATTCTCGTGCTGGCCGCCAACCTGTTCGCCGATGCGGTGCGCGACGCGTTTGATCCGAGGGCGGCGTGATGCTGGAAGTTACCAACCTCCGCCTCGGCTTCGCCGCCGGAAAAAAAATGCTGGTTGCGGTCGACGGTATTTCCTTTGCCATTTCCAAAGGCGAAACCTTTGCCCTGCTCGGCGAATCCGGCTGCGGTAAGTCGGCGACGGCGCAGGGCATCATGCGTTTGCTCCCGATCGCCGGGCGCATCACCGGCGGCAGCATCAAGCTGCAGGGCGAGGAGTTGTTGACCCTGTCGGAAGCCGACATGCGCCGGGTGCGCGGCGCCCGCATCGCGATGATCTTCCAGGAGCCGGCGACCAGCCTCAATCCGGTGCTCACCGTTGGCGTCCAGATCGGCGAAGTGCTCGACCTGCATTGCGGGCTGCGCGGCGAGCCGGCCCGCCAGCGCATGCTGGAACTGCTGCGCCAGGTCGGCATCGCCGACCCGGAGCGGCGACTCGACGAATACCCCTTCCAGTTCTCCGGCGGCATGAAGCAGCGCGTGATGATCGCCATCGCGCTGGCCGGCGAGCCCGACCTGCTGATCGCCGACGAGCCGACGACGGCACTCGACGTCACCGTGCAGGCGCAGATCCTCGACCTGCTGGCACAACTCCAGCGCGAGCGCGGCATGGGCATGCTGCTGATTACCCACGATCTCGGCGTCGTCGCCAAAATGGCGCACCGCATCGGCGTCATGTACGCCGGCGAACTGGTCGAAGTCGCCGACCGCGAGGAATTCTTCACCCGTCCGCGTCCCGGAGGAAGTGCCCTTGGGGTGGGTCACCCCTACACGCAGGCGCTGTTCGCCGCCTTGCCCGAAGTCTCGCGGCGCGGCATGGCGCTGACGACGATTCCCGGCCAGGTGCCGTCGCTCGACGCGATGCCGGCCGGCTGCCGCTTCGCCGACCGCTGCGCGCACGTGATGCCGGTCTGTCGCCAGGTTTCACCAGACTGGCGCAGCGTCGCTGCCAGTCATACGCTGCGCTGCCACTGGACGGGTAGTGCGGCGGAGGTGACCGACATGCCGCGTCTCGGGTTGGGCGACCTGATGCCGGAAATGGCGCCCTTTCTCGACGTTGCCGACCTGAAAGTTCATTTCCCGATCCGCCGCGGTGTATTGCAACGGACGGTCGGCCATGTGCTTGCGGTCGACGGCGTTTCGCTGGCCATTTCCGCTGGCCGCACGCTGGCGCTGGTCGGCGAATCCGGCTGCGGCAAGACGACCGTCGGCAAGGCCCTGCTGCAACTCGTGACACCAACAGCCGGCAGCGTTCGCCTCGGCGGCAGTGAATTGGTCGGCATGCAGGGCAAGCGGCTGCGCGCGGCGCGCCGGCACATGCAGATGGTCTTTCAGGACCCGTTCGCCTCGCTCAACCCGCGGATGCGGGTCGGCGAAATCATCGCCGAAGGGATGAATGCACTGGTGCGCGAGGCCGATCCGGCGGCGCGGGCGGCGGCAGTCTCGGCCTTGCTGAAGCAAGTTGGTCTGCCGGACGAAGCCGCCGGGCGTTATCCGCACGAATTTTCCGGCGGCCAGCGCCAACGCATCGCCATCGCCCGTGCGCTCGCCGTGCAGCCGGAATTGCTGATCTGCGACGAACCGACCTCGGCGCTCGACGTATCGGTGCAGGCCCAGATCCTCAACTTGCTCAGGAAGCTGCAGGAAGAACTTGGCGTTGCCTACCTGTTCATCACCCACAACTTCGCGGTGGTCGAATATCTGGCCAACGATGTCGCGGTGATGTACCTCGGGCGCATCGTCGAGCGGGGCACCGCGCAGGAAGTGCTGCGATCGCCCAAGCATCCCTACACGCAGGCGCTACTGTCGGCGGTACCGGCCCCACGGCTGGATGCCCATTCGGCGGCGATCCGCCTGCCCGGTGAAACCCCGTCGCCGGCCAATCCGCCGGCCGGCTGTCATTTCCACCCGCGCTGCCCGCAGGCCATGGATATCTGCCGTCAGCGCTACCCGGAAACCAGCGGCGTGTCAGCCACGCACACCGTGAGCTGTCACCTGATCGGCTGAATCAGCTACGACGGCCGGTGCCCGATTTGGCGATCTTGGCCCCTTGAGCCGGTGCCGCAGGCTTCGCGGCAGCGGTTTTTGTCTTGCCGGCAGTGGCGTTTGCCTTGTCACCCGTGGCCGCTTTCACGACCTTGGCTGGGTGCGTGGCGGTGTTTGCGGCAGCGAGTCTGGTGCCGCCTTTCTTGCTGTCCTTGGCCGCAATCGCAACTTTGGTGTCGACCGTCTTGCCCTTGGCGGCCTTGTCAGGCTTGCCCGGGTGAGCCTTAGAGGTTGCAGCCACCTTGGCCTTCGCCGGCGCTTCCGGCTCGACGATCTGCGGCAGGCGCGGTTCCGCACCCATGCGTTCCACGTCGTCGGCACCCTTGCCGGCCGGAACCAGCACGGTGGAGCCGACTGCCAGCTTGATCTTGCCGCTCAAGCCGTTGGCGCGCAGCAGGTCGGAGAGTGTGATGCCGAAGCGTGGCGCCACCTGGTCCAGCTTTTCGCCGGATTTCAGCGTGTAAGCCTGCCATTCGGTCAGCGGCGCACCATGGCTTTCCAGATTGCTCTGGAAGGTCGCCACCTTCTCGGCCGGCAGCACGACCGGCGTATCGGCCTTCATGACCGGGCGGTTATGCGACGGGTTGAGCGCCAGGAATTCGTCGACCGGCATGTTGGCAAGGCGGGCGGCAGTTTTGACATCCATGGCCCGTGACGTTTCGATAGTCGCAAAATACGGGCGGTTCAGGATATCCGGCAGGCCAAGCTGGCTCATCAGGGCCGGGTTGCTGAAGATGTTCTTGAGCGCCTGCAGTTTCGGGACGTAGTGCCGGGTTTCGCTCGGCATGGTCAGGCTGGCGTAGTCCGTTGGCAGGCCGCGCGCCATGTTCTTCTCGATCGCCCGTTTGACGGCACCTTCGCCCCAGTTATAGGAGGCCAGCGCCAGATGCCAGTCGCCATGCATGTCGTAAATGGCCTGCAGGTATTCCAGCGCGGCGCCGGTCGAGGCCACGACGTCGCGCCGTTCATCCTGCCACCAGCTCTGCTCCAGATTGAACCGCTTGCCGGTCGCCGGGATGAACTGCCAGAGGCCGGAAGCGTGGGAACGCGAATAGGCCATCGGGTTGAACGAGCTTTCGACCATCGGCAGCAGCGCGATTTCGGTCGGCATGCCGCGCGCTTCGAGTTCCTCGACGATGTAGTGCAGATAGGGGCGGCTGCGCTCGACCATGCGGCGCAGCGCATCCGGCCGGTTCTGGTACCACTGCTGGTAGTGCAGGGTCAGATCGTCGTTCAGGTTGGTCATCGCGAAACCGTTGCGCAGACGGATCCACAGATCGTCCGGCTCGGCGGTCAGGTCGACGGTGCGCGCCACGGTCGGGGCCGCGCGAACTTCGTGGACGATCAGGGCATGGTCCATGCCTGCTGCCGGCAGCGTTGCTGCGGGCGACAGCATGGATAGCAGCGTGAAGCCCTGATTGCCGCCTTCGGCAAAAGCCGGGCCGGTGGCCAGCGATGCCAGGGACAACAGCGCAGAACCGGCAAAACCTTTGACCAGCGACAGAACGTTGCGATCGTGCATGGCGAGAAACTCCTGCCTCGGTAACGGGGGTGGTCCAAAGTTCGGATTATAACCCTGATAACCAGATTGCCTTTGTCGGAGATCAAGGGCAACAAAAAACCGGCCGAAGCCGGTTCTTGCATTGGTTGGCGGAGTGGACGGGACTCGAACCCGCGACCCCCGGCGTGACAGGCCGGTATTCTAACCAACTGAACTACCACTCCGCGCTGGAAAGCTTGGCGTCCCCACGGGGATTCGAACCCCGGTTACCGCCGTGAAAGGGCGGTGTCCTAGGCCTCTAGACGATGGGGACCCGGACAAAACAACGTTCTTTCACGTTTGCCTGGTGGAGGTAAGCGGGATCGAACCGCTGACCTCTTGCATGCCATGCAAGCGCTCTCCCAGCTGAGCTATACCCCCGGTGCCGTGAAAGAGCGCGCATTATATGGACTCGATACGTCCTTGTAAACCTCTTCCGGGGAATTTTCAGCTTTTTTGCGCCGCCAGTTTTTCCAGCACCCGGGCGCGGCCAATCAGCGCGATGACCGCGTCGACCGAGGGAGTCTGGGCCTGCCCGGTCAGTATCACGCGGAGGGGCATGGCCAGCTTCGGCATCTTGAGCCCATGCCGGGTCACGGTGTCCTTGATCAGCGCGTTGATGGCCGGTGCTTCCCAGGCCACCGTGGCGATGCCGGCGGCAAAATCGGCCAGCGCCGGGCGGGCCTCGTCTGAAAGGTGCTGCGCCAGAAGGTCGCCCGAAGGCGCCACGTCGACATAAAAGACTTCGACTTCGTCGGCCAGCACATTCAGCGTGTTGCTGCGGTCGACGTACAGGGCGACGGCTTTTTCCAGGTCGGGGCCGGTTGCGATATCGACGCCGCGGGCGGTGAGGCGCGCCTTGACCTGCTCGGTGAGTTCGGCAACCGGCATCTGCTTCATGTAGTGCTGGTTGAGCCACAGCAGCTTTTCGGTATTGAACTGGGCAGCCGAGGCGGTGATGTGGTCGAGGTCGAACCACTCGACGAACTGCTGACGCGAAAAGACCTCGTCGTCACCGTGCGACCAGCCGAGGCGCGCCAGGTAATTGATGACCGCCTCGGGGAGAAAGCCGTCGTCATCGTACTGCATGACCGACACCGCCCCGTGCCGCTTCGACAGCTTGGCACCGTCGTCGCCGAGGATCATCGATAGGTGCGCATACTGCGGAACCTCCGCGCCCAGCGCCTGCAGGATGTTGATCTGGCGCGGCGTGTTGTTGACGTGGTCGTCGCCGCGGATGACGTGGGTGATGCCCATGTCCCAGTCGTCGACGCAGACGCAGAAGTTGTAGGTCGGTGTGCCGTCGGCGCGGGCAATGATCAGGTCGTCCAGCTCGCTATTGGCGAACTCGATGCGACCCTTGACCTGGTCATCCCAGGCCACGACGCTGTCCTTCGGGTTGCGGAAGCGGACGACCGGCGGCACATCGGTCGGCGGCGTCGGCAGCGTCTTGCCCGGTTCAGGACGCCAGCGGCCGTCGTAGCGCGGCTTTTCCTTGCGCGCCTCCTGCTCGGCGCGCAACGCATCCAGTTCTTCGCGGGACGTGTAGCAGTGATAGGCGGTGCCGGCGGCCAGCATCTGCTGGATCACTTCCTTGTAGCGCTCCATGCGCTGCATCTGGTAGAACGGCCCTTCGTCGTGCGCCAGTCCGAGCCAAGCCATGCCGTCGAGAATCGCCTGAACCGCCTCCGGCGTCGAGCGCGCGACATCGGTATCCTCGACACGCAGGATGAAGACGCCGCCGTGACGGCGGGCGAATGCCCAGCAGAAGAGGGCGGTGCGGGCGCCGCCGATGTGCAGGTAACCGGTGGGGCTGGGAGCGAAACGGGTGCGAACGGGCGTCATGGGGTGGCGGATCAGCAAGGATGCAAAGGCCGGTATTCTATCCGACCCGCGTTTGACCCGCTCCGGTGGTTGTGGTTAAATGCGCGCCTTCCAAGCGGCAGCTGCCGGCGCCATCCGGCGGTCGGCATGTACAGCGGTTTGGATTCAGTTTGGTTCGCGCGGCTAGCTCAGGGGTAGAGCATCGCCTTCACACGGCGGGGGTCGGGGGTTCGAAGCCCTCGCCGCGCACCACACCCGGAAAACTTCAAGGGCCTGAGAAATCAGGCCTTTTTTGTTATGTTTCCGGTCTTGCCGGTGAGGGTACTGGTGCCAGCAGTTGTTGCCATGGTATCCGTTGTGGATTAACTGCGGCCAGGACGATCGGCCAGCTTCTGCACGACCAGGCTGCCGACCATGTCGCCCTCGACGTTCACTGCAGTGCGAACCGTATCGAGGATGCGGTCGATCGGCAGCAGGATGGCGATGGCTGCGGTCGGCAGGCCGACCGATTCTAGGACGAGCACCATGCTCAGCATGCCGACGCTGGGAATGCCGGGGGCGCCGATAGCGCCGAGCATCGCGACGAAGAAGATGATCATCTGGCTGGCGATGTCGAGTTCGATACCGGCGAGGCGGGCGACGAACAGCGCCGCGGCGGCCTCGTAGAGGGCGGTGCCGTCCATGTTGACGGTGGCGCCGAGCGGCACGACGAAGTTGGCGATATCCTTTCTGACGTGCAGGTGCTGCTCGGTGCAGCGCAGCGTGACCGGCAGGGTCGCAGCGCTCGAACTGGTGGCGAAGGCCGTGATCAGGGCTTCGCGCGCCCCCTTGAAGAAATGGACCGGCGACATCCGGGTGAACAGCCAGAGGATCAGCGGCAGCACGACGAGACCGTGGAACAGCGTGGTGCCGGTGACGACGACGATGAAATGGGCCAGGCTCTTCAGCAGCGCGCTTTGCTGGCTGGCGACCAGTTGCAGGAGCAGCGCGGCGAGCCCGAGCGGCGCCAGGCGCATGATCCAGCCGACGATCATCAGGCAAAGCTCCTGCAGTTCCTGGATCAGAATGCGGATGTTGCGGTAGCGTTCGCCGCCGATAACCAGCGCGATGCCGAGGAAGAGGGCGACGATGACGATGGCCAGGATTTCGCCTTGCGCAAGCGCCTTGAACGGATTCTGGAACAGGCCGCGCAGGAATTGCGCGATGTAGTCTGGCAGCGGCATCTGGCGTGCCTGGAAATCACGGGTGGCGTCGGCGAACATGGCCAGGTGCAGGCCGTCGCCGGGGCGGAAAATGTGGGCGGCGCCGAAGCCGATCAGGATCGCCAGGCCCATGGTGGCGAAGAAAAAGGCGAGCGTCGTCGTCCACACGCGATGCATCTGGTCATGCGCGCGCAGGTTGGCGACGCCGACGACGATGGATGAAAAGACCAGTGGCACCAGGATCATGCGCAGCAGGTCGAGGAACAGGTTGCCGACCAGTTTCGCGCCGTAAAGCGTGTTGTCGGCAACGGGCGTCTGCCCCTGGCCGGCCAGCCACAGGCCGCCGGCAATACCGGCAATGCAGCCGATCAGGATTTGCGTGTTGAGGGAGGGACGCTGCATCAC
>Ga0209668_10000823_pt1 | contig 12996 bp, 12 predicted proteins | sample FrelakmetPLP11PL_FD_187150 | JGI IMG/M metagenome (GOLD analysis project Ga0209668, IMG submission 187150) | Freshwater lake sediment microbial communities from the University of Notre Dame, USA, for methane emissions studies - PLP11 PL (SPAdes)... | ecosystem: Environmental > Aquatic >... | reverse complement strand
TTACCTGAATGGGCCCACGGTTGGATTAAATAAAGAGAGAATTTTGCCTAATGATGATGAACTCCCTATGTTATTAGACAAAGTTTATCCCTGTCATGAAATAGTCAAGATTGATTATTTCCTGCCAGGCTGCCCTCCAAGGGCTGACCTGATCTGGAACGCGCTCGTTGCATTGCTGACAGGGGACAAGATGAATTTGCCCTATGAAGTTGTAAAATTTGATTAATAAAGGAGGATCACAATATGTCTCAGAAGATCACAATAGAACCCGTCACCAGGGTGGAAGGACATGGAAAAGTTACCATTCACCTTGACGATCAGAATAACGTTTCCCGGACCCGGCTTCATATCGTCGAATTCCGGGGTTTTGAGCGCTTTATCCAGGGACGGCCTTATTGGGAAGCACCGGTATTGGTTCAGCGCTTGTGCGGGATTTGTCCGGTAAGCCATCACCTTGCTGCCGCTAAAGCTTTGGATGTGATCGTAGGTGCCGGCACAGGCGAAGGACTCACGCCGACAGGTGAGAAAATGAGGCGTTTGATGCACTATGGTCAAATGTTCCAGTCACATTCCCTGCACTTCTTCCACCTGGCTTCCCCGGACCTGCTGCTCGGTATTGATGCTGATCCGGCGATCAGGAATGTCATCGGCGTGGCGATTCATCACAGGGACCTTGCAATTCAGGGTGTGATGATGAGAAAATTCGGACAGGAGATTATCGCTGCAACAGCAGGCAAAAAAATCCATGGAACGGGTGGAATACCAGGGGGAATCAACAAGCACCTCACCATCGAAGAAAGGGACCATTTTTTACAAGGACCGGATCCAATGAATATTGATAAAATGATCGACTGGTCAATTGGTGCCCTTGATTTCTTTAAAACTTATTACAAAAAGAATAAGGAATTTATCGATTCCTATGCAAGTTTCCCGTCAAACCATCTTAGCCTGGTCCGGAAAGACGGTGCTTTGGATCTGTATCATGGCGTCCTGCGGGCAGTAAATGCTGACGGAAAGAAGATCCTGAATGATATTGATTATCAATATTATACGGACTACATTGAAGAAGAGGTCAAGTCGTGGAGTTATATGAAATTCCCCTATTTGAAAGAACTGGGCCCGGAAAATGGATGGTACAGGGTGGGACCGCTGGCGAGGCTGAATACTTGCGACTTCATTCCTACTCCTCTGGCACAAAAAGAATTTGAGGAATTCAAATCCCTTACAAATGGCAAACCGAATAATCATTGCATGCATTACCATTATGCAAGGCTGATTGAGATCATTCACTCTGCGGAAGAAATTAAAAAATTGCTGAATGACCCTGATCTGCTCCAGGGGCCTTTGGTTACCAAAGGAACTAAAGTGAATGAAGGTGTCGGCCTGATCGAAGCACCGCGCGGAACCCTTTTCCATCATTATAGGATCAATGAGCATGACCAGATCATAATGGCAAATCTGATAGTTTCAACCACGAATAACAATGAACCGATGAACCGTTCGGTGAATTATGTGGCTAAATCATGGATGAACGGTAAAACACAGATTACCGAACCCATGATGAATGCAGTGGAAGTTGCCATCAGGGCTTATGACCCCTGTCTTAGCTGCGCTACGCATGCATTAGGCCAGATGCCCCTTGATATTTCCCTGTATGATAAGGATAATAACCTGCTCGACAGGAAGCGTACTTAAACATTGGCAGCGTTCATTCAAATACTGGTTTATGGTTATGGTAATCCTGGCCGGGAAGATGACGGGCTGGGAATCGAATTGGTTAAAAGACTGGAAGGATGGTCAAAGCAATCCGGCTTACAGGGCATAGCATTTGATACAAATTACCAGCTGAATATTGAAGATGCAGAAGCTATTTCGGAGAAAGACTTTGTATTTTTTGCAGATGCATCAACCGAGGAAATTGATAATTTCATCTTAACGCAGGTGACCGGTGAAAAGGAAGTGACTTATACTACACATGCCGCTTCACCAGGTTACATCGTGAAGCTATGCGCGGATTTATTTGGTAAGTACCCGAAGGTGTTTCTGATGCATATAAAAGGATATCAATGGGAGTTTAAGGAAGGTCTTTCCGAAAAAGCGGAAAATAATTTACAAAAGGCATTCGATTTCATGAAGGATTATCTTATAAATTTACACACTGGCGACACCAGCCAGCTTAAAACTTAAAACTCAAAACTTAAAACTTTTTTATATGGATCTTTCAACGACTTATATGGGGCTAAAGCTTCGCAATCCCCTAATTGTCAGCAGCTCAAGAATAACCAGCACAGTCGAAGATATTAAAAAATGTGCCGATTATGGTGCAGGTGCTATCGTTTTAAAATCGCTGTTCGAGGAGCAGTTTATTGCCGATTCCGACAGGTTGATTGACCAGTCCGATGAGTATTTCTGGTATCCTGAAGCGATTGATTTCATTAACCAGCATTCAAAGGAGCATGGAATCAAAAGTTACCTTAAACTGATAAAGGGAGCAAAGCAACAAACCAATGTGCCGATCATAGCCAGTATAAATTGTGTTACCGCCACAGAATGGCCCCGTTATGCGAGGGAATTGGTTGATGCCGGCGCTGATGGCCTGGAGCTGAATGTATTTATCGTTCCAAAAGATGAAAAAATTTCAAGCGTTGAAATAGAAGATCTTTATGTGAAAATCGTCGAGGAGGTGAGGAAAAATGTCGAAATCCCGATCGCAATAAAAATCGGCCCGTTCTTCAGCAATGCTTTTAATACTACCAGGCGGCTCTGCCAGGCAGGAATCAATGGTATGGTGGTGTTTAACCGTTTCTACAGGCCTGATATTGATATTGATACGGAAGAGATCACCAGGCCGAATTATTTGAGCAGCCCGCAGGAAATGGGCCAGCCCCTTCGCTGGGTTTCACTTTTCTCAACACGGGTCAAATGCGATATTGCAGGAAATACCGGGATTCATGACGGAAGCGGTATGATAAAAATGCTTCTGGCAGGTGCTGCAGCGGTCCAGGTTTGCTCGACATTATACATCAACGGCCTCGGTTATATTGATACGATGATCAATGATCTGGAGAAATGGATGACCTGGAAAGGATATGAAGAAATTGACGATTTTAAGGGAAAACTGACCAAGCATCATGAAAATATAGCTGCTTTTGAAAGGGTTCAATTCCTGAAACAGGCGCTTGGAGAATAATTTTTAGCATCATTAATACTGTTTATATCCCGGTTCTGCTGCACAGGCCGGGATTTTAGTTTAGAATTCCTGATAATAAATTTACACTGATACCACTTAATTGTTCAGGAAAAATATTTTTTTTAAGTTAATTACGAGCTTTGTTCATTAAATCGTTATTTTCTTTTTATCTTTACTATCATTAAAATTAAAACCAATAAACTATGAAAAGAGTTTTAAACATTACTTCATTAACAGGTATGCTACTTCTGGCTTTTGCCATCCTGTTCAATTCCTGCAAAAAGGATGAAAATAAAATTACCACAATCAATGGTACAGCTTACTTTATTGCTGGTGTAAGTGGCGATCTGTCCAATGCTAAAGTCAGCATTTATACATCGCTAGATAACTGGTTATACAATCAGCCCATAAAGTTTGTGAGTACTACTGGCGCTGGTGCTTCAGTTACTTTCTCGATGGAAAATGTACTTCCTGGCAATTATTACCTTGATGTATGGAAAGATATTGACAATTCTTCAGGTTGGACGTCGGGAGACTTTGTCGGATGGTATGGATCGGGTGGCCTGGGAAGCCCGTCTTTGACCGAATTCCAGATTACAGATGGCCAGACATTGGACTTTGATGTCCAGATGTACATTTATTAAATAAAAAAGTTGCCTGATTCACGAGGTTGCAGCCTTTAATTTTCGTTTAGGAACAGACAGTAATTTGCCGGAATTGTGATTTATTAGTAATGGAAAACTTACTTGCTTGAAGTATCGAGGAAGACCGGCTTTACTGTCAACATTAGCCAGGCCCATCCCGGAAAGCGCGCATCTCCATATACTCCTTGCAGTTTGTCCATCGTATCGGTGGATAGATAGGTTGAGTAACCGCCCCGCAAATTGAATATCTTGTTATAATCCCACATAACATACAGGTCGAGTTCCTGGCCAAGCCCTTTGGAATAGTAGGCAAGACCTTCTGCGGAATTATCAACGACATTATTCTGAAGACTGAAGAAATGGAAATCGGCTCCCAAATTGGCGTTTTCAACAAATATCCATTTAAACCTCACGAAGGCATCCACAATCCCGCCATCTTTCGTATACTTGGGCAGGTTGGTGAACAGGTCCATATGACCAAGGAACCTGTGCGTCATCCCGTACAGTACGTCAAAAGCATGCGCTTTATCTGTATAATCAGCATCAGTATTTTTTTGATCTTGGCCTGACAGGTAATCAATGCCTGCTCCAAAGGAAACCTTTTCCTTGATCAGGTAATCCCCATTTACCGCGAACATGTAAGCGCTGGTTTTGTTCCCGCTAAACCTGTTCCTGCCATTTTGATAATACCCGCTGGCCAATGCGGTCAGGCCTCCTTTCTTAACATTGAGGTAAGCACCATAAGTTCCCTGCCAGTTGATATCAGTAGTAGCAATGGTATCAGTTGTGGTAAATCCCGACGCCAGAGCTATTACCGACACATTGAGCCAGTTGTTGATCCCTTTTTTCAGGTAAATGAAATTCAGCGATTTCATTTTATCATCCGGGTAAACATCATTGTATGCTTTATCAGCCAGGTTGTTCCATGACATACCTACATCGATCTGCAATTTTTCCTGCATATGCTGAAAAAGAACAGCATCATACTTCACTTCACTTTGATTCCAGCTGCGTTGCGATAACATACGCTCATCATCGTAAACCCAGTATTGCCTTCCTATCTTGATCAGGCCGTTCTTATAAGGCTTGATCCCCAGCCAGCCTTCATTAAGGTCTATGCTGGATTTGCTTCCTACCACGGCATTTGAGCCATACAAATCATCATCACCCCATACCCTGATATCCTGGATGCCAAGTCCGAATGTAAAGATACCGGTCTGGTAGTAAGCTGATAATCTGGTCCTGTTAGAGATAGTGAGGACTGGATCTTGATCCTTTGAAATAAGCTGGCCATACCCTCCCCGGTATTCAAACCTGGGTCTGAATTCTCCTTTCAGGACAAATTGCGCGAATGTCTGTGAAATAAATAACAAAGATAGGGTGCAAAAGAGTAATATTTTTTTCATGATACAAGGATTTAAATATTGTTGAAACAGTTAGTTTTTAATAGAATAAGCCTTTCAGGTAGGATTTCGTCTTCTCTTCTTTGGGATTGTTAAATATCTGGTCGGCGGTACCTTGTTCAATCACTTCTCCCATGTACATAAAGATGACGTTATCTGCAATTCGTCTGGCCTGACGAAGTATATGAGTGACTAAGATGATAGTATAGTTTTTTTTCAGTTCGATAAACTTCTCTTCTATAGCCTGGCTTGAAATAGGATCCAGAGCCGAAGTGGGCTCATCGGCAAGGATGATCTCGGGATCCACTGCAAGGCCGCGGGCGAGACAAAGGCGCTGCTGCTGGCCGATTGATAATTTAGAAGCCGGGTCCCGCAACCTGTCTTTCACTTCATCCCAGAGATTTGCAACCCTGAGGTAATGCTCGACGCGTTTATCAAGGAATTGCTTTTTTCTCCTCCCGCTGATCCTCAAGCCATAGGCGATATTGTTGTAAATATTCATCGGAAGAGGGTAGGGGCGCTGGGAAAGCAGTCCCATCTTTTGCCTCAGTTTTGTAATATCCATCTGGGTGTGAAGGATATCATCATTATTAATAAAGATCTGGCCTGTTACTTTTACGTCAGGGTATATATCAGTCAATCGGTTCATGCTTTTCATCAGTGTTGTTTTTCCACAGCCTGATGGGCCAAGAATCACAGTGATCTTCTTTTCGGGAATAGCCACATTGATATTCTTGAGAATATGCTGTTTCCCGATATACAGATCGAGATCTTTTATAAGTATTTTGACACCTTTATTCATGTCAGAAATTAATTTTGTGTTTCTGGTACCTTTTAGAATATAACCTTGCCAGGATACTGATGATAAGAATGATTACCGTAAGGATAACAGCGGAAGCATAGGCTCTGTTTTTAACTTCTTCTATCGGAGACGAGAGCTGGAAAAAAATTGATAATGGCAAGGTTGCCGTCGGTTGCATAATTGAAACGGGGATATGATCTGTGTATCCTGTTGTAAAAAGCACCGATGCCGCATCACCGATTGCCCTTCCGAATGATAGCAGGATTGCTGTGACAAGGCCGGGAGAAGCCTGCCTCAGGAATACCCTGAAAGCGGTTTCCGAATGAGTAGATCCCAGCGACAAAGACGTTTCCAATAACCCTATCGATATAGTTTTTAACACTTCATCCATTGCCCTGACCATGATTGGGATTATGAAAAGAGTAACAGTAATAATACCTGCCAGCAATGAAGTTTTTAACCCGAAATAGATCATGATCGTAAAACCAAAAGCACCATAGACAATAGAAGGTATTCCCCATAGCAGGTCGAGCAAAAACCTGATAACATTAATCAGTTTTTTATGCTTTACCAGGATCACATTCATTAATAATGCCACAGGGAGCCCAATTGCAACGGCCAGCAAAGTAGCTCCGATTGAAAGATAAAGTGAGCCAATTATAGCATTCAGGATGCCACCTTCCTTGCCAAAATAAAATCCACCTTTAGGAGTTTGAGAAATCATTTGCCAGGAAAGTGAGGGTAAACCCTTGTATAAAATGCTGAAAATGATCAGGAGCAGGATTAGTACGATCAGGTTAGTTGAAATGAACATCAAAACCCTGAAAAACTTCTCTTCTATGAATCTGAATTTTCTCATCAGCTCGACTGTTTTTCAAGATTTACAATCGCTAATCGTGATAAAAAGTTAAATACCAGCACCACGAAGAAAAGGATCAGCGCGGCAAGCATCAGTGCAGAATCATACATGGGGATCGATAACATTTCCCCGTAATTATTAGCGATGAGTGCTGGCAGCGGATACCCCGGCTGAAATATCCCTGTCGGGATTTTCGCTACATTTCCGACAACCATCAACACCGCGATGGTCTCTCCGAATGCCCGTGATATGCCTAATCCCAGTGCAGATACTATACCTGGAAATGCTTTTCTGAGCAGAACCAGTTTTATTGTCTGCCATTGGCTGGCCCCGAGCGAAAGGGATGCTTCTTTAAGTTCATCAGGTACGGTTTTGAAAACATCAATCAAAATATTAAGCACGAACGGAATGATCATAACGGCCAGCACAATTGCACCCGTGATGATCGTATATCCTGACGTATTGACCCCGAAGAAAGGAGCTACATAATGTGAAATGAAGGGAACAATTACAAGTATGCCCCAAACACCAAAAATCACTGAAGGTATGCCGGCTAATATGTCAATGACCGGGTGCATGATCCGAAGGACCCAGCCTTTGGCATATTGTGTAAGGTGAATAGCAGTAAGCAGGCATATAGGTCCAGCAATTAAAACGGATAATACGGTTACCCAAACAGAACTGACGGCAAAAGCCAAAAAGCCGAATTTTCCTGACAATGGCCGCCAGTCGCTTGAAAACAAAAGGTCGACAAGCGATTGGTCTTCTAAAAGGAGCTTAGACTTAATATAAAGGCCCACTCCAAGGATAAATGGAAGGAAGATGACCAGTACCAGTCCGATCATCATCCAGATCAAATGCAGCCTGCTTCTGAGATGTCGCCCTATTCTGTACCTGGCCAATTTTATTGAAGTTTTAATTTTTCATTATTGATTTTCTCATCTGGAAGCTGCACATAACCACCTTCGTTAACAAATTTCTGACCTTCAGAGAGTATCCAGTTAAGGAAAGCAATGATCACAGGATCAGTTGGTTTTCCTTTGGATACGAGGTATAAATCTCTGGCTGGCGGTGAAGGATATTTGTTGGTTTGAATTGCGTTCATGATTGTTTCAAGGCTTCCGTAGAAGTTTTCCTCAGGATCAATCAACCGGTTGCCGTTAAGGTCTATGGGTATGACTTCCATTCCTTCATATTTCTTCCTTGATTTGATATCATAGGCATAAATCACATTATTAAAGCCGATCCCATATTTATCATTTTTTACTGCATCGGCAATCCCGGGATCGCCGAAAACGCCAATCCCCAGGAGACTTTCCTGGTTTTCCCCAAGGTACTTTCCCCACATTTCAGCCGCACCGCAAGCATCGGATCGGGTGTAAACATTAATTTTATTCTGATCCGGTAAATCCAGAAATTCGCCCCATGTATGCGTTTTGTTGTTAAGATAAATTTCCTGGAACATTTCAAGGGTAAATCCCTTTTTCAATAAACCTTCAAGAACAGGGTTCTGGTTATTGATGGTGGGCAATACCGCATCTTTCGTCACAGCAAGGAACCAGGCACCCTGGTCAATTTCAGACTGACTGATTCCGCGTGAGACCATAGCCAGGTTTACCATTCCTGAAAGGACGTCTGTAATACCTTTTCCAGCCCCTCCTGCCGAAATATCGATTTTCACTTCCGGGTAATGCTTCTGGAATTCCTCTGCCCATTTGACCGTCATGGGATAGAGTGCAAAAGCCCCTGAAATGGAAATGGTCCCTTTAAGCTCACCTTTCCTGTTTCTTCCGCTCTCCGGTGAAACACATCCGTCTGAAAGAATAATAATGGAGATAAATATTACAATTGAGATGCTTCTTAAGGTTTTCATGCGATTTATTTTATTTAAGAAAGATATTTTAACGATCCAAAGATATTGAAATATATAAATCCTATAGAAATAGTAGATAATTAAATTTAAATTAATTTATGTTCTTTTATTAACTTTTCTTCTCTTTTGATAATATCTGATAAACTTATTTTTTTCAGCATATTAACAGTTTCATCCCTTATATCTTTAATGACACTTCTTATCCCGCAGGTCATTTCATCTTTGCAATGCTGGCATGGCTGATAATACTTGTAAGTCGCGCAAGGGACCAGGGCTATGGCTCCATCAACATGGCGGATAATGTCCGCCAGATTTATTTCTTCAGGCTTTTTGATAAGGAAATATCCTCCTCCTTTGCCTTTTTTGCTTGCCAGGATGCCCATTTGCTTGAGGTCAAATAGGATAGTCTCCAGGAATTTCCTGGGAATGTTTTCCGTCCGGGCAATATGGCTGATCAGGATTGGGCCTCCATTATATTCTTTCGCTAATTTGACTAAAGCTAATATTGAATATTGTGCTTTTTTCGATAACATGATACCTGATCCTGAAAGTAATGACTGGCGCGCTGTTTAGTTTTCGGCGGATTATCATCTTGCTCAATCTCAGAGGTGTTATGATTAATCCGATCCTTTTAAAAATTTCAGTAAAATTAAAAATATTTGCTTACAAGGAATTTTAATACAGAATATTCTCATGACAACCCTGAAAGTGCCATTATATGAAGACTTCATTCCAAATTAATAATTGATAAACCGGTATCCAATAATTAAAATTGACTTATGCATTTGATTTGTTTACTTTTGTATTGCTTTTGCCACATTATCATCAACTTATTTCAATGGAACCGGTTTCGGTACTATATATTGCTTTTGCTTCGATATCGTTGTTTGTATGCTTTCTTCAACTTTTCCTGTCATTTGCGAAAAAAAATAATATTCTGACCCTCATCAGTTTAATCCTTTCTTTTGTTGTATTTATCCGCTATAGCGTAATTATATTTTGTTCAGATCCTCTCGGTGTTGCTGATCATCATCTTACTTTATTAAGATGTCAATTGCTATTAACCCAGGCTGTTTTCATATGCATGCTTGGCGTGCTTTTTTATTTTACGGAGCATACAAGGAAATTAATCATTTTAGCGCAGGTTTCAATTATAGGGATATTAATGCTCCTGAGCCTTTTCATTCCAGACCGCCTGTTTTTTGGAACCAATGAATCAATCTACCTTCGTGATCTGCCTGGTGGAGATATTTCAATTATCAGTAAAGGTTTTACCTGGTGGCGGATTATTACTGATTTGACTGTCTTGTTTTTTGCCTTTTCCGCTATATTCTTGATAGTTAAAAAAATAGATTCTATCAAATACAAAACCATTCTCATTTTTTTTATCGGGATAGGGTTGATTTTGCTCACGGGTTTGTATGATCAGATGGTTGAGCTAGACCGGATAAATTCCGTTTATTTACTTCCTTTTGCAGTTTTCCTGTTTTATATGATATTGAATTTTATCCCCTACGTATTTTTACTGAAAGATGTTTTTGAAAATAGTATAATCTACGAGGAAGAGAAAAAATGGCGAAAACTGGTCGATGAAGCTGCTGTCGTGGTGGTCGAATTAAACAGGATGGGTAATGTTGTATTCATAAATCCGTATTTCTATGAATTAACCGGTTACAAGGAAGATGAAGTGATCGGCAAAGACTGGTTTGAGTTCTTTATTCCAAAGGAACAACACTATGAATTACAGAGCGCTTTTATAGAAATCCTTGAATTTGAATTTCATCCTCATTACTTAAATCCTATCTTAACCAAAAATAAGGAAGAAAAGATGATCCATTGGTTTAATGTCAGAAACCGTGATAAAAATGGAACGATAACGGGAAGTTTAAGCATAGGGGTGGATATGACGGAAGATTACAGCCAAAAAGAAGAATTTGTGAAGAAACTTGCGGAAGCAGAGGCAATGATTGGCAAACTAAAAACCAGAGTGAAGAAATCCTGAACATGGAAATCCATCCCCTCGCTTACTTTTGAGGTCTTATTCGGATACAATCAGAATGAAATTCATTGGATGTTTGAGGAATCCTGTTCAGAAAACCAAACGGTCATCCTGCCTGGCCCGCGGTTTGCCCATGAATAATAAGGTATTGCCATGAACTCCTGCAGCTCCGTCGTGACTTTTCCGTCTTCAGATTCATAAGCAACTATCATGGATCCTGTTAATGTGCCCAATCCGCCAAGCAATCCTGGTTGATAATCGTAAAGTACTTCTGTATTTTTGGCTAATAGGGAGTAGTTATTGCCAGGTGATTTTTGACCAATCTCTTCGAGACAATAAATTACCGGTCCCCGCTGCAAGGCAACACACCCTTCATCTGATTTGACCAATTTATTCGCCCTGACTCTCCTTGGTACCATAGGAAATTCCACCAGGATTTCATCGCCGTTTTTCCATTTTCTTTCAATTAAAGCATATCCGTCCTTTTGGTCAAAATTCACTTCGTTATCATTAACGAATAACCTGGACCGGTCTGAGCATTTATCATCAAAATAATAAAGGTTAGACGGGAAAGCCTCATTCCTGGCCCATCCGGGAATCCTGACCATCATTGTAAAGGATAATGGCTGCGGAACATTGATCTGCAGTTTGACCAGCCCTTCCCAAGGATATTCTGTTGATTGCTTGATTTTGATATCCTTGCCAAGAATAATGATATTCGCCTCCGAACCAATAAAAAGGTTCACATACAGGTTATTTTCATTTACAGCATAAATATATCCTGAAAGCGATGGCAGGAACCTGGTGATATTCACAGGACAGCATGCACAGCCAAACCAGGGCTTCCTTGAATACTGCCCCTGTGAAGCCAATGGATTTGTATAGAAGAAAAGGTCACCGGATAAGGATACACCCGACAGTAAACCATTATAAAGTACTTTTTCAAAAACATCAAAATACCTGGATTCACCATGAAGCAGGAACATCCGGTAATTCCAGGACGCATTGGCAATTGCAGCGCAGGTTTCGCAATAAGCCTCCTCATTAGGCAGGTCGTAAGGTTCTCCAAATCCTTCGTGGCTCCCGACAGATCCTATCCCGCCTGTAATATAAGTTTTGCCTGACACTACATCAATCCATAGTTTGTCTAATGCTTCTTGATATGCTTTTTCCCCTGTAAGGGCTGCTACATCGGCCATAGCCGAATACATATACTGAGCCCTGACAGCATGTCCCACTGCTACTTCCTGGTCAATGACTTTTTCATGCATTTGATTGTATTCGTCACCACCCGGTCCTCTTTTGTCAAGAAAAAACTTGGCAAGTTCAAGGTATTTCTTCTCACCAGTAACACGGAATAGCTTCACTAAACCGATCTCAATCTCCTGGTGACCAGGGACTTTCTCGATTTTTCCCCATCCAAACAGACTATCAATGAGGTTGGCATTTTTTATTGCAACATAGAGTAGCGTTTGTTTGCCGGTAGCCTGGAAATGGGCCACGGCAGCTTCATATAAATGTCCTGCATTATATAGTTCATGACTGCTCTCCTCTTCTTTTTCCCATCGCTGTTTTCCGGCCATTTCATGCGTGTTTTGAGGATTTATGGTCCTGTTTGTATAAAGATACCCATCGCTTTCCTGTGCAGCTGTTATGTAACCGATCAAAGAATCAAGGTAGGCATTAAGTTCCGGATCTGGATACAACTGCATTGAATAACATGCCGCTTCAATATTCTTATAAACATCAGAATCGTCGAAAGGGTAAAGCGAACAAAATTTGCCTTCCTTTAATTTTCCAGCTATGAGAAAATTATCTATCCTGCCTGTTTCTTCGGCCTTCTGGAAAGCAATAGGAATAGTCGTTTTGTGGTTGGTCAGCAGCCTCGGGGCCCAAAAATCATCAGATATTTTCACTTTTGTAAATGGAACTGGCTTGATTGGATAATCTGAAAATGAAGGGCTCTTTTCGTTGCATCCGCCCAACATCAAAATGAACAAACCTGTTATAACAGGAATAGCCAATATTTTATCAACAGAGAGGTATCTTTTTACTTTCATACTTTTTTTTTATTGACCTTGAGCAGACCGGGCATATCGAAAACATCTGAAATGATTAATTATTGAGATTGATTTAACATGTAAATCTTTTAAAATAATACTCAAGTAACATTTTATAAATTTACAAACTTATTAAGAACATATAAAAATACTGTTATGTCCGGTA
>Ga0209668_10000822_pt1 | contig 13006 bp, 8 predicted proteins | sample FrelakmetPLP11PL_FD_187150 | JGI IMG/M metagenome (GOLD analysis project Ga0209668, IMG submission 187150) | Freshwater lake sediment microbial communities from the University of Notre Dame, USA, for methane emissions studies - PLP11 PL (SPAdes)... | ecosystem: Environmental > Aquatic >... | reverse complement strand
CGAGTCCGTGATCACCGCGAGCGCGGACCGGGTCACGGCGTCTTGCCCGCACTTCGGCACCTGCGGCGGTTGCGCCCTGCAGCACCTCGCGCCGACGGCGCAACTCGCCTTCAAGCAGGGCCAGCTGTTCGAGAACCTCGCGCGGCTGGGCGGCGTGACGCCGGAGCGCGTGCTGGCGCCGCTCGAGGGTCCGGTGTGGGGATACCGGCGCCGCGCGCGGCTCGGCATCAAGCTCGTGCCGCGCAAGGGCCGCGTGCTGGTGGGTTTCCGCGAGCGTGCCGCGCCGTACGTGGCCGACCTGCACGAATGCCGCGTGCTCGCGGCGCCGCTCGGAGCGCTGATCGACCCGCTGGCCGAACTGGTCGGAGGCCTGTCGATCGCGGCCCGCGTGCCGCAGGCGGAAGTGGCGGTGGCCGACAACGCCTGCGCCCTGGTGCTGCGCGTGCTCGAACCGCCGACCGAGGCCGATCTCGCGCGCATGCGGCAGTGGGAACGCGAGCACGACGCCCGCCTGTACCTGCAGCCGGGCGGTCCAGCCAGCGTCGCTCCGCTCACGCCGGGGCACGCGCCGCTGCGCTATGCGCTGCCGGAATTCGACGTGACGCTGGAATTCGAGCCGACGGATTTCATCCAGGTAAACGGGGCGCTGAACGCGGCCATGGTGTCTCGCGCCGTCGCGTTGCTGGACCCCCGGCCGGGTGAGCGCGTACTGGACCTGTTCTGCGGCCTCGGCAACTTCTCGCTGCCGCTGGCCCGCAAGGCGGGGGAGGTGGTCGGCGTGGAGGGCGAGGCGGGCCTCGTGGCACGGGCCGCGCAGAACGCGGCGCGCCAGGGCTTCGCCAACGTCGGCTACGTCACCGCCGACCTCGCGGCGCCGACACTCGAGGCGCCATGGGCCACGCGCCGCTACGACCGGGTGCTGCTCGATCCGCCACGGGCGGGCGCACGCGAAGTGCTGCCCGTCGTGGGCGGCTGCGGTGCCGCGCGCGTCGTGTATATTTCCTGCCATCCGGGCAGCCTGGCCCGCGATGCCGGGATCCTGGTGCGCGACCATGGTTTCCGGCTGGTCGCGGCGGGCGTCATGGACATGTTCCCGCACACCACCCACGTGGAGGCCATGGCGGTCTTCGAGCGCTGAAGCGATGCCGGTCGAGATCGAACGCAAATTCCTGGTCGAAGGCGACGCGTGGCGCACGGGCGTGCGCCGGCGCGAGCTGTTCCGCCAGGGGTATCTCGCGGGCAGCGCGGCCTGCTCGGTGCGGGTGCGCGCCGCGGGCGACAAGGCCTGGCTCGGGCTCAAGGGACGCGTGCAGGGCGCGACCCGGCTCGAGTACGAGTACGAAATCCCGCTGCACGAGGGGAACGAGATCCTCGATGCGCTGTGCGCCGAGGGCCGGCTCGAGAAGTGGCGGCACTGGGTGCCGCACGCCGGGCACGAGTGGGAGGTCGACGAGTTCCTCGGCGCGAACGCAGGGTTGATCGTCGCAGAACTGGAACTCGGCCACGAGGACGAGCCGTTTGCGCGGCCCTCCTGGCTCGGCGCCGAAGTGACCCACGACGCGCGCTACTTCAATTCGCACCTCGCCAGCCATCCCTGGCAGCAGTGGCGTGACGCAGCGGAGTCCCCGCCATGACGCTCGGCCCGCTGATGGTGGACGTGGCCGGCCACGAACTGACCGCCGAGGACCGCCGCGTGCTCGCGCATCCCCTGGTGGGCGCGGTGATCCTCTTCACCCGCAATTACGACAATCCAGAGCAGCTCGCGGCGCTGGTGCGCGAGATCCGCGCCGTGCGCCGGCCGTCGCTGCTGGTCACCGTGGATCACGAGGGCGGCCGCGTGCAGCGCTTCCGCCACGGCTTCACTGAGTTGCCGCCGCAGCGGGCCATCGGCCACGTGTACGACCTCGATCCCGAGGCGGGTCGCCGCCTCGCGTGGCAGTGCGGCTGGCTGCTCGCGGCCGAACTGCGCGCGGTCGGCATCGACCTGAGCTTCGCGCCGTGTGTCGACCTGGACTACGGTGTGAGCGAGGTCATCGGCGACCGGGCCTATCACCGCGATCCCGCAGTGGTGGGCCGGCTGGCGGTGTCCTGCATGCAGGGCATGAAGGCGGCGGGCATGGCCGCCACGGCGAAGCATTTTCCCGGCCACGGTGCTGTCGTGGCCGATTCGCACAAGACGCTGCCGGTCGATCGCCGGCCGCGCGCCGAACTCGAGGGCGAGCTGCAGCCGTACCGAGCCCTGATCGCCAACGGCCTGGCTTCGGTCATGGTGGCGCACGTGCTGTTTCCGGAGGTCGACGACGCGCCCGCGGGCTTCTCACGCCGCTGGATCCAGCAGGAACTGCGCTGGGGGCTTGGCTTCACCGGTGCCGTGTTCTCGGACGACCTCAGCATGGGCGGGGCGGCGTTCGCCGGAACCCTGGCCGAACGTGCGCGGCGCGCGCTGGCGGCGGGCTGTGACCTGCTTCCGCTCTGCAATGACCGCGAGTCGGTGCTCGCCGTGCTCGACGAGTTCGCGGGCGAGTCGGACCCGCTGAGCCAGGTGCGGCTCGCGCGCCTGCACGGGCGGCCGATGCCTGACCGCCACGAACTGGCGAAGACGGCGCGCTGGCTGGAATGCCGCGCCGCCGTCGACCATTGCCGGGATGCACCACAACTGAGACTCGACGCTTAGGGGGATTTTCGACCATGACCAGGCCGGACCCGGCGTTGCTGGCCGAAGTGCTGCACCATGCCCTCGACGGCGTGGCGATCGTGGAGGGCGGCGGCGATGCGCTGCGCGTCCTCTATGCCAACGCGACGCTCAGCGGATTGCTGCGGCAGCCCGAGGAGTGGCCCGTCGGGCGGTCACTCGGCGAACTCGAAATCGAGGCCCCGGCCGATCCGAATGCCACCACCGTGGGCATCGGCCAGCGCGTGCGGCTGCAGCGTGCCGACGGCACCACGGTGGAGTGCGAGCGCTGGGCGATGCTGTTGCCCGACGGCCGGTTGGCGCTGCATTACCGGCCCCTGCCGCGCAGTTCGGCCGGCGCGCTGGCCGCCGCTATCGACCGTTCGAGCGGCCTGAGCACGCCCGAGCACCTGCTCGAGGTGCTGCGGCGCGACTGGTCCATCGCCCAGCGCGACGGGCGCTCGCTCACGCTGGCCCACATCGACGTGGACGGTTGCCGGGACTACCTGGACGTGTTCGGCCGCAGCGCCACGGAGAACATGCTGCGGCAGGTGGGCCGCACGATCGCCTCGACGATGCGCCGCACCAGTGACGTAGTGGCGCGACTCGCCAACGACGAGTTCATGCTGCTCGGCGTGTCCATGGAAGCCGGCCGCGCGGTGGAGCATGCCGAGCACATCGCGAATCGGGTGCGCGCGCTGGCGATACACCACCCGCGCTCGCGGACGGGCCGCTACCTGACGGTCAGCGTCGGCGTGGTCACCGCGGTGGCCGGGCGCGCACAGGGTTGCGACGCGCTGCTCGCGGCTGCCCAGGCGGCGCTGCACCACGCCAAGGAGCAGGGCGGCAATCGCGTGGTGGCCGGCGAGGTGGGCGCCTAGGCGGTTGCGCAGCGCGCCAGCGCGCCGAGCAGGCGGTCGGCCGCCTCGAAGCGCTGCTCCGGCTCCCCGTGCTGGCCGGTGAAGCGCAGCTTGCTCGGTCCGTCGAAACGCACGCTGCGGCCGCTCTTCTGCACGAACAGGATCAGCGCTCCCGGATCGATCGGCGAGCCGTCGCCGAAGGCGATCGAGCCACCGGCGGGCGACACGTCGAGCCGCTCGACCGCGAGTCGCGCGGCGGCGATGCGCAGGCGCGCGATCCGGAAGAGATTCTTGGCGGGTTCCGGCAGCAGGCCGAATCGATCCACGGTCTCGGCCTGCAGGTCGTCGAGATCCGCCTCGCCCTCGACTGCAGAGACCCGCTTGTACAGCACGAGGCGCGCGTGCACGTCGGGCAGGTACGCCTCGGGCAGCAACGACGGCACGTGCAGGTCGATCTCCGGGCCATGGTGCAGCGGCCGCTCGAGCTCCGGGGCCTTGCCGGCACGCAGCGCCGCGATGGCGCGCTCGAGCAGTTCCATGTAGAGCGCAAAGCCGATTTCCTGGATCTGGCCGCTCTGCCCCTCGCCGAGCAGCTCGCCCGCGCCGCGGATCTCGAGGTCGTGGGTGGCGAGCACGAAGCCCGCGCCGAGATCCTCGAGCGACTCGATGGCCTCGAGGCGCTGTTTCGCGTCAGAGGTCATCGCGTTCTTCGGCGGCGTGACCAGGTAGGCGTAGGCCTGGTGGTGGGAGCGCCCGACGCGGCCGCGCAACTGGTGCAGCTGGGCGAGGCCGAAGCGGTCGGCACGGTCGATGATGATGGTGTTGGCCGTCGGCACGTCGATGCCGCTCTCGACGATCGTGGTGCACAGCAGCAGATTGGCGCGCCGGTGGTAGAAGTCGAGCATCACCTGCTCGAGGTCGCGCTCCCGCATCTGGCCGTGGCCGATCGCGATGCGTGCCTCGGGCACCAGCTCGGCGAGCTGGCGCGACATGTTCTCGATCGTCTCGACGGAATTGTGCACGAAGTACACCTGGCCGCCGCGGCGCAGCTCGCGCAGGCAGGCCTCGCGGATCACCGCCGCGTTCCACTCCGACACGAACGTCTTGATCGACAGGCGTGAGGCCGGCGGGGTGGTGATCAGCGACAGGTCGCGCAGGCCGCCGAGCGCCATGTTCAGCGTGCGCGGGATTGGCGTCGCGGTGAGAGTGAGTACGTCCACTTCGGCGCGCAGCGACCGCAGCCGCTCCTTGTCGCGCACGCCGAAGCGGTGTTCCTCGTCGATGATCAGCAGGCCGAGGTCCTTGAAGCGCACGCCGGGCTGCAGCAGGCGGTGCGTGCCGATCACGATGTCCACCTTGCCGTCCGCGAGCCCGGCCAGCGCTCCCTTGGCCTGCGCGCCGGCACGGAAGCGCGACAGCAGCTCGACCTTCACCGGCCAGTCGGCGAAGCGGTCGGCGAAAGTCTGGTAGTGCTGCTGCGCGAGCAGCGTGGTCGGCACCAGCACGGCGACCTGCTTGCCGCCCTGCACGGCCACGAAGGCGGCGCGCAACGCCACCTCGGTCTTGCCGAAGCCGACGTCGCCGCAGACGACTCGATCCATCGGACGCGGCGCGCGCAGGTCGTCGATCACCTGGCGGATGGCCGCGGCCTGGTCGGCGGTCTCCTCGAACGGGAAACCGGCCTCGAAGGCGTGCAACTGCTGCTCGTCAAAGGCGAAGGCATGACCCGGGCGGGTGGCCCGCCGGGAGTACACGTCGAGCAGTTCGGCGGCCGCGTCGCGGATCTTCGCCGCAGCCCTCGCCCGGGCCTTCGACCATTGGTCGCCGCCGAGCTTGTGCAGCGGCGCGGTCTCGGCCGGTGCGCCGGTGTAGCGGCTGATGCGCTCGAGCGCCTGCACCGGCACGTACAGCTTGTCGCCGTCGGCGTACTCGAGCACGAGGAACTCGGCGGGCATGCCGCCGGCATCCATGGTGGTGAGGCCGAGGTAGCGGCCCACGCCGTAGTCCTCGTGCACCACCGGCGCGCCCGGGCGCAGGTCCGCGAGCTGCTGGATGATGCGGGCGGGATCGCGATCGGAGCGCCGTCGCCGCCGCTCCTGCGGCGCGCGTCCCCCGAACAGCTGCTCTTCGGCATAGATCGTGACCGGCGGATCGGCGAGCGCCACGCCGGTGGCGAGCGGCGCGACGGTGACGGCGACGGGCGTGTCGTCCACGAGAAAATCGCGCCAGCCGGCCACGGCGCGCAGTTCGATGCCGTGCGGCCGCAACAGGTCGATCAGCAGTTCGCGGCGACCGGGCGACTCCGCCGCCAGCAGCACCCGCCCCGGGTGGCTGGCCAGTCGCCCGGCGAACCCGCGGATCGACTCCTCGTGCCGCGCGTCGAGCGGCACGGCCTCGGCCGCGCGCGCGCCGCAGTCGCAGGCCGCGAAGGCGCCGCTCGCCGCGCCGTCCCCCGCGCCGTCGAGCCAGATCTGTGGCCGCGTCGCCGCGGCGGCTGTCCACTGCTCCGGCGGTACGAATGCCTCCTCGGGCGCGAGCACCGGGTGCTCGATGTCGTAGCGACGCTCTTCGTGGCGGTTCTCGATTTCCCGCCAGGCGGCGAGCAGCACGGCGTCGTGCCCGGCGGGCAGGGCGACCGGCGAGCCCGCGGGCAGGTAGTCGAACAGGGTGGTGGTGGTTTCGAAGAACAGCGGCAGGTAGTACTCGATGCCGGCCGGCGCGAGCCCTTCGCCCACGTCACGGTAGAGCGGCATGCGGGTCAGGTCGCCTTCGAACCGAGTGCGGAACCGGCGGCGGAAATCCCGGATCGACTCCGGCGACAACCCGAACTCCCGCGCCGGCAGCAGATCGACGCGCTCGAGCCGCTCGTTCGAGCGCTGCGTGTCGGGGTCGAAGCTGCGGATGCTGTCGACCTGGCGGTCGAACAGGTCGATGCGCAGCGGCGCCGCGCTGCCCATCGGGAAGACGTCAAACAGCGAGCCCCGGATCGCGAACTCGCCGGGCGCCGCCACCTGCGGCACGCTCGCGTAACCGGCCCGGGCCAGGCGCAGCCGGAACTGCTCGAGGTCCAGCACTTCGCCCGTCGCCAGCGACAGCGCGTGACCGTCGAGGAAGCTGCGTGGCGGCAGCCGCTGCAGCGAGGTCGGCAGGTCGGTGACCACGAGGCCCGCGCCCATGGTCGCGAGGCGTGCGAGCGTCCGCAGCCGCTGGGAAATGATGTCGGGGTGCGGGGAGAACTGGTCGTAAGGCAGGGTTTCGTAGTCAGGAAAGCCGAGGACCGGCAAGGCGGGCGCAAAGAAGCGCAGCTCGTCCTCGAGGCGCGGCACGGCTGCGGCATCGCGCGCGATGACCAGCAGCGGACGGTCGAGGCGCTCGGCGGCACGGGCAAGCGCCAGCGCGCAACCGGCTCCGTCAATGCCGCGCCACAGCACGGGGCGACCGACGCCCGGCAGGTCGGGGATATCTGACATTAAGTTAAACAATGAGTTACGAGCAGATTCTAGAATCCGCTCTCAAATTGGTCGGGCGCGGACGGGGTTGGCTCAGGGCGCGGCGGACGCCTTGACGGCCACTGCGTGCACGACCGTCTGGTACTCGAAGTACACGACGAACGAGGGGTAGACCCAGCGGGTGATCGGCGGCTGTCCGACGGCGGCAAAGCGCTCGGACGGGGCGCCGAACCGGGATTCGACCTCGGCCATGCTCATGCCGCGGGTCGGGGCAGCGGCCGCGGCCCGCGCCGCGGGTGCTTCCGCCATCTGCAGGTTCTGGGCGAACGACGGGGCGGCGGTCATTCCGCAGGCGATGCCCACCGCAGCCAGCACAGTCTTGCGCATGATTCCGACCTCTGCACGTTTGCCGCAGGCATCTTAGCATCGGGCGCCGGGCCGCTGGCGTGACCGGATGCCGGTTTGCGGTGCACCGCCCCGGGGAGCCGGTTGCCGACGGCGGGCAGCCGGGGCGTGCAAAGCCGGGCGGCGGACGGTAGCCTTGCGGCCTTTCGCGCCCCGGACCCGATGTTCCACCCGCTGCCCCTGTTCGTAGGCCTGCGTTACGTCCGCACCCGGCGGCAGGGCTTCTTCGTTTCGTTCATCTCGTGGGTCTCGATGCTCGGCGTGTGCGTGGGCGTCGCCGCGCTCATCACCATCATCTCGGTCATGAACGGCTTCGAGGGCGAACTGCGGAACCGCCTGGTGGCGCTCACGGCGCATGCGACGGTGGCCGGTCCGCCGCAGCTCATGCAGGACTGGCAGGCTGTGGCCGCCCGCGCCCTATCGGTGCCCGGCACTGTCGGCGCGGCACCGTATGCCGACCTGCAGGCCATGATCGGGCGGTCGGGGCGCCTGCAGCCCGTGCTGCTGCACGGGCTCGATCCCGCGGCCGAGGCGCAGGTTGCGGATGTCGAGCGCCACATGGTCCAGGGCAGCCTCGCCGACCTGGTGCCCGGGGAGCGGCGCATCATCCTCGGTGGTGTCGTGGCCTGGCAGCTGGGCGCCGTGGTCGGCGACGAGATCACCGTGATGGTACCCGGCCGCGAACTGCTCAGTTCGGGCGGGCGGCCGCGCCTGCAGACCTTCACCGTGGCCGGCATGTTCGAGGTGGGCCTCAAGGAGCACGACAGCGGGCTTGCCCTGGTGGCGCTCGAGGATGCCGAGGCGCTCAGCGGCGCGGGCGCGCCTGGCGGCCTGCGGCTGCGCTTCGACGATGTGATGAGCGCGCCGGCCCGCGCGGCGGCCGTGGCGGCCGCGGTCGGCGACGGCGCCACGGTGCGCGACTGGACGCAGGAGCACGCCGCGTATTTCCGCGCCATCCGCATCGAGAAGACGATGATGAGCCTGATCCTGCTGCTGGTCGTGGCGGTGGCGGCGTTCAACATCGTCGCGGCGCTGGTCATGGTGGTGAACGAGAAGCGCTCGGACATCGCCATCCTGCGCACGCTCGGCCTGGCGCGCGGCGGCGTGGTGGGCGTCTTCTTCACGCAGGGCGTCCTGATCGGCGCGATCGGCACGGTGCTCGGGGTTGCACTCGGGCTCGTGATCGCGATGAACGTCGGCACGATCGTGCCCGTGCTCGAACGCCTGTTCGGGTTCCACGTCATGGACCCGACCGTTTACTACATCACGGCGATCCCGTCGGAAGTGCGGGCGGGGCAGGTGGCTACCATCGGGCTGGTGGCGTTCGCACTCACCGTGCTCGCGACGATCTACCCCGCGCTGCGCGGTGCCGCCACCGAGCCGGCCGAAGCGCTGCGGTACGAATGATGCGCGGCGTGCCCTACGAACTCACCATCGGCCGGCGGTACCTGCGCTCCACCGGCAATCGCTTCCTGTCGTTCATCTCGCTGATCTCCATGGTCGGCGTCGCGATCGGCGTCGCGGTGCTGATCGTCGTGCTGTCGGTGATGAACGGCTTCGAGCGTGAGCTGCGCAACCGCATCCTGAGCGTGACCTCGCACGCCACGGTGACCGCCTTCGGGGCCGGGCTGCAGGACTGGCCGAAGCTGCGCGAGCAGGCGCTCGCCAACCCGGAGGTCGTGGCGGTGGCTCCCTACGTCGAGGGTGAGGCGCTGCTGGTCTCCGAGGGCGAGGACGGCACTTCGAGCGCGCTCGCGGTGCGCGGCGTGGACCCTGCGCTCGAAGCCACCGTCTCGGCGATCGGGCAGCGCATGCGCAGCGGGACGCTGGACTCGCTCGAGCCCGGGGCGTTCCGCGTGCTGATCGGTGCCGAGGTCGCGGGCCGGCTCGGCGTCGAGACGGGCGACACCGTCGTGCTCGCCATCGCGCAGGGTACGGTGACGCCGGCGGGCGTGATTCCGCGCATGCGGCGATTCACCGTGAGCGGGGTGTTCTACTCCGGCATGTACGAGATCGACAACGGACTCGCGCTGGTGCACCTCGAGGACGCGGCGCGCCTGTTCCGCACCGGCGGCGACGTGACCGGGCTGCGGCTGGCGGTGCGCGACCCGCTGCTCGCGCCCTCGGTGTCGCGCGCAGTCGCGGAGTCGTTCGGCGGCGGCTACTGGGTCGAGGACTGGACGCAGCGCCACGCGAACTTCTTCCGCTCCATCGAGCTCACCAAGCGCATGATGTTCTTCATATTGCTGCTGGTGGTGGCCGTGGCCGCGTTCAACATCGTCTCGACGCTGGTGATGGCGGTGAAGGACAAGCAGCCCGACATCGCCATCCTGCGCACGCTCGGGGCGCGCCCGGCGAGCGTGCTCGCGGTGTTCGCGACACAGGGCACCGTGATCGGGCTGCTCGGCACGCTCGGCGGTGTCGGCCTCGGCGTGCTGCTGTCGCTGAACCTGGAGCGGCTCGTGCACGGCCTCGAGCGCCTGCTCGGCACGCGCTTCATGGACGCCAGCGTGTACCTGATGAGCGACCTCCCGGCGCACGTCGAGACGGCCGACGTCGCGCTGATCGCGGCGACGGCGTTCGCGCTGTGCTGCCTCTCGACGCTGTACCCCGCGTGGCGGGCGGCGCGTACCCAACCGGCAAGGGCCCTGCGGCATGACTGAGACGGCGACGCTGAGCTGCGAGCACGTGAGCAAGCACTTCGAGGATGCGGGACACCGCCTCGAGGTGCTGCGCGACGTCAATTTGGTGGTGGAACGGGGCGAGACGGTGGCGATCGTCGGCGCCTCGGGTTCCGGCAAGACCACGCTGCTGCAGATCCTCGGCGGGCTCGACCTGCCGTCGAGCGGCGCGGTGCGCATCCACGGCCAGTCCTTTGCCGCGCTGTCGGATGGCGCGCGCGGCGTGCTGCGCAACCGGGCGCTCGGCTTCGTCTACCAGTTCCATCACCTGTTGCCGGAGTTCACGGCGCTCGAGAACGTCGCCATGCCGCTGCTCGTGCGGCGACTGCCTGCCGCCGAGGCGCAGGAGCAGGCGCGCGCGCTGCTCGAGCGGGTGGGCCTCGGTGGGCGGTTGCACCATCGACCCGCGCAGCTGTCGGGGGGCGAGCGGCAGCGCGCGGCCGTGGCGCGTGCGCTCGTGACTCGGCCCAGCCTGGTGCTCGCCGACGAACCGACCGGCAACCTCGACGGGCAGAACGCCCGCGGCGTGCTCGAACTGATGCTCGAGCTGAACCGCGAGCTCGGCACCAGCCTGATGATCGTCACTCATGCCCCCGAACTCGCAGCGCGCATGCAGCGCATGCTCGTGCTGCGCGACGGTTGCCTCGGCCCCGGCTGAAAATGCGCGTTTCCGCGACTTAGCCGGCTGGCCGGCGGCGGCCGCTCCGCCCACCCTGCGCCGATGTCCGGACGGTGGAGTGCGCGGTGGTTTCCACGGCTGTAGCGTGGCTGCTCGGGGCGTGCGCGTTGCTGTGCCTCCCCGTACTGCCGCAGATCCCGGTCATGGCGGGCGTGGTGGCGGCTTGCCTGGTGCTGGCCGTGGCGACCCGGCACCCGGCGGCTCTCGCCTTCGCAGCCGGCTTCGCGCTCGCGTGGCTTCAGTGCGACGTCCGGCTCGCCACGCGACTCGACCCTGCGCTCGAAGGTCGCACCGTCACACTCTCGGGCGCGGTCGCATCAGTGCCGCAGAGCGTCGCCGGTGGGGTCCGCTTCAGCTTCGCGACCGAGGCGGGCAGCGGGCTGCCGCCACTGGTCGAGCTGACCTGGTACGAACCGCAGTGGCAGCCGCGCGCCGCCGAGCGTCTGCGCCTCGAGGCGCGTCTGCGGCGGCCGCGCGGCTTTGCCAACCCGGGCGGCGCGGATTACGAGGCGCGCGTGCTGCGCGAGGGCGTCGGCGCGACCGGCTACGTGCGGTCGGCGCAGCGGCTCGGACGCGGCGTGCCGGACGTGCTGTCGGCCCCGATGCTGGTTGCGCGCGACGCCATCGCCGTGCGGCTCAGGGCGAGCCTCGGCGAGCGACCGGCGACCGGCATCGTGGCCGGGCTGTCGGTCGGGCTGCAGGATGCGCTGAGCCCGGCGCAGTGGCGCGAGCTGGCGCGCAGCGGCACGAGCCACCTGATGGCCATTTCCGGCATGCACATCGGGATGTTCGCGTTGCTCGCCGGCTGGGCCGCGGCTCGCGTGCAGCGCTGGCGGCAGCGTCGCGGGGCGCCCGGCGCCGCGCGCGACGCGGCAGTGATCGCCGGATCCTGCGCCGCGCTTGGCTACGGCGCGCTGGCAGGCTGGTCGGTGCCGACACAACGCACGGTCATCATGATCGCGCTGGTGGCGGTCGCGTTGCGCAGCCGGCGACGGATCGGTGCAGCGGACGCGCTTGCGCTCGGCGCGATGGCCGTGCTGCTCGCGGAACCGCTCGCACCGCTCGCGGCCGGATTCTGGCTGTCGTTCGGTGCCGTCGCAGCCATCCTGCTGGTGAGTGCGGGTCGGCTTGGTGGCGCGGGCCTCATCCGCGGTTACGGGCAGGCGCAGTGGGCGGTGAGCGCCGGGCTGGTGCCCGTGATGGCGGCCAGCTTCGGGTCCTTGTCGCTGGTTTCGGTCGCCGTGAACCTGCTCGCCATCCCGCTCTACACACTGCTGGTCGTACCGGCTGTGCTGCTCGGCACCGCACTGCTGATGGTCGATACGCACTGCGGTTCACTGCTGCTCGAGGCAGTCGCCTGGCTGATCGAAACGACTTGGCCGCTGATCGCAGTCCCTGCCGGCTGGAGCTGGGCCACCTGGGGCGTGGCCGGGCTCGATGCGTGGTACTGGCTCGCGCTTGCGCTCGGCGCCGCAGCGGCGCTCGCGCCGTTGCCGATGCCGGGCCGCGCGGCGGGCCTCGCGCTGGTGCTGGCTGCCTGTGTCTGGCGTCCGCCGCCGCCCGATCCCGGCGCGGCGCGGTTCACGATGCTCGACGTGGGGCAGGGGCTGGCCGCCGTGATCGAAACCCGCCGCCACGTGCTCGTTTACGACGCGGGGCCTGCATTCCGCAGCGGCAGCGACGCAGGCGCAATGGCCGTCGAGCCCTACCTGCGGCACCGGGGACTGCGCCACGTGGATCTGCTCGTTGCCAGTCACGACGATCTCGACCACGCAGGTGGCGCGGCATCGGTCGCCGGTCTGCTGCCGGTCGAGCAGCTCGCGGGCAGCGGCACAGCCTTGTCCGCGATCGGTGAGGTGCGGCGCTGCCGGCGCGGCACCCATTGGGCATGGGATGGGGTCTTCTTCGAGTGGCTGCATCCCGGAGCGCAGCTGCCCGACAAGGACAACGACCGATCCTGCGTGCTGCGTGTAAAGGTCGGCCCACACGTCGTGCTGCTGACCGGCGACATCGAGCGGGCCGCCGAGGCGGAGCTGGTCGCCAGCGGCGAACGGCTGCGAGCAGACGTGCTGCTCGTGCCGCATCACGGCAGCCGCACGTCGTCCACGGCGGCGTTCGTCGCCGCGGCGCAGCCGCGCTGGGCGCTGGTTCCGTCCGGGCATCGCAATCGCTGGGGTTTCCCCAAGCCCGACGTCGTGGCGCGCTGGCAGGCTGCTGGCGCCGAAGTGCTGGTCGGGTCGACGACCGGCGCGATCGAGTTC
>Ga0209668_10000821_pt1 | contig 13008 bp, 13 predicted proteins | sample FrelakmetPLP11PL_FD_187150 | JGI IMG/M metagenome (GOLD analysis project Ga0209668, IMG submission 187150) | Freshwater lake sediment microbial communities from the University of Notre Dame, USA, for methane emissions studies - PLP11 PL (SPAdes)... | ecosystem: Environmental > Aquatic >... | reverse complement strand
CCCTGAATGTGCGATTCGGAATCGGTGACAGACTGGAAGATGTGGCAAAGAACCGCGCCATTATTTGCGAGGCTCTCGGGATAGAAGAAGGCAGGCTTTTTTCCGCGGAACAGACCCACAGTAAAAATGTGATGGTTGTTACATCGCCGACGCTTGCTACAGCGCCCGGCGTTATTTCAGCGCCCGGTGTTGACGGGAGAGATATTTCGGCGCCGCGCGACCCTTCAACACCCGTCGTTTACGCGGGGGGGAGCGCAGACGCGGGCGGGAGCGGGGGCGCGGGCGCGGAACCGGCGAGTCGTGAAGTCTACGGCGTTGACGCATTTGTGACCAATCAGCCCGGAATCGCTCTGATGATTCAGGTTGCCGACTGCCAGGCGCAATTGATGTACGACCCCGTGCGCAATGTGGCGGCGGCGGTGCACGCGGGATGGAAAGGGCTTGCGCAGGACATCAGCGGAGAGACAATCAACCTGATGAGGTTGCGCTTTGGATGTGATCCGGCAAATATCCTTGTCGGGATTGCGCCGTCCCTTGGACCGTGTTGCGCGTTTTTTTCCGACCCCGAAAAAGAACTGCCTAAAAATTTTCACAAGTATATCGACGCGGAAAAACGCGTAGATCTCTGGTCATTCAGTCTGGAGCAATTGCACAACCACGGCATCGCGCCCGGGCACATTGAACTTGCGCGCGTCTGCACGCAGTGCAACAACGGCCCCGACATCGAAAGCAGAGGCCGGTTCTTTTCATTCCGCGGTGAAAAAGGAATCACCGGGCGGTTCGGGGTTCTTATCTGGCTCAAATGAAAAACTAAATCTCCTTTTCCATCAGTGTCAGACGCCCAACTTCGCTTTGAGACCATCTATCAGGACTTCCGAGTCGCGGTAATCTACGCGGATTTTGTATGCCGCATTCAGGTACTCAAGCGCCTTGGTATTGGCTTTTCTAACAATAGTATCGTCCGGCGCTGAGCCCGTGGCGGGCGCGGCAACGCCCATCAGCGATTTGGCCGACTGATACGGATATAGCGGGTTGTTAACTGCAATATTGACCGCCCTGTCAAAATTGTCGCTTGCCGTCTGGAAGTAACGGTAATTGCCGTTCATTTTGTAAACCTCCATCTGAGCAATACCCAGGTTGTAGTAAATGCTTGGATGATAAGGATTGATTCCGATGGCGTTTACATATTCAACTTCCGCGAGAAGGAGCATCTTTAAGCTGGCGTCCGGTGCAAGACCCGGCGCGCTGGAATTCTTTAGAGCAAAATCCCCAAAGCCCTGGTAATAAGAATATTCTCCCGGCCTGAAAAGCAGAGTGTTCTGATAGTCAATAATGGCTCCATGCAAGTCTCCGGAGGCTGTCTTAACCAAAGCCTCTTTGTAATAGTATTCCGCAAAACCCGCCCTGGCGGCCATAAAAATAATTCCACAGCATATTCCCAAAGCAAGCATTGCGGTAATGTATTTAATGGCGCCGGGAAGCCTGTATGTCCTTTGTATGGTTTCATATTTATTTGTGGCGAGACCTGCCAACGCCGCACCCAGTCCCAAAAACAGATAGAAATATGACAAAGTCGTTATGACCCCAAAACTGACAAAGACCTGAATCAAATGAACCAAAAGCGCGCCCTTGATCCCGAGAGCCAACATCATGTTTTTATCGGGATTATTAGTCAAAAAAGTCATCCGATCAAGTCCCCAAATCACAAAGAAAACCATCGCCAGAAAAACTCCCAGACCCACAAGTCCCTGCGTTGCCGCAATGTTCAGGTATTCGTTATGCGCGGCTTCCGGGGTGATCAAATCCTGCATGTCTCCCGGCCCGGGAGAGCGATAATCAACGCGCCTGTATGCGTTATAGACATCGCGAAAAGTGGAAAGACCAAATCCCAAAATCGGCCTTTCTTTTACCATTTCCAGAGTGCTCGCCCACCAGCTTAGGCGGTCCGGAATATTGCCCTGCTGAATAAACGCGACGGTGCCGATGGTTCTTTGCACCAGCGGAAGCCGCTGGATTTCACCGCTGATAAAACCTGCCGCAACGAGTAAAAACAGCAGTATAATCGTGATCCTAAATGGCACCCTCTTTACAGCCGACTTTATGTAGTTTCCTTTCTTTATAACGGCGACAACCGTACACACCGCCAGCGCTATTATCGTTGAGAATAACGCCCCGCGGCTGGCCGTCAAAAAAAGCACTATCGCCATCAATGCAAGCGCAAAAGCCAGCAATACATGGTTGATATTTTTCCTTATGTACGGAAAGAAAAAGACGCCGAGCAAAATATTCATCCCAAGATAAGCGCCAAAGTGGTTGCCGTGCCCTACCGTACCAAAAACGCGATCGCCCGTGTCCGCGTTCCATTTGAGGAAAGAATCAAAAAGACCAAAGTACTGAAAAATGCCGTATACCGCCAACACTCCGGCGGTAATGAGACTTACTGAAACCATTGTTTTGATGGACTTCACGGTAGTGAAAAAGTTCAGCGCCAGGAATGCGACAATCAGCAAGTCAAGCATCGTAAAGATTCCAAGAAAACGATTTTCAGCGCCGTAGATGCTCGTAAACGGCGCTACGGAAAAAAATGTGTTCAGCAGAGTGATAAAACCAAAAATCAGCAGAAGCCAGTTGAAACGACTTTTTACCAAAACGATTTTTCCTTCAACAAAAACCTTGAAGCCCCACAGAAGCACGGCCGCGGCGGTAAGCAAAGCCAGCGCCAGTAGTTTCGGAAAACTGAATGTAGTGTAAAAAAGCGGTGAGAATACGGCAGGCACCGCCGCGGCCGTCGCGTACAGGCAACCCCTGATTGCACTGTCGTACCAGGCGTCCCTTGTTCCATTCCCGTGCGTTTTATTTTTTATTGCCGGCATTTTTATTTTCTGTAATGGTGGTATTTTGGCCGTTTCTCCTGACCTTGCGCGGCCGCCCCTATTTTCTTTTTCGCGCCTTCAGTACGCGCCTTTTCCGCTTATGACAACAATAATCGTCTTCAACAAAATATGCAAATCCAGCAGGAACGACCTGTGCAAAATATAATAATAATCGTATTCGGCGTTTTCATGAAGAGGCAGATCCTTCCTGCCCAAAACCTGCCAAAGTCCCGTCAGACCGGGCTTAACCAGCAACCTGTTTTTCTGCATTGCCGTGTATTTATTTACGATAAATTCCATTTCCGGGCGCGGGCCCACCAGCGACATTTCCCCCTTCAATATATTCCAGATCTGAGGCAATTCATCCAGACTGGTGCGGCGCAATATACGCCCCATACCGGTGATTCGCGGGTCTTTAAGCGAAGTCGGCGCGAACTCCTGCTTGCCCGCGCCCGTGTGCATTGTCCTGAACTTATAAAGGCGAAAAAGCTTCCCGTTTTTGCCCACCCTAATGTGGCTGAAAATCGCCGGGCCTTTTGAATCCAGACGAACGAGAATGATAAGCAAAATCCAGAACGGAGCAAAAATCAGCAACGCCAGTGCCGAAACCACCAGGTCCATTAACCTTTTCACGAAGCGGTAAACCGGCATCCGACTATCCGGATTTTTGCACCAGTTTTCGTCTTCCAGTTCATGGAATGAAAGTTTTTTCACTTCCGCCGGCGCAGGTATGTGTGGGAACATTCTTCGTTTTAACCAATGGTGTCATCAAACAGTGCCAAACCTTCTTCATCAATAAAAATCCTATCAGGGTCTTCTCCCGCCTCAAACTTCAAATCTCCGGCCGCAACGCATATTGCAACAGCACGGAACACTTTGGAATGCATATCGTTTACTGTTAACTTAATATCTTCGCCCGTTTCCAGCGATTTTACCGAGTCGAAACTTTCTATCCTGTGTCTGCGTCCAACCGTAAGATTCACTTCAAGTGCCTGGTTGTCTACGCTGATGATCGCTTGTGCCATAATTCACTGTTAATAATAATCGGCCAGCAATTTAATAACTTAATTTACATTTGTCAATTTCCGATTGTGCGCCGTGTTTTTCCGCTCAACCATCTCTCCATATCCTTCCAGCCGACCCTGCGGTTTCTCATTATCTGTTTTCTTTTTTTGAGAGCGCGCGGAATCTGCCGGAGTAATTGGAAAAAAGCCTTGAACAGGAACGGCTCGCGGAAAACAATATATCCGCCAATCAATATCTCTTTCCAGATTATCGGGAAAAAATCGTGCACGAATCCCTGCACCATTTCGTTTTTTATCTGCAGAAGGCGCTGATTTTTGTATGAATATGACTTTTGAAATCCGCTTAATTTACTGCGGTTTTTCAACACTTCGCGATGAGTGAACCGCTTCAGGACGCCCGTGCCGCGTCCGTGGAAGCCAACCGCCGATGGAAGATAAAAACATTTCCAGCCATATAGCCGCATTCGCCAGGACAGATCCACATCTTCCTTGTACATGAAAAAATCTTCGTCAAAATATTCGCCTGGCCATGCCGCCCCCCGCACGCCCGCTTCGTCGCCCGCGTCGCTCCGACCGCCCGCGCCGCTGCGACCGCCCGCATTTTCACTCCCCAACGAAATTTTGCAATCTTCCAGCGCAGATTTTCTATACAGCGGGCAAGCGCCGGAAACGCCAAAAACTTCGCGCGGTGTATTAAATTGCCCGTCGTCGTCCATGCCCTGACCTTCATCAATAATGCGCCGGTTGCGGAAACAGAAAAGCCCAACCGTATCTATGACCGCGGTCTTTTTCCCTTCATTAAAATCATACTTCAAAATCTTGCCGGTTATGGCGGCGATTTTTTCATCCTCCCGCATTTTATGAACGCATTTTTCAATATAATCGGGCTCAAGAATGATATCCGGATTCATCACCATCACAAATTCACTTTTTGCCATTCGTATGCCCTGATTTGCCGCCGCGGCGTAACCGAGATTTTCGCTGTTTTGAACCGTAATGATGCGGGGGAACGATTCTCCGGCGTATTCGCAGGCGCCATCGTCCGAGTTGTTATCCACCAGAATAATCTCCAGATCTTTAAGGGTTTGCGCCGCCAGACTTCCCAGACAGCTTTTCAGGATTTTTTTTGAATTGAAGCAGATTAAGACGACACTTACCATTTCAATTATTATTATTTTGTCATTCCGATTTCCTTTGCAGGATTGCCGGCCACAATCGTATCTGGCGGAACATCTTTGGTGACGACAGCCCTGAAACCAACCACAGCGCGGTCACCTATCGTCACTCCTTTCAGCACTGCCGATTGTCCGGCCAGCCAAACTTTATCACCGATTTTTATCGGTTTTGATTTGATGTGCGACGGTTCGTTTCTATTCTCAAAATTGACCGAATGGAAGTCGGTATCTATCAGCATAGCGCTCCCAATCAAACAATCATCGCCAATAAAAACCTGTTTTTTGCATTGGACCGTAATTCCGTTCAGCCGCGATCGCGCTCCTACATGGATCAACGCCCCCGGGCTGAAAGTATAAAACCCGTTTTTTTCACCGTGCGACCAGAGGTTAGCGTCATCGCCAATAACAAGGCGGCCTTTACCCTTAAAAACAAACTTATGGTTAACAATCACCCGTCTGCCAAAAATGACGCGGTGTCCATATCTGACTCTGTACCAGAGTTTGAAGAAAAAGCTTATTTTGCGCGCGATGGCTTTTTTCATAAAGACTGTGCAGAGTATAGCCCGAATGAGGCTAAATGTGTAATATATGTGCGCTATGACAAAAATGATTAAAAGCGTAGTGAGCGGAGGAGCCGGATTCATCGGGAGCCACCTGTGCGAAAAACTGCTGATAAAAGGCCACGAAGTCGTTTGTATTGATAATTTTATCACAGGCAGTCCAGGCAATGTGGAACACCTTTTGGGCGGCAATTTTCAGCTCGTTAATCACGACATCAATCTACCCCTTACGCCGCTTATGCTTGCCCAAATCGGCAAGATTGACCATGTTTATCACCTTGCCTGCCCGGCTTCACCCGTTGATTACCGTGAAATCCCGTTACAGACTTTATGGGTTAACGCCGCCGGAACCAAGAACATGCTGGAACTGGCCGTGAAAAATTCCGCTACTTTTTTACACGCCTCCACTTCCGAAGTTTACGGCGATCCCCAGGAGCATCCACAAAAAGAATCCTATTGGGGCAATGTGAACCCTATCGGCGAACGAAGCTGTTACAACGAGGGCAAGCGCTACGCCGAAAGCCTGGCGATGGCTTATTACAGGGCGTATCAGCTCCCCATAAAAATCGTGAGGATCTTCAACACCTTTGGCCCGAAGATGCGAAAAAACGACGGGCGGGTTATCCCGGAGTTTATCAGACTGGCGCTTTCCGGCGAACCGTTGCGCGTTAACGGCGATGGTAGCCAGACCCGTTCTTTCTGCTACATCGATGACATGGTTTCCGGTTTGTTGGCGGTGATGGAGACGCCGCCTGAATTCATCGGGCCGGTTAATCTCGGCAACCCCGAGGAAATTTCCGTCTCCGATCTGGCAAAAAAAATCATCGCGCTGACGGGATCTCGCAGTACCGTTGAGCCCGCCGGAATGCCGCAGGACGACCCCCTTAAACGCAAACCGGACATTTCCCTGGCGAAAATCTCTTTCGGATTTGAGCCGGCGACGGGACTGGATGAGGGTTTGAAAAAGACGATTGCGTATTTTCGCGGGGGAAATGTTTTGAAACCCGGCGGTGGATAAATTCAACATTCGACTTTTGAAGTTGCCCCGACTTTTGAAGTTGCCCCGACTTTTGAAGTTGCCCCGACTTCAAAAGTCAAACTGGCATTTTGCCCGCATTTCCATTAAAATTTTTCCGCCTTAAACAAACGCCATGAAAAATTATCTCTTCACTTCCGAATCGGTTACGGAAGGCCATCCCGACAAGGTCGCCGACCAGATTTCCGATGCCGTCCTTGATGGCATTTTATCCAAAGATCCAAATGGCCGCGTCGCCTGCGAGACGCTTGTCACAACCGGTTTGGTGCTTGTGGCCGGCGAAATCACGACCGACTGTTATGTGGACATTCCAAAGCTGGCAAGAAGCATGATAAGGGAAATCGGCTACGACGATGCCTCCTACGGATTTGATTCCAAAGCCTGCGCGGTGCTTACAGCCATTGACGAACAAAGCCCCGATATCGCCATGGGGGTTGATCCGGGTGGCGCGGGAGACCAGGGAATGATGTTCGGTTTTGCAGTGAAAGAAACCCCACAGCTGATGCCCCTGCCGATAATGCTTGCGCACGAATTAACGCGCAAACTTGCAGAAGTCAGAAAAAAGGGCATCCTCAAATACCTGCGACCGGACGGAAAAAGCCAGGTAACGGTTGAGTACGAAAATGGCAAGCCAAAGCGCGTACACACCGTCGTGGTTTCGTGCCAGCACGGCCCGGACGCCACGAACAAACAGATCCACAAAGATATTTTTGAACTCGTAATCAAACCGGTTTGCGGCAAACTGCTTGATAAAAATACGATCCTGCACATCAACCCGACCGGAAAATTCATCGTGGGCGGGCCACCCGGGGACTGCGGAGTAACGGGCAGAAAAATAATCGTTGACACCTACGGCGGATTCGCGCACCACGGCGGTGGCTGTTTTTCCGGCAAAGACCCGAGCAAAGTTGACCGAAGCGGCGCATATTACGGCAGGTATGTCGCAAAAAACATCGTGGCGGCTGGTATCGCGGACAGGCTTGAATTACAGGTATCGTACGCAATCGGCGTAAAAGATCCGGTTTCGCTTAATGTTGAAACTTTCGGCACGGGCAAAATCAGCGACGACATGCTCATAAAATTAATCAAAGAGCATTTTGATTTCTCTCCGCGCAACATCATTGAAGAGCTGGATTTGCGCAGACCAATCTACAAAAAATCCGCCGCGTACGGTCACTTCGGGCGAACGGAAAAAGAATTCACCTGGGAGAAAACTATAAAAGCTGTGGCTTTGGCGGAGGACGCGGGAATCTAAAATAAATATTTGATAATTTTCAAACGATGACTGTGGATATGAACGACAAAAACCTGGTCCGCCAGGGGAAAATGAATCTTGAACTCGCGGAAAAAAATATGTCCGCGCTGATTAGCCTGCGAGCCGATTTTGCCAAGCGCAAGCCATTTAAGGGACTGCGCATCGGCATGGCCCTGCATGTCACCAAAGAAACCGGCGTGCTTGTTCGAACACTCAAAGACGCGGGAGCGGAAGTGGCGATTACTTCCTGCAATCCTCTTTCTGCGCAGAACGACATCGTGGCTGCGCTCCAAAATGAAGGCATAAAAGTCTACGGCCACAAGGGTGAAACGCACGCCGAATATTATTCGTTCATCAAGAAAGTGCTGGAGATCAAACCGAACATCACCATCGATGACGGTTGCGACCTTATTACTGAACTGCACACGCATCGCAAAGATCTGCTGAAAAACATGATTGGCGGGTGTGAAGAAACGACCACCGGAATTTTGAGATTGAAAGCGATGGAAAAAGACAAAGTGCTGGCCTGCCCGATTGTGGCGGTCAACGACAACGACACCAAGCATCTGATGGATAACTATTACGGCACAGGCCAATCCACCCTGGATGGCATTATTCGGGCGTCCAATGTGCTTTTCGCGGGTAAAACGGTAGTGGTGGCGGGATACGGCGACTGTGGCAAAGGAGTGGCTCTGCGCTCAAAAGGTCACGGTTCAATGGTGATCGTTACGGAAGTAAACCCGTTCCGCGCCTTGCAGGCAAAGATGGACGGATTTGAAGTGATGCCGATGTCTGATGCGGCTCCACTTGGCGATATTTTCATTACCGTAACCGGTGACTGCGATGTGATCCGCCCGGAGCATGTCCGGAAAATGAAGAGTGGCGCGTTATTGGCTAATTCAGGCCATTTTGATGTTGAGATTGATGTGGCCGGAATTAAAAAGATTTCTTCGCGCGTGCGAAGGATGAGGCCGTTTCTGGATGAATACACGCTTGGCGGAAGTCGCGGCGGCGCGGGCAAAAGCGCGGGCGGGAAGGTTATTTATATCGCCGCGGAAGGCAGGCTCGTAAATCTGGCGGCGGCCGAAGGGCACCCCAGCGATGTAATGTCGATGTCGTTCTGCGGACAGGCATTGGCAGTAGAATATCTGCTCAAGAACAAGGGTAAACTTGCCAACCGCGTATACACACTCCCTCCAGCGATTGATGAAAAGATTTCGCGGCTTCAGTTGACTTCAATGGGGGTAAAGATTGATAAACTGACTGAAAAACAGCAGAAGTATTTATCGTCCTGGCAGGAAGGGACATAAATTTGATTACATGAAGATAACCGTTTTCGGATGCGGGTATGTGGGACTTACCACCGCCGTCGGGCTGGCGGAGATGGGTTATACCGTGCTTGGAATCGACACCGACCCGAATAAAATCGCCATGCTGAAAAAGGGTCTGGTGCCCTTTTACGAGCCCGGGCTGGCGGAATTATTACAACGAAATATCAAGGAAAAAAGGCTCTCTTTCAGCGATGACGCGCGCATGGGCGTAGAGGAAAGCGATGTAATCTTCAGCGCGGTCGGAACCCCGCCCCGAAAAGACCATCATGCGGATTTAACCGCAGTGCTTGAGGTTGCAAAAGCCTTTGGAAAGTACGGCGCGAAAGGCAAAGTGTTTGTGAACAAATCCACTGTGCCGGTGGGGACGAGCGAAGAAATCAGAAAAACGATTGAGAGGCAGACGCAGGACGGAGGCCGCAAAAAAGGCGGCGGCGCGGCAAAAGGCGGATTTATATTTGATGTGATTTCCAATCCGGAATTTCTGCGGGAGGGATCCGCGGTGCAGGATTTTTTTGAGCCGGACAGGATTGTGGCCGGGCTGGAAAATGACAGTCCCCGCTTAAAGAAGCTCGTGAAATCCATCTACCGACCGATGGCAGACGCTGGCGTGCCGATTTACTTTACAGACATCCGCAGTGCCGAGATCATCAAATACGCATCCAACGCCTATCTGGCAACAAGGATTTCTCTCATCAACGAACTGGCCAACTTCTGCGAAATTGCCGGCGCGGACATCAAAAAAGTGGCAAGGGGAATGGGCCTGGACAAGCGCATCGGTACGCATTATCTGGATGCAGGACCGGGTTTTGGGGGTTCATGTCTGCCAAAAGACCTTACCGCGTTGATAGAAATCGGCAGAAAGAAAGGTTTTGATTTTGAGCTGTTGAAAGCGGTTCGTTCGGTCAACCAAAGGCAGGGGAATTTGACGGTGGAAAAACTAAAAATAATCTTTGGCAAACTCAAAGGAAAAACAATCGCCGTCTGGGGGATTTCTTTCAAACCCAAGACCGATGACATCCGGGAAGCGCCATCAATAGGTGTCATAAATTCACTTTTGAAAGCCGGCGCCAAGGTTAATGTTTATGATCCCGCGGCGATGGAAAACGCGCGCGGCGTTTTTGGCGGCAAGATCAATTATTACAACAATTATTACAGCGCCTTACGGCATGCAGACGCCCTCATCATCCTTACCGAATGGGACGAATTCCGTAGCCCGGATTACGCCAAAATGAAGTCCCTTATGAGTAATCATTACATCCTGGACGGCAGAAATGTGCTTGATCCGCAGGAGGCAAAAAAGGCCGGGTTTATTTATATAGGAATAGGGCGCAGATAAGTCAACACCCTATGTTGACGCAATGTGTTTCGAGGTTATACGGAGTTAGGCGATACAGCACGGGCATTATAAAACCTGGAGCTTTTCCTGATTGAAATAGTAAATGTTTTCATGTTTGAATCCATATTTACCGTTTTTCATTTTTATGTGGGGCTCAAAGGTAAATAATCCAACATCTTTGAATTTCGCCTTATTCCCGGCCTTAATGTATATACGATCGTCTTTGTGTTTTACAATTGAATGGCCCAGATTCTTGTTAAAATCCAGGTTCTCAAATCCCGATTCTTCAATGAGCGAATTCATTTCTGCATACGCTTCCTCAAAACTGGTCTCTTCGTTTATTATTTTCTTGAGTTTTTCATGAAGTTCAATTTCCGTTTTTATTCCTTGAACAATTTCCGGCAATTTTGATTGATTCACTTCCACTACCTTGCCATCATGAACCGCAAATGATCTGGCAAAATCACCCCAAATGCCATCAATCTCAGGGCTTAAATCCACAGTAACAAGATCTTCCGACTGCACTTTTAGATCACTTGCTTTGTACTCTCTGCCGGAAATTGAAATTGTCGTTTGTGCTCCAACAAAAACGAGCGCTCCAATGTTGTAATACCAAAATGATTTCACGCCTTTTTCATTCATAAACTTTTCAGCCGCATCCTTGATTTCTTCTGCAGAAAGCCCCTCTTTAATGAATGATTTGAGGAATTCAATTGTTTCTTTGGCGATTGATTGTATGTGTTGATATTTGTGTAATTCCTCCGGTGTCATAATATGAGCCTAATAGAACATACCTTTGCGACTTGGCAGTAATTCAGCCAAGTTGATCAATTTCCTTCTGTATCCTTCTGCCGATTTCTTCGATTGTCGCTTTGCATAAAGCATCAAAATACGGCGGTTTCATCCTTTCATCGCGTTTTCTTAAAATCTCATCAGTTTTTATTTCCGCCTCAGCATTCTGTTTTTGATACCGTTCCTCATTCCCCAAAATATGCGGCCAGTATTTTATCTCTAAACTTAATTCCACCAATTCCCTCATCGCATCAAGTTGTGCTTTTTGCTTGTAGCTTTCCTCCAATAGGCTTTTTACGCTTATCAGTAACAGATTATCTATTTCCGCAAATGCCGCCACTCTTTCCCCTTGTGATGAGGCGTATTTTTGAGAAATTATCTTATAGGGTTCAAGAAATGTTTTTACCAATTCATCTACTATCGAGGCATCGACGGTAAATTGTTCATTCCCTTGTCCTGACAATTGAGGCGTGCTTTCCTGTGGCATATTTTCTATTAAATATGGGGAAGTGTCACAAAGATATTCAACACCCGATATTGACGAAAAAACTGAATCACCTTATTACTTTTTAAACTTTTCCAATTTTCGCTTTATTATAAGCAGTCTAATTTTAAGTTCCGATTGCTCTTTTAGTAGCGCATATCTTTCCTGAGAGTCTTCAATCAAACGATAGTTTATACCTTTATTGGCCTCTTGTTGCCATCTCAATCTGTTTTCAGCATGTTTTGGATCCTCTCCACTTTCGTGTCCCATAAATAATGATTAATAATATGGAGCCGATAATAGCACCATATGTATTTTTGTCAAATCGTCAACTTCTAATGCTGCATTTTTGGTCTATATCAAGACCCGATGTTGATAAAATCAAACCTCGGCGCTTTCCGTAGAAGACCGCTTTTGTTTTTTCGATAAGACCTCTTTTGCCCCTTCAAGAGTATAGGTGATTTTCATCCGTTCGTTTTCGTAACTCTCCGGTTCTCCGGCATGCAAAGCCGCCAGTCTTGTTTCTGCGGCAATGATCAAAGTTTCAGCTTCGGTATCCAATAATTCCGAGGCAGGAACAATATCCTCATTCGGCAGGAGTGCGTTTAGCGCATCAAATATCATGGGTATGTTGCCGGGGCGGCGAGCCATCTCATTGAGCTTCATTTTTAGGATTCAGATTAAGATTAATATTGTAAAACGGCATCAACTTCCCACCTTATCCATCACCCTCAAACTGAAGTCACCCCGTTCACGGGTGAGGTTTGGATTGTAATAGGGATCGCCTTTTTCAAGCAGTCCGGCGTGGCGTCTTTGCATGAAGGCGATTTCAGCGAGGTCGTCTCCGGCACGGCCGCGGGAAAGTGATTCATGGTGCCTTAACACGACGAATGGAGTGTAGACGATCAGGTAACCCTTTTCACGCATTTTGAGGCAGAAATCGACATCATTGAAAGCGACGACCAGGTTTTTTGCGTCGAACCCTCCGACTTCAAAGAATACTTCTTTCCTGACCATCAGGCAGGCGGCCGTGACCGCGCTGTAATTCCTGACCACATCAATCAATCCGGAATAGCCGTGGTCAATGTCGGTCTGGCGGCTGAAAGCGTGACCGGCAAGACCTCCAAACCCCAACACCACT
>Ga0209668_10000820_pt1 | contig 13021 bp, 11 predicted proteins | sample FrelakmetPLP11PL_FD_187150 | JGI IMG/M metagenome (GOLD analysis project Ga0209668, IMG submission 187150) | Freshwater lake sediment microbial communities from the University of Notre Dame, USA, for methane emissions studies - PLP11 PL (SPAdes)... | ecosystem: Environmental > Aquatic >... | reverse complement strand
AATATCAGCAGGACTATAATAATGATATCAATCCAATTCATGATCAGTTGATTTAGAGCATGAAATTAGGAAAGATCGGGGATAAAAGCAAATTGCGGTGTACGGTATACGGTTTGGGGTATGTGGAAGTCTTGCTCACTGCGTTCGCTGTCTTTAAGTCTTGCACGTTGCACTCGCTGTCAATTAAGTCATATTTAAGGGAATAGCCCGTTCCAAACACCTACAGACAGCGCAGCGTGAAGACCTACAGACAACGTAGCGTGAAGACCTACAGACAGCGCAGCGTAAAGACTATTAGACTTCATGATAAATGAAAGAGTTTGCCAAGAGAAAAAAAAACTATACTTTTGCAATCCATGAACAAACGGTCCCATAGTTCAATGGATAGAACGGAGGTTTCCTAAACCTTAAATTCAGGTTCGATTCCTGGTGGGACTACATAATACGATCTCGTTTTGTTCACAACCGCTCATAATCAATGATTCTGGGCGGTTTCTTTTTTACTGGTACTTAAAATGTACCAAAAAACTCTTGGAAATAGGGTGATAATTCGAGACCTGTTTTGAAAATTATAAATAAGTCTAGCTGAATCCCATAACTCTCTGTCTGTTTTGCACTTGTTTGCAGTGTTCTTCATGAAAGCAACCATATCCAGATCTGATAATTTCAGACTTACAGAATATGAACATGCAAAGTAAAATATTGGACATACCCCAATATAAAATATAATTGACTTTGGCTCCAAAATGTAATAAATTTGACATGCAATATCCCGCCCATCGATCATGAAAACAATTGTCAAAGGATTGTTTATAACATTGGCTGCGGCAATAATATACCAATGTGAGAAAGACTATGAATTTAAAATCACAGATGAAAATTTTCTGAATGCACTGATAGAACGAGGAGTTGATTTAAATGGCGATAGTATTATTAGTCTGGATGAGGCAGAAATAGTAACATATTTGGATATTAGCAACGAGAATATTTCGGATCTTACAGGCATTGAGGCATTTGTCAATCTGGATACTCTTATTTGCATGTTTAACAAGTTAACCCATCTGGATGTTTCACATAATACTGCCTTAAAATTGTTTTCGTGTCGCATGAGCCATTTAACCAGCTTAAATGTTTCAAACAATAAAGTTCTGATAGGGTTTGATTGTTCAGAAAATGAGTTGAAAAGTCTTAATGTGTCTAATGACATAGCTTTAAAAGACTTAATTTGTTCTGGTAATTATTTAATCCGTCTGGATGTATCAAGTAATACTGCTTTAATTCATTTTTCTTGCAGCTGGAATTATCTAACCAAGTTGGATGTATCAAATAATACTGCTTTAACTCATTTGGGTTGCAGTCATAACCAATTAACCAATTTGAATATTTCTTCTAATCCCTCATTGACTTCCCTTGAATGTGGGGAAAATCAACTAACCAGTCTGGATATCTCAAATAATTCTTCTCTGGAACTAATTGGAATTGAGGAAATGCCCTCGTTAAAAAAGGTTTGTGTATGGGAGGTGCCATTTCCTCCAGCTGGAGTTACATTATCCATGAATAATAGTCCCAATGTATATTTTACAACTGATTGCAGTAAATAGTTATTCAGATTTATTATAGTATTTCCGACATTTGATTTCATCTGGATTTCCTTCTTATTATTTCATAACAAACAGTGTAGAAGTTTTAACCGGAGCAAGACTATTCAATTTGTAGAGGCTGCTTTTTGTTATGATCACCTGCCTGTGTCCTGGGTTTTTCTTTGTTATACAGAAATAATGTTTACGAAAATGAGAGTAATGTCATCACAATAGTATCGTCCTCATCAATAAAGGTTAGCACCAATTTGCTTTCTGTGATCTCCACAGTGGCACTAACTATCCCTTGAAGGCTAGTGAGAGTAAGGGTTATTTCATCCTTCGATAATGTCCATGTACCGTCAAGGTCTGTCTGGATTTCACCCGGGCATTTGAGAGGTCCAGTGAAGTCTGTATAGGTGCCATTTGCGTCAAAAGTCATATAATTATCTATTTGGCAATCTTCCAATACAATTTCTACCCCGTTGATCTTATAAGAAGAGAGTTTCCAGGACCAAGATGTGAGAATATCTTTCCCGGATATAGTTTCTTCATCCCTTTGACATGAGATAAATACTATCGGAAGAAACATAATAAATACTCCATAGATAATAGTTTTCATTTTTAATCTAATAAGTTTCAGGTTAATTTTAAATCATAGATCATCAGATCATTTCCTGGTTAAAAGGTATACGATATAAAAGTCAATATCAAATTTATTTAGCAGGCAAATTAGTTACTTATAGCTATAGATATATAAAAGGATTGGAAATTAATCCGGGAAATATCTGGATAATTATTTATAAGGTTATGGGTAATGTCATGATGGAAAATACATTTGCTACTTAAATAGTATTTCTGTACTGAATCATTTCTCAAAACATTTACAAAAGTATCAGGAGATAAAGTTATGAATAATACTTCTATCACAGAATCTGTCATCGGTTACCATCTCTAAATCCCCATTGTCAGTTCCTGAGTTAGCCCATTCACAGGAATTATTTCGGTCACTTTGGAATAGTATCTCACCCCCCCTTTTTATTCTATTTTAAGCTGGAATGAATTTTCTCAGATATAATAATATAACTAAATATGATAATTTCTGACTTACAGAATTTGACCGGCTGTAGCAAAATAAAATTAATTTTGAGCTAAACAAGATGTAACTTTAATCCAACACCAAAACCAATGAAACAACTTATACTTTTCATAAAATTTAGTTTTGCAATGCACCTCCTTTTTGCTACTTCGACCATGGGACAATCGGTATCTCCGGTTAAAGATGGGACATTTTCACTTGTTCTATCCGGCTTACAAATGACTGTAACCAATAACATTAAAAATAATGAGGAGCAAATAATTAAAGGTATCCAGAAAGCAGCTCTCGAAGGAGCAAGTTTTCTTGTTACTCCTGAAGGTTCATTATCAGGATATACCAGTAATTTTAACCAGAATGAATTAAATGCTGCTTTAGAAGAAATCAGGGCTGAAGCAGGAAAAATGAAGGTTGGATTGATTTTAGGTACCTGTTACAAAGAACTTATTAAAGATAAGGAATTTTGTTTTAACCAGGTCAGGGTATATTCACCAGATGGTCATTTTTTGGGTGAATATTCAAAGATCCTTCGTTGCAGTAATCTGGATATCCCTGGATCCGGAGAAATGGTTGAATATGTTGAAGGCGAATTAAAGGTCTTTAATTGGGAAGGTCTCAGATTTGGCATTCTTATCTGTAATGATCTTTGGGCAACGCCAGGTTATACTACTATGCCAAATCCCTATTTACCATGGAAACTAAAGCAAATGGGCGCACAATTCATTATTCATTGTATAAACTCGGGGACGGTTCAACTATACAGGTCTTTTCATGAGTCTTCGGCTGAACTCTGGGCATTTTCAACTCATATTCCAATTTTGGAAGTAAATGCCGCTCAGGGGAACGAGACAATTAATGCCCAATCTGGACTAATTGATGCTGATGGAGCACGAAGTCTGCGCGTACCTGATTCAGGAGAGCAGTTTTTTACTGTGAGGATTTTCACACCGAGTACTGTCAAAACAACTGATTTCTGACTTTCAGTAATAAACTTTTTCAGGCATAATAAAATTGACTTACAGTTAAATCTGATGTAACTTTGATATAAACAAAACCCTGTTCAGTATTAATACTTCGATGAATCGTTTATAAATAAACAGTCTCTTTGCGTGAGAAATATAAAACCTTCTGAAAAGAAAAGAAAATTCAGGTTTTCCCTTTCTATCAATATAATCATCATGTTATTAGTGCTAAACTTTCTCTCTGGCTGTGAGAAAGATTTATTCAGTCCCGCCGGAACGGTAACTGATATTGACGGGAATATCTATGAGGTTATTAAAATCGGGACACAAACCTGGTTCGGTGAAAACCTTAAAACAACAAAATATAGTGATGGAAGTGCAATCCCTTATGTTAATGATGGTTTTATATGGACATTTCTGACAACAGATGCATTTTCCTACTATAATGATTCAGAAACTAATCAACACACTTATGGCAACCTGTACAACTGGTATGCAGTAAATACGCGGAAATTATGTCCAACTGGCTGGCATGTACCATCTTCTGATGAATGGGCAGTATTAGAAGGTTTTCTTGGTGGTAGTTATGATGCCGGGGGAAGACTTAAAGAAGCTGGAACATCACATTGGGATGAGCCAAACTACGGAGCCATTAATTCAAGTGGTTTTTCAGCATTACCTGCAGGTACTTTTTCTGTAGTGTGGCTAAGTGGCGATTTAAGTGTATTTGAGGGTATTGGCTATTTTACAGACTTTTGGTCTTCCTCGGAAGCTGAGTCGCAAACTGCCTATGTAAACTACCTTAGTAGTGATAATCATGTCCTGGGATCGGGGTATGATTTAAAATTTTCTGGTCTTAGTGTAAGGTGTTTAAAGGACAATTAAGGTTGTTACTAATTATTTGTATAAACCTAACAACCAATCAAATAATCCGCTAAAATGCCAAATAAACTAAGTAATAAGAATGGAACAATTTTAATATGGTTAGTTATTATCCTTGCTTTTGCATTGCAATCGTGCGGGAAGACATATTATATCTTTGGAGCCCTGACTAAATCCAATCTTTATGCTTATAGTCCGGATAATATTTATAATAATCAGGGTGGTGTTGATTGGTATCCGAAGTTTGGAGTTCAAATAGGTGTCGGCACTAATATTACGGATATTAATAAGAAGTTTTGCCTCAGAACAGAATTAAATACCTCATATCAGGGCGCAGAATATGAGGATGTGAGTAATTCTGTAACAGGAGATATTAACTTATTATATGCATACCTGCCACTAATTGTCAAATATAAGACCAAAAGCAAGATCTTCGGGGAAGCTGGTTTTCAGCCTGGAATCTTGATAAGTGCAAGGGATCGGATCGGAGGGTCTGCAACTTATTTCAGTGATTATGTTAAAAATTTGGATTTTGGAATAACAGGTGCTCTTGGATATGAAATTAATGATAAATTCAGTATAGCATTGATGGGATATCTGGGATTTATAAACATTAGTGAGGCACAGACTGATGCTAAAAATAATACTGTCTTATCATTGAGAGGCACTTACACATTAAAGAAAAACCGGTTATCAAAAAGTGAGGGGATATAAGTGCCCAGGTCGCTTTCTTTAAATTACGTGAAAATAGTGAGATTCGTGGCGCTGAATGCTTTTAACCACATAAACCAACATTTCTGAATTCAGTTGCCTCGTCAGGATTATTGAGCATTGAGTATTATTTAAATATCAAATCCAATTCATATAATATTAAACCATAAAGTTACCTTGCTATGAATAAATCAGCATTCTTTGTTTCAGGTTTATTTATGTTTCTTAATTTCATTACCGCAACCCCCCAGCAGTTTGCTGCCAATTATGATGAAACAAAAGTTCCGGCATACACACTTCCTGATCCGCTGGTCTTTAATAACGGGGATAAAGTACAAAACAGCAAAGAGTGGGTCAACCGGCGGGCAGAATTACTTGAAATATTCGAAAATGAGGTATATGGTATCTCTCCTTTGTGGAAAGGCCAATTAATTTCAACCGAATTATCATCGAACCTGAATGCATTAAATGGAACTGCAATACGGAAAGAGATTAAACTCACCCTTAAAAACGGATCAAAAGAGCTGTCAATGGTGATGCTTCTTTACCTTCCAAAGTCATCAGATCCGGTTCCTGTTTTCCTGGGATTGAATTTTGACGGAAATCACTCCGTAACTGAAGAAAAAGATATCTCCATAACAAATTCATGGATAAGAAATGATCCGGCTAATGGAGTAACAGATAACAGAGCTTCGGAAGCAGGTCGTGGCAAGGATGCATCAAGCTGGCAGGCTGTAGAAATTATTTCAAGAGGGTATGGACTTGCAACAATTTACTATGGGGATATCGACCCTGATTTTGATGACGGATTCAGAAACGGTGTGCATGGATTATATGACCAGCAACCCGGTAATGCTTCATGGGGAACCATAGCGGGATGGGCATGGGGATTGTCGCGTGCAATGGATTACCTTGTAACACTCTCCTCAATAGATTCGAAAAAGGTTATTGTTATGGGACATTCACGACTTGGAAAAACTGCACTTTGGGCCGGAGCAACAGATGAAAGATTTGCCATAGTAATATCGAACAACTCCGGATGCGGAGGAGCTGCACTTTCGAAAAGAGTGTTCGGGGAAACTGTTGGCAGTATCAATAGATCATTTCCACACTGGTTCTGCGAAAATTTCAATAAGTACAACGAGAAGGAGGAATTGCTGCCTGTCGATCAGCATCAGTTGCTTTCGCTAATTGCACCCCGCCCGCTTTATGTGGCGAGTGCCGAGGAAGACCTGTGGGCTGATCCCAAAGGAGAGTTCCTGTCGTGCGTTGGAGCATCTCCGGTTTATATTCTGCTGGGCGGAAAAGGATTTCCTGCAACAGAAATGCCACCTGTCAATTCACCTGTTGTCGGCTCCATAGGTTATCATATAAGGACGGGAGAACACGCTGTTACGCTTTATGACTGGCAGCAATATCTTGATTTTGCAGATCGTTATTTACATAAGAAATAATCAGGCTCGCTCTGTTCTTTGGTACTAACAGGGTGCATTATTTACCGGATCCTTTACTCCCGACTTTAATCCTGGCTCTGCTTGTTGAATATGCTGCAAAAAAGCCGATTGCTCCGTTAGTGATATTTCCTTTGACATTTGCAGGAGGACCGCTGAACAATGGATTTGAACCCATAAGCTCTGATTGTGCTTCCCAGAGAAATCCGGCATAATCCCGGTCAATAGTGTTAAGCTCGAGAGTTATCTCATCACCGGCTTCAACCTTCTCATTCTCCGATCCCTGATCCAGGAATGCTACAGTTGCCCCATAGAGATAACTTCCGTTAAAGAACCTGTCATCGGTTACAAACCACTCATCAAGAGTATCTGACAATATGTTTCCATTCCTGTAAATCAGCCATCTGTAATAATCAGAGGTCGGTGGATCCTTAAGATAGCATCGGACTTCATAGAATCCCGAATCGGACCACTCCGGGTGAAAAATAAGATCTGCCGAATCAATCCTGACTGCACTGTTCATATATGAGCTGGCCGAATATTCTGTGTAACCACCAACCGGGCCGGCAAGAGCTATATTCAGAGTATATGTCAGCCCTTCCGTTCCAAAGAATGTGGAATCAGTATAGTAAACACCGGACTCCTTTTCATAAAGCTGAATATTTCTTTCCCCGGCTGTAATTGACACTGAAGCTCCGGTAACAGGTGGTGATTCCTGATCATAGTAGTAGCTGGTGGTTTTAGTAAGAACTAGTTTATGAGCCATTGTATCGGTCGTCACTTCTCCTTCGACCACCACGCGCACACTGCTCTCATCAAGTTCAATATCAATCCTCTCGGTGCATGAAATAATCATATTGAACAATAAAACTGTTATCAGGAATCTAACGAGGTTTTTCATTTTTCAGAATCTTGCGGTGTAAGTCAGAGCAGGAATAATGGCAAAGAGATAAGTCTTTTCAGCATATGTCACATAAGGATCGGCCGGATCCTGGACAAAATTAATTGCCCACGTATTGTGTCTGTTGTAGGCATTATAAACAGAGAGGTTCAACTCACTCTTCAATCTCTTTCCCGGTTTTTCCCTGCTCTTCAGCGATATTGAAAGATCGAGCCGATGATAATCTTCTATCCTGTATGAATTCCTGTCGGAGTATATTGGGATAATGGCATTCCCGATAATTGCTTTTCCCGTCGGGAAGGTTACCGGCAGTCCTGTTGCATAAATCCAGGTTGCAGATGCCGCTATTCGTGATGTAATTCCATAATTAACTACAATATTAAGATTATGAGGCTTATCATAGGGGGATACATATTGCCTGCCGTAGTTAATCTCAGGAACACGTCTGAATGATCTTGAATAGGTGTAACTGATCCAACCTGAGAGCCGGCCTTCATTCTTCCTTATTATTGTCTCAACGCCATAAGAATATCCGTTCCCTATCCTGAGCTCACCTTCAAGGTACTGATTCAGGAAAAGCTGGGCATGATCCCTGAAATCAATCAACCTCCTGAGATTCTTATAATAAACCTCCACCGATACCTCATACATATTCTTTTTAAAGTTCCTGAAGTACCCGGCAGCAAACTGATCGCAAAGCTGCGGTTCAACATTCGGACTGGCAGGGAACCATATGTCAAGGGGTGTGCCTGCTGTTGAATTCTGAGCAAGGGTTAAGTACTGTATTGTATGTGAATAACTTCCTTTTACCGATGAAAGTCCATCGACCATATACGTAAATGCCAGTCTGGGTTCAAGTCCTGAATAAGTATTATATATCTTCCCTTTTTTGTAAACAGTACTGTCAACCGGATTATAGTCATTATCATAATTGTAAACAGTTCCCGGCCCTATATTCTGAAAAGCAGAAAATCTCAATCCATATTTGAGTGTTAGTCTTTCAGATACCTGGAAGTCGTCAGTAAAATAGAGACTGCTTTCCAGTGCATTTGCAGAAGGCAATATAAACTCACTGTTGCCGGAAGTATTTCCAATGCCACTTATTGATCCCGGAAAGATCTTGTGCCAGGTCATTGTTGCCCCATACTTGAATTTGTGACTCTCCGAAACATAATGTGTAAAATCAAACCTGGAAGTGTATTCTGACAGGTCAGACAGCCATTTGAATGAAAAGGCTTCCGCTTCCGGGCTGCCAAGGTCGTAACTGTATCCGGAATAGATCAGGCTCATGTTAAGGAAGATTTTTTTCGAAAAAAGATGGTTCCAGCGCAGCGAAGCTGTCTGGTTGCCGAATTCTATCGAAGAGAACTGGTTCCTGAACACATCACGACCCCCATAGCCTGAAAGGTATAACCTGTTCTTTTCGTTTATCAGGTGTGTAAGTTTGAGGTTTAGGTCATAAAAGTAGAGCTTATTATCTCTGACCGATTCATCCTTTGCAAAAGGAAGGAAAAGATCTGCGTAAGTCCGGCGGCCCGCTATGAGCCAGGTAGTCCTTTCCTTAATAATGGGTCCTTCCAGAGTAAGTTTGCTGGAGACCGTTCCAATACTTCCGGTCAAGCTGAACCTCTTTGGGTTTCCATTCTTTGTCTGCACATCAAGGAGGGAAGAGAGCCTTCCCCCGTAAGAGGCAGGAATGTCTCCCTTATAGAGAGTAACATTTTCAACAACGTCATTATTGAAAACGGAAAAGAATCCCATCAGGTGGGATGCATTATATATTAACGCTTCATCCAGAAGGATCAGGTTCTGGTCAGCTGTCCCCCCTCTGACGCTGTATCCTGTCGATCCTTCACTTGTCGACTGCACACCCGGCAAAAGCTGAATGACTTTAACAAGATCAACCTCTCCGAAAAGGGATGGGATGCTCCTGATTGTCTTAATATCAAGTGATACTATCCCCATTGCCGGGGTACGCACATTTTCGTCTGTTCGTTTACCCTCAACAACTACCTCCCCGAGAGTTTTATCAGCAGGATCAAGTGAGACATTCAGGATTAAATCTTTCTGTGTATTCCCGCTCATCTTTGTTGTCTGATATCCTATGTATGAAAACTGGATTTCATAATTGCCTGAGGGTATATTAATTGAATAGGATCCATAGCTATTAGTCGAAGTTCCTATCCTGAGATTTGTTTCGATAACAGTCACACCTGACAGCATCTCACCGCTGGTTTTATCTTTCACATAACCGCTTATTGTAATTTTGGTGTTCAAAGTGTTGCCGTTCTCACTGCCATTTAAGGTCAATGGACAAAAAAATATTGACAAAAGAAAAAGATAAAGAATTCTCGTCATTTATTTTAAGCTTCCTATAATCATAAACAACATGGAATAAAAAACATCACTTACAAAACTATATAATAGTAACCTGAATCTGATCTGTTTACGGATTAATTAATCGTCTCATCATTCATATCTGGTTAACGTCAGGTGGTAACCGGGAATCCCATGAGGTCAAACTGCCTACTTACTTACTGACACACTACTGTTAGTGCTATAAGACTCCAGGAAACTGAGGTTGTCTCAAAAGACAAAATCCACTAACTCCGCCTTTCAAGGCGGAGGAAAGAGTCCACACCCAACTCTTCCAGGGCTTTAGCCCAAAATATCAGGGACTAAAGTCCCACTTTAAAAGGAGCATCCTTAACTGTCGGCTAAAGCCGACAGCAATTTAAATTTGAGTGTAAATCATCCATACAAACCTTTAGGACATTAATATCTTCTTTCTTGCTAATCTGGCTCTCCGATATAAAAGAGATTGAGAGACTTTTTGACTCCTTCAAAGGACAGCTGACTGATCCCTGGAATGAAATTCAGAGGACGAGTTTTTAAAAAACGCACTGGCACATCCTGCTTCAGAACCAGTAATAACAACTGCCTGTTTAGGGCAATTTACTAGTCATCTCCTTGAATTCCTGGAGAGTAAATGCTCTCATGGTTATTGTCCTTACACTGCCAAGAGAGCTTAGTGCAAGGTTGAAAGTGGTGACATCCATATCGCTGGGTGATTCACCGATACCGATATAATCATATTCACCCATAGTAGCGTAAAAGCCAACCATTTTGCCTCCCATCTGTTCAACCATTTTAAAAGCAGCTTCAATTCGATTCGGAGCATTTTTCAGATCTTTTGCTCCCTGATCTGTCAGTTTCATTAAGGTGATGTATGTGTTCATTTTGGCCTCCTTTTTAAATGATTTATCAGGATGAGACCAGTGCGCTATTTCTTGTAAGCATTCCTATCTGCCAACATTTTGTTGAATAAGAACATAAAATTACACCATAAAATGTCCGATGTCAATTTTATTTGTAGTAATGCAATAACGTGCAACCTGAAACTACGTTTAGTGATCTTTATTACTGATACCCTTATGTTACTCTGGTCATATGAAATAAATGAGTTGGAGGAGCAGGGAAAAATTTGAATAGGCTCCTGTGCCAACCGGAAGAGTGTTACCAATCAAAAGAAAAATTGATTCTGATTAAAACCTTTTTTAACTTTGTTTTATGGTGTGCTGATCGGATTATTGGTATAACTGATCCGATAGCTTTCATTTCAGGAAGGGGGTCTTAAAGGATTCCTGATGTTTACAATTGAAGGAATTATCAATGGAATTCCGTATGAATTATTTGACAAAAAAGTATTCAAAACCAAAACAAAAGGGAAATATTATATTCTGATAAAAAGTGTATCATAATAAACTTTTAAATCCGTTCAGGTTATTCCTTTTTCTGCTGGTAGCTTTTCTGTTTGCCTGCACTCACAAAGAACCGGTTGTTGAGAAGGATTGCATTGAACTTAAGGCACAGGGTCTTATTGACAGTTTCCCTTATCCTGTCCGGCCGGGATCAGAAGAGTGGAAAACATTCATTTCTTATCAGCAAATGGTTGATGCTGTTACGGTCCCCGACGAGATACTTGGAAACATGTGCACACTTGGACTTGTATATACCTGTGTGTACTGCCCCCTGTTTATGAATCTCATGGTATGTAATCATATACCATACTGCTTTGACATGCTTAAAGAACAGATCAATTCATTTGATGAGCTTGTGAAACGGGAAGATGCAGGGAGCGAACTTATGGATCTGTATCTGGTGCTCTTTGATACCTCAAAAGCCGGAACAAACCTTCTTGATGCCCAGTTCCTGATTCATACTTTCGAAACATTTATTTCCCAACGCGATCTTCTGGGTAAGTTAAATGATCAGCAAACAGAAAAACTTCTTGAAGATGCTTATGAGAGGCTGATTTATAAGCAGGATCATAATTTAAGCTGGACATTCATTAGCAGCAGCTATTACCTTCTTGCGAATATCCTTTACTTCAATCTGACTTATCCTCCCTTTGTTGACCTGGTTGACCGGAATGATATGCTGATCTTTCTTAATGATCAGATGTATCTGGATGGCCAGCCTGTCGACTCAATATTTTACTTCACGCAACAATATCTTGGTGAAATCTGAATCCCGGCGAGCACATTGTCGTCGCAGAGCTCACACGCATTGAAGGATCGGTTCCGCGAAATTTGCTTCGGAGAATGCGCTCACTGAGATTGCTATAGGAAACCATACAGCCGACGATTATTCGTTACAAGTTTATTTGATCTCTGTTTAATGAAATTGTAAGTTTGTTCCTTTATTCTGTTTTTAACCTTAATAATTAAATGATCATGAAAGAAGCTATTCAGAAAGCTCCGGCATCAAACGCAGTTTACGGCCTTGGGCTTATCGGGGCAGCAATCTATTACATTTCAACTGCTACAGGTTTCTGGGTTGGAGTCTTAGGATTCCTGAAAGCAATTGTTTGGCCGGTATTTCTTGTTTATGAGGCCTTAAAACATCTGGGAACGTAATTCTAAATCTGTAAACAAGAGGGAGCATTGAGTTGGAAGATGTAGTGGTTCCTGAAATGTACCTATCCAGAAGCCCTGATTGTCTAATGCTGACCAACTATGGCCAGAAGGCCATAATTTAAGGAGGTTAATGTATTCTCATTCATTCTACCTTGAGGTACTTAAGATAATCCTGAAACTCCGCCTTTCAAGGCGGAGGAAAGAGTCCATACCCAACTCTTTCAGGGCTTTAGCCCAAAATATCAGCGACTAAAGTCCCACTTTAGAAGGAGCATACTTAACCGTCCGCTAAAGCTGACGGCAATTTTAATTTGACTTGCGAAACATTCTTTCATAACTTTAGCATAACAAATATTCCAATCAATGCCAATCTGGTCTGCTGAAATAAAAGAACTTGAGAAACTTTATGAATCTTTTAAAGGTCAGTTACCCGATCTGGAAAAGGAACTGGGACGGGTGATCAAAGCTGATGATGAGAATATGATTCTCCTCTATTCAAGAAGATGCCTCGAAGTGATCATT
>Ga0209668_10000819_pt1 | contig 13026 bp, 15 predicted proteins | sample FrelakmetPLP11PL_FD_187150 | JGI IMG/M metagenome (GOLD analysis project Ga0209668, IMG submission 187150) | Freshwater lake sediment microbial communities from the University of Notre Dame, USA, for methane emissions studies - PLP11 PL (SPAdes)... | ecosystem: Environmental > Aquatic >... | reverse complement strand
CCTCCGATCGGATCAAGGCAGTGGACGCCGTGCTGGTCCTCACCGACCACACCGACGTCGACTACCCGAAGGTTGCCGAGCTAGCCAAGATCGTCGTGGACACGCGGTGCGTGGAAGCGCTGCGTTCGATGGGCACAGGGAGGTACTACACCGCTTGAAACCTGGAAGGGAACGAACCATGGAGGAGATGTGCGAGCTGTGCAAGAGAGCCGTTGGACAGCACCGAAATTTCTTCCGAGTGGTCAAGTACCGAAACGACCAGTGGGACAAGACCCGCGAGTGCGGCGTGTTCTGCAACGAATGCGCCGCCAACATCCTGAAAGCGTTTGAGGTCATGCTTCAGGGAATGGAGGAGGTAAGGCATGGGTAAGCGAAAACCGGTCCTGCTCGTGCTGCACCCCCGGCACTGGGCGAGCTCGGATTATGGCCGGCAGTCGGGGCTCGACATCCACCACGTCTCCATCGGGGGCTTGGTCCCCCGCAAGCTGAACGGCACCCCGACCTTTGATGGCTACGCCGAGGCGATCACCCCGGAGGGACTGCGGGACCTCTACACCGCTGCCGAGAAATTGCACCCCGACTTTTTCCTTTTTTGGCTGCACGCCGGGTTCCACGCCGAGCACCTCCACGAGGTGCGCGAGCGCGCCCCGGGTACGAAGATGCTCTTCTGGTTCGGCAACCACCGCACCCGGCTGGCCGGCAACGTGACCAAGATCGCGAAGTACATCTCCGCGCTCTTCGTCAATTCCAAGGAGCCGAGCCAGTTCAAGCTCTACCGCGACTTCGGCGTTCAGCACGTGGGCACCCTCTACGACGGGTTCGACCCGGCCGAGGTGCCGTTGACAGAAGTCAACCCGACCCACGATTGCTTCTTCGCCGGGGAATCCTACCTACTCGCCGAGAAGCGGAACGAGGTGTTCAAGTTCCCCGGGACGAACCTCCGCCGGGAGTTCGTGATCGCCGTAAGCAAGCGCTTCAACCTGGCCTGCCACGCAGCCAGGAAGGAGTCCTGGCCCTTCCCCACGCTCAAAGAGGTCTACCATCCGCACCACACCGCGGCGATGCGCCAGGCGAAGATAACGCTCAACGTGAACCACTTCCCCGAGTTCCGTCAGGCGTACACAAGAAGGACGATTCGATCACTGTTCGCCAGAAGATGCCACATCACCCTCTACATCCCGGGCATGGAGGAGGACTTCACCAACCACGAGCACCTGGTCTGGTTCCACACGGTGGAGGAGGGTCTGGAGCTGATCCAGAAGTACCTCAAGGACGACGTCGCCCGCGAGCGCATCGCCCAGGCTGGCTGGAAGCGAGCCTGCGAGAAGTTCACCTTCAAGGAGCGGCTGCAGGATTTTGAACGGGACCTGCGCCGCTTCTACCCGGGGGCGTTCAAGTGAGCAATCCCTGCGTCGTGTTCACCCGCCCGCGGGACTGGGCCAAAGGCGGCTACGCCTCTGAGAAGCTCGAGCTAGTTTACGTCCCGGTCAGCGGGGACAGCCCGATCAAGCGCAACGGCCGACCGGCCGGGGATGGCATCGGGGACCAGATCACGAAGAAGGGCGTGGACCTGCTGCTGAAGACGATCGCGGTCCGGAAGCCGGAGATCTTCTTCCACTCCATCCACGCCAAGATCGGACCGGCCATCCTCTCCCGCGTGCGGGCGGTCTCCCCCAAGACCCTGATCGTGGTGATGGACGGCAACGACCCAGACCGGGTCAGCCGCTACGTGCTCCAGCACCGCTCCTTCGTCCACGCCGTGCTGCTCAACAGCCGTGACCCAAAAACCACCCGGCTCTACGTCAAGGAGGGATTTCATCCGTCCCGGATAGGAACTCTTTATGACGGGTTCGTTCCCTCCGAGCACCCGGCCCCCCGCGAGCGGCCAAAGTTCGACTGCTTTTTCGCCGGCTCGAACAACCTCACCGACAAGGGCATCCACAAGTTCCAGAACGGCCTGCTGCGGCAACGGTTCGTGCTCGCGGTCAAGAGCGGGTTCAAGCTCGACCTCCACGGCTACTCCCAGGAGTGGGGCCAGGGCTGCGCCCCGAGGCTGAATTACCCCGAGTACTACCAGGAGTTCCACCGGGCCAAGATCGCCATCAACGTGAACCACCTGGAGCTCGTCCGCTACTACACCCGCCGGACCATCCACGCGGGCGCGAGCGGGCGTTTCTACGTGGTGAAGTACGTCCCCGGCATGGAGCAGGACTTCGGCGAAAACGGCGAATGCATGGCCTGGTTCAACACCGTCCCCGAGGGGATGGAACTGATCAGCTACTACCTGGAGAACGAGGTCGAGCGAGAGGCCGCTGCGGCGAAGTGCCGCAAGCTCTTCCTCGAGCGTCACACCTGGCAGGCCAGACTTCGAGAGTTCGAGGAGTTCGCGATCAGGCTGCTGGGGCTGTAGGCGTGTTCCTGCGCTTCACCCCAGAGATCCTGGAAAGGAGCTGGACGAAGATGAAGAAGCCGCTCGTGGTGTTCGGCAGGCCGACCCAGTGGGTCACCCAGCCCGCCTCCCAGCGCTACCGCTTCAAGCACCTGGGGTGCCTCCACGGGCCCTCGCCCGCGCTGCGCGACGGCGCCCCGGCCTGGGACTCGGTCGGGGCCATGCTCGCCGACTCCTCGCTGCTCGACTGGGCGGTGGACTTCTTTCGGGTGGAGAAGCCCGACGCCTTCCTGTTCGGCCCCATGTACGCCAAGGACGGGACCAAGCTCCAGGTCGCGGGCGTGGTTGGGCTGCTGGAGCGACTCAAGACGGCCTCCCCGGGCACGCGCTTCCTATATTGGAATGGCAACCAGCAGGGCAAGCTCGACTTCAACCTGGATGCTTTCAGGCCCTTCGTGGACGCGGTTCTGACCAACACCCGGGACCCGAGGGAACATCGAAATTTCTACGCGGCAGGTATTGAGAAGGTCGATACCCTGTATCAATTCGGCTTCGACCCCGAGGAGCACGGCCGCCCCCAGACCCCCGAGCACGACTGCCACTTCGCCGGGAGCCAGACCTTCAGCGGTCGGCCGACCAAGTACCCGAACAGCGAGTGGCGCTACCGCTTCCTCTGCGAGGCCGCCCAGCGGTTCGACCTTGTCCTTTACGGTAAAGGACAGTGGCCTTTTGCCAAGCGCTCGCACGTCGTCGGGCAGCGCTTCTATGACACCTTCACCGAGGCCCGGGTGGTGCTCGGGGCGAACCACTGGGATTACGTCCGCTACTACACCCGGCGCACGGTTTACGCCCTCGCGAGCGGGCGCCCCTACGTGATGCGCTACGTGCCCGGGATGGAGTGCGACTTCGAGAACTGGCGGCACCTGGTCTGGTTCACGGAGATCGACGAGGGCCTGGAGGCAGTCCAAAAACTACTCGGGGATCCATTGCTGGCCGAGCGGATCGGCCGGGAGGGCCGGCAGGTCGCGGTCGAGCGCTTCAGCTGGCAGGCGCTCCAGCGCCAGCTCGAAACCCTGCTCGACCGAGGTTTGTAAAAAGTTTTTACACGGGAGGTAGGACGCATGGCAATCAAACCACCGGCGCTGGATGAGGCGGTCCTGACCACCTTCCAGAAGCAGCTGGAAGGCAAGGCGTACCGCAACGTACTCGATGACCTCGTGGCCTTCACCGGCTTCTCCAAGCGGGAGATCTGCGCCCGCAGCATCAAAAAGACGAGGTTTGGATTCGGGGCCAAGGGTTGGTTCAACGAGGAGTTCGCCTATTTCAACCCCAAGACCCCGGCCGAGTTCGACTGGTTCTACCGGGCCGGTCAGATCTACCTCTTCAGCAACTCCCGCCGGTCGCACTGGGCCGAGATCAACGGTCTGGGCAAGCAGGACCAACCCATCCTCGACTACGGGGCGGGGATCGGGCAGAACGTGCTGGAGTTCTACGAGCGCGGGTTGAAGGACGCCTGGTATTTTGAGCTGGGCGCGGTGCAGGTCGAGTTCTTCAAGTTCCGCATGCGCCGCCATGGCCACGAGCCGAAGGTGATCGAGCCCTACTGCGACGGTCGCTTCGACACCACCGGCTGCCTCAAGAATGCGCCGAGCTTCCGCACCATCATCGCCCAGGACGTCTTCGAGCACGTGGTGGACTACCTGCCCATCCTGAAGGCGCTGGTCGGAAAGCTGGAGAGCGGGGGGAAGATGATCGAGCACTCCCCCTTCGCCCGGGTGCCGTTCAACCCCAAGGTCCGCAACGAGCGCTCCACCCGCGTGCACCTGGTGGACGCCCACAACCTGAAGAAGTGCATGGTGGCGCTGGGGATGCGGCTGGAAAAGGCCACGGTGGTCAACTCGAAGGGATCGGAGGTGCGAACGTGGACAAAAACCTGAAGGAGAACCCGAAGGACGACCTCTTCTCCAAGCTCACCCGCAAGTACGGGGACCGGGATGGGAAGTTCCTGCACAAGGTCGTGCGCAGCGCTTCCTACCACCAGAGCGTACAGGACCTGGTGGCCTTCACTGGCCTGTCCTTCGACGAGGTCTGCGAGCGGGTGTTGCTGAAGGCCGGGGACCACCGCCACTTCGTGGACGAGTTCAAGTGGGACCGCCCGAGCAGCCCGAACGAGCTCAATTGGTTCTACCGCTCCCAGCGCGGCTACCTCTTCGGCAACGCCAGCCGCCCGGAGTGGGAGGCGCTTGGCGTCCTGGGCGTCACCGGGGAGCAGCATCGGGTGCTAGATTTTGGTGGTGGGATCGGCCAGAACTCGCTCGCCTTGGCCGAGCGCGGCTTCAGCGCTCACTACTTCGACATCTCGATCACCCAGGCCGAGTTCGTGCGCTTCCGCGCCAAGATCCACGCGGCGAACATCCTGGTGGTGGAGCCCTACTACAACGGGCGGTTCAACTACCTCGACTGCCTGCCCGGTGGCTACCACGCTGTCCTCTGCCAGGACGTGCTGGAGCACATCCCACGCTATCCGGTGGTGCTCGAGGCGCTGGCTGGGAAGCTGCTCCCGGGTGGACTGCTGGTGGAGTACTCGCCCTTCAACGGCAAGGCCCAGGGAAAAAAGATGCCCCGGCACAGCCCGGTGCACCTGTCCGAGGCGGTCCCGCTGGAGAAGGTGATGACCGGCTTGGGCCTGCAGAAAACCGCGCTGGCCCCCTATCCCTCTACTGCCTGGAGGAAGGGGGAACCCGCGTGAAGCCGAAGCTCCACATCCTGCACACCGAGCGCTACCTCCACAACCCGACCCTGATCGAATCCCGGGTCATCCGCGAGGACTTCCACCTCTCGAAATCCTGTCGGGCGGACCCGCGGGCGGACCTGATCTACACCCAGACCTATGCCGCCTCCGACATCCTCCACGTGATGGAGTGCACCGGGAAGCCCTACGTGGTGCACATGGGCGGGGACATCTGGTACGAGCTGGTCGAGGACCCGAAGCGGCTGCGCCTCGTGGATCGGATGCTCAAGCGGGCCATCCTGGTTGTAGCCAACAGCTCCTTCCTTTATCGGATCCTGGTCTCTCACGGACTGAAGAACGCGATCTTCCTCCCCGGGGGATTATGGGGATTCGACGAGTCGGTGCATGGGGTGATGCCCGCCCGCTTCGACTCGAAGCCCTCCCACCCCGAGGTCCCCAAGCGTTACCTGATGGCCATCTCGCTCAAGGTCCGAAAGAAGTTCCTTGGCATCGAGCTGTTCATGCGACACGCCTTTCCGTATTTGCAGAGCGTCGGGGCCGAGGTGGTCTGCGCCGGCAAGATCGGGGACAAGCACTTTGCCGTTCGGATGGAGCGGGAGTACGGGGTGCAGTTCATCGGCCAGCGGGCGGACTGGACCGAGTACCTGCCCCAGGCCGACGTGTTCCTGCACCCCTCGCTCTTCGACTGCTTCCCCCGGGCGCTCGCCGAGGCCAAATGCGCCGGGCTGCCCTGCATCTCCCTCGGGGTGGCCGGGAACGTGGAGGTCGGGGACTCTCCAATTTACGTTGACCCCGACGGGAAGGATGAGATCGTGGAGGCCCTCCGGGCCGTGCAGGATCGGGGTCTCCGCGAGTACCTCGGATGGATGGGGAGGGACTCGGCGATCCGCAAGACCGAGGCTCACCGCCGCGACTATCCGGCCATCTTCAACATCCTGCTCAAGGAGGGCCCAGCTCGGCTCATCCGGGAGAGCAAGGAGGCACTATCGTGATCGCGCTCGTGACGGGTGCGGCGGGATTCATCGGGCACCACCTGGTGAACCGGCTGCTGTCGGAGGGGGAGTACGTGGTCGGGCTGGACTCGCTGGCGACCGGCGACATGGGCCGCCTGGAGCCCTTCCTCGTCCGCTACCCAAGCCAGTTCCAGTTCCGCCAGGTGGACATGCTCGACCAGGGAAAACTGCAGGAGGTCTTCAAGGACCACCAGTTCGACACGGTGTTCCACCTCGCTGCACTGGGCTCGGTCCCTCGCTCCATCGCCGACCCGATCGGAACCGTGCAGAACAACGTGCTCTCGACCGCCCACGCGCTCTGGCTCTCGCTGAAGGGCGAGGTGAAGCGCTTCGTTCATTCCAGCTCGGCCTCGGTTTACGGCAACGCCGGTCTGGACATCAAGGACGAGGGCTACTACCTCGAGCCCACCAACCCCTATGGGGTCTCCAAGCTCGCCGCCGAGAAGATGGTCAAGGTATTCCACTCGGTTTATGGCCTGCCCACCATCTCGCTCCGCTACTTCAACGTCTATGGCCCGGGGCAGTCCCCAAACGGCGCCTATGCCGCGGTGATCCCGGCCTGGCTCCAGGCCCTGGAGCGCGACGAGCCGATGACCATCTACGGCGACGGCGAGCAGCGCCGGGACTTCACCTACGTCTCGAACGTGGTCGAGGCCAACCTGCTGGCGGTCTCGGCCCGCAAGGATTGCCTAGGTGAGGAATACAACGTCGGCTGCGGCCGGCTCACCACCCTGAACGAGCTCTCCCAGATGGTCGGCCTGTGCTGGGGGAACTCGGCGGTGGTCAAGTACTGCGAGGCCAGGCCAGGGGACATCCGCGCCAGCATGGCCAGCGTGGCGAAGTCCGGAACGACCTTGGGCTACCACGCCAAGGTCCAGGTCCAGGACGGGATCCGCCGCACGGTCGAGTGGTTCAAGGGCAGGGGGAAGATCATCTGATGCCGCTCTTTTCGGTCATCCTCACCGCCAGCAACCGGGCCCAGCTCCTCGCCCGGGCACTGCGCTCGCTCCAGTCCCAATCCTTCCAGGACTGGGAGCTGGTGCTGGTGGTCGACGGGCAGGACCCCGCAGTGCTTGACATGGCCAGCAAGCTGGGCGACACTGGAAGGGTCAAGGTGAAATTCGTGCCACGTCCCGATAGCGTTGGCGCCCCCGGTTCTCACTCGGCCGGGGGCGTTTGTTTGCCTAGCCCTCGGGTCAAGCGGGTGGCCGCTGCGGTGAACCTCGGCCTGGACGAGGCCGCGGGCGAGTGGGTGACCTACCTCTGCGACGATGACGAGTACCTCCCGGGCCGCTTCGAGCACTACCTCCCACACCTCCCGCTCGCCGACGCAATCGCCGGGAACGCGCTGTTCGTGCGACTCGATGGCTCCATGCACCGCTCGTCCAAAATGGGCTACCTCTACCCCGAGCCGCACCTTCCTGGCCACGACGCGCTGGTCGAAGCCATCCGGCCGGGGAACTTCATCTGCCACGACTCCATCGTGCACCGGCGCACGAAGCTGCGCTGGCCAACCGACATCCAGCCGATCCCCAACGACTGGCGCTACTGGGTGGCGCTGCACCAGGCGGGCTTCCGCTTCCGCCGGATCGCCGCCGCTGGCGAGCGGGCGCTCATGCCTGGCGCCTGGCGCGAGAGCAACCCGACCCAGGAGCAAGTGCTCGCGCTCACCGGGGAGAACCTAGGAGGAACGATGTCGAATTGCATACGCTACGCGAAAAACGTCTCGGGCAAGCGGCAGAACCTGTCGAACGGTTCCGGGGGGACCATCCGGGTCTACCCGGGCGAGCGGGTCGACGCCGCGCTCGCCTCCTACCAGACCTCGGACGGCAAGTGGTCCCTGTTCCCGGGGTTCTCCCTGTGCGGGGACTTCTCCTTCCCCGAGACTGTCGAGGACCTGAGGAAGTCGCAGAAGCGGCAGATCACCCAGACCCGGAGGAAGGTGGTTCCAGAAGTGAGCGAGAAGGAGGTGCCGGTGGTCGAGCAGAGCAAGCGCCCGGCCGAGGACGAGCCCCCCGTGTTCGCTATCACCAAGCCGAGGACCTTCGAGCCGATCGCTTCGATCAAGGGCGGATCCGTGCTCACCGAGACCAACCGCGAGCCGAAGCACCCCTTCGACCTCGACTAGGAGGCTTCCATGGGAACTAGACTTCCGTCCACCTCCGCCGCGAGTGATGAGCTCGGCCCGAACGCCGAGGTCATGGCCTACCTCCAGCAGAAGCGGGCCTGGCAGAAGGACCGCGGCGCGCAGGGGAACCTGACCTGCGACATCCTGCGCTACACCGAGAGCGGGGGCATGGCCTACTACCTGGTCGAGCCGACCTACACCCAGACCTCCGGCCTGACCGCGCTGCCTTGCTACTTCGACGACCAGCCGGAAGAGTACGAGAAGCGCTTCGGGTCGATGGTCGAAGACGCCACCGCCACCTTCATCCTCTATGACGTTACGGGCGGGGTCGACGAGCACGACGTCATCCTCCACGACGATGTGGAATATACGGTTTTGAACGTCTGGCAGGACGAGGCGTCTGGCCGGATCGAAGTGCTCGCCAAGGAACTCCAGGACGTCTGAACGGGCTTCAAGGGTTGACCCCCAAAAGGTCTGCAGGAGGCCACCGCCATGCTGAGCTCTGTCGTGGTCAGCGCCCCCCGCCTCGCGAAGAAGATCGACTTCATCCGGCAATGCATCGACCAGGGGTGGCGGGACGAAGCCATCGGGGTCGGGGAGCAGATCCGCGACTACCTCCGGATGAACACCCCGCGCTCCGAGGGCGCCGGCTCCCAGAAGGGCGAGCACATCGCCGACGGTTGGGAGCTGCACACCATCGGCGGCAACCCGGGGAGCGCCCGGGGCCTCCTGATGGTCATCTACAACCGCTTCGTAACCAATGTAGCCGGGAAGATTCTGGCTCGGGCTCGGTTGAAGGTACAGAGCGAGGCGCAGGACTACACGCTCATGCACATCCTGGAGTACGGCTCCCGCCCGCACCCGATCCCGCGCGAGCGAGACATGGGTAAGGGGATCGTGCTCCGGTTCACCGGGCAGAACGGCGCGGTGGTGTTCACCCGGCAGGTCGACCACCCGGGCACCCAGCCGGTCGGAATGATCCGGGCCGCCCGGGCCTTCGGGGCCGAGTGGTACGCCCAGTTCCAGCAGAAGTGGGCAGAAATCATCAGCAGGAGGTGAGCCAGAATGGCGATCCCGGCCGAGAGGAAGTCGCTCAACATCCGTCGCTCGTTCTCGAAGTTTTTCCGGGCGGCGTTCGAGCTTCCGAACAGCATGCAGGGAAAGGTAAATTATGGGGACTCGTCCTTCGACGTGTCTCCGTTCGACGATTGGGTGGTTATCAGTTTCCTCGCCGACATGGCGGGAAAGAAGGGGTTCACGCTGGTGCAGGTCGACGCGCTCACCCTGGTCGCGGGCAGGCGATCCGGAGGAGACCGCTTCGGCGTTACCTGTCAGCAGTTGGCCGACAAGATCCACAACTCTCTCCATGTAGAATCCATGCCGTTGTACGATTTCACCAGCGCCCCGACAGCCCCGACCCTGATCGCGAAGAAGAAGCTGGTCATCCAGAACAGCAGCGGCGTCTTCCGGGAACCGGAGGAGGTCCGCCCGTTGCAGGTCGAGGAAGGTCTGAACCGCATGGTCCTGACCTACCGGATCCTGACGCTGGGTGACTACGCCAAGGCCAAAGCCTACTACGACTGACAGGAGGAACAAGCATGCCCTACGCAGGGTATACCAAGGAAGGAACCTACGACGAGAGCGCGTTGCTCGTCGGTTCCTGGAGCGAGTTGATCGCGGTGAAGTCCACCGTCAACTACCACATCGGCAACGTGAAGGAGGGCGTGCTCGAGATCGGACGCGAGTTCTACGAGCACATCGACTCCTCCTTCCCGCGCAAGACCGATCTCGTGGTCGCGACCCGGGTCTGGATGAAGTTCACCGGCACGCTGGAGGAGATGCACAAGCACAACGTGTCGCTCCTGGTCGGCGGCGTGGTGAATCCGACGTCGAATTACATCTACGTCGGCCCGCTGCAGAGCGTGAACTTCTTCACCCTCTACGGCAAGCGCGTGCGCATCTCGGACCAGGTGACCATCGAGTTCCGGATGCACAAGTGCATGACCCGAAACCTCTTCTCGCTGGGAAGCGGGGACGAGGCCATGGGGTCGCCGCTGGAGGTCGAAGCCCTCGACGACAGCGACGGCGACTACGGCGGCAGCGCCACCAGCCCCATCGGTTGGCTCTGGGTCCCGAACCGCCAGACCTGATCCCTGAAGCACCGGGGCGGGGAGGGCTGCCTTTACCTGGTTGTCCTCTGGGTTTTTGTGGGGCTCCCCGCCCCGTTCTCGTTGGCGGTGCGCTTCTGAGAATGGAAAATGCGCTTGTGCCGTTTGGTTCCGATCGGGCGGGCGCCCTCGCGCACCAGGGCGTCCCCCGGTCCTTCACCAGGAGGAGCTTTTCAGATGACCGATTACGCGAGTTTCATGCCGAAGGTTGTGCCGATCAAGGTCGGGGGAACCGAGCTGGACGCTCAGGAGCTCACCATCGCCAAGCGCGACGCCGTGCTGAAGATCGTGCTGACTAGCCTGGACGTGGCCACCTTCTTCAAGCCGTTCTGGGACGCGGCCAAGAGCAAGCAGGAGCTGGACCTCACCGCGGTCGCGGTGAAGATGAAGGACGCCCTGCTCCAGGTGCTGGGCGAGGACCTGACCACCGTGTCATGCCTGACCCTGGACACCCCGCAGAACCGCAAGAAGGTCGCCGTGCTGCTGGCCGAGCCGGCGGTGGAGAAGATCGATTCCGACCCGAAGTTCGGCTACACCTTCTCCCCGGTGTTTTTCGCCTGGGCGCGGGAGAACCTCACCACCCGCCAGGAGTACCAGCTGATCGAGGCCATGCTGGAGATCAATGACTTCGTGGGACTGGTAAAAAACTACGCGACCCTGGTCACCGCGACGATGAAGGCGGCCAGGGCGAAGCAGGAAGAGAAGCAGTAGAAGGGAAAGCCACGTGGACCGAGATGGACCTGGTGTTCGGCATCAGCGGGCAGCGCAAGATCTCCGAGGCGGAGGTGGCGAACAGCTACACCCACCGCCAGGCGCTGCAGCTCGCCGAGTACATCATGAAGGAACGGTTCATGGTGGCCTCCGAAATTCTGGGCGCCTTCCACGGAAAGGGCCCGAAGCCGAACAAGAGCTCTCCCCACTCCCCCTCCCCCAGATCATGCAGGCTGCCGTCCTGGTACCGGACCCGTCCCGGTTCAAAATCCCACGTCGTGGACCTCGATGGACCCATGAGCGCCCTCGCCCCCTTCCTGGGTAAGAACGCGCTCAAGCGAGGCGTGGCGCCCCAGCGCCCGCGCCGATAGGAGAGCACCGGCATGGCCGAGTCCGATCTCACCATCACGATAACCGGCAAGGACGCGGGAGTCCTCCAGCTCCTGAACAAGATCACCGGCGGCATGGAGGACCTGGAGAAGACCTCCAAGAAGGTCACCACCAGCGTCGCCAAGAACGTGAACGACCTGGCCGGCTCGGTCACGAACCTGACCAACCGAGTCACCGGACCCTTCACCGGCGCTATCGGGCAGCTGGTCGGGCTCGCCGGGGTGGGCGGCTTCGTGGCCACCCTGAAGAAGGCGGTGGTGATGGCCGATGACTGGGAGGAGCAGATGGCTTCCCTCTCGGTCACCGTTGGGGACAAGTTCGGCGGCAGCCTCAAGGAGGTCGAGACCCGCATCCGGGAGATGACCAAGACCACCTCGATCAGCACGGCCGAGTTGATGAGCGGCTTCCAGCAGATCGCCAAGAGCAGCGTGAAGGGCGTCGACACGGTGGCCGGATCGATGAAGGTCCTCGACTCCACCCAGAAGCTCGCCGTGGCCACGAACTCCGAGCTCGGATCCACCGTCCGGGGCGTGACCAACCTGATGGGCGCCTTCGGGATGAGCGTGGACGACACCGCGAAGGTCTCCAACACGCTGCTGCTCGCCTCGCAGAAGAGCAACATGAGCTTCGGCGAGCTCTCCGGCACGATGGGCTTCCTGGCCAACACGGCCAAGGAGGTCGGCATCGGCATGGATGACATGCTAGGCGCACTCGTGGGCATGCAGCGGGCGGGCGTGCCCGTGAGCCAGAGCGTGCAGGCCATGAATGCCATGATCATGGGCATGCTCAACCCGAGCAAGGAGCTGGCCGCGCTGGTCAAGGGCCTGCCCGGCGGGTTCTCGTCGGTCGCCGACATGGTGAAGAAGGTCGGTCTGGTCGGGTACTTCGAGGCCCTGAAGAAGGCCACCGGCGGGAACATCGAGGTGATGGAGCGCTACATCCCGAACATGCGAGCCATGCGGGGAGCCTCTGCATTGGTGGGCAAGGGCCTGGACGAGATGAAAAGCTTCATGGACCAGGCCAAGGGCTCAACCGACCGGCTGGAGAACGCCTTCCAGAAGATGGTCGGAACGAAGGAGTTCGAGATCTTCATGAAGAAGATCACCGAGGGTCTGCGCGAAGTCGGCGAGCGCATGATGCCCAAGGTCATGGAGAACTTGAACGCGCTCGGGGCCTGGTTCGACGCCAACCGGACGCAGATCATCGACACGATGGTAAGCGCGGGAGAAGCCCTAATGGGCTTCTTGAAGTTTGTAGTAACGAACGCCGACACGATCCTGAAGGTATTCCTCACCATCTGGGGTGTGGAGAAGGTAGCCGGGTTCGCGAAGTCCATCGTAGAACTGACCAGCGCATTTGGGGCGCTGAAGGGGGCCATCGCTGCGCTCGGGACAGGGAAGGTTGGAGCATTGCTCGCGGCGATTACCGGCGGGGCTTCGGTAGCAGCGGTTACTGGCGCGGCCGCGGTGATTGGG
>Ga0209668_10000818_pt1 | contig 13030 bp, 13 predicted proteins | sample FrelakmetPLP11PL_FD_187150 | JGI IMG/M metagenome (GOLD analysis project Ga0209668, IMG submission 187150) | Freshwater lake sediment microbial communities from the University of Notre Dame, USA, for methane emissions studies - PLP11 PL (SPAdes)... | ecosystem: Environmental > Aquatic >... | reverse complement strand
TGCTGTCTGTTGCGAAGCGGACAGTGCTTGAAACGAAGTCATGATGCCCCACACGGTACCAAACAAGCCAATATAGGGGCTTGTTGAACCTAAGGTCGCTAAAAAATCGAGATGTTTTTCCAGTTGCTGGTGTTGTTCGGAATAAGCAATGCGCATCGAACGTTGTACACCTTCCATAATAATAACGGGAACATCACCGACTTGTTGATGTAAACGCAGAAATTCACGAAATCCCGCATGAAAAATGCTGGCGAGACCACTGTGTTGATCGTGTTCACGATTTAAATCGGCATAGAGTTTACTCAGATCAATACCTGACCAAAATTTATTTTCAAATTGTGTCAGTAATTTTCGTGAGCGTCTTAGCATCCATCCACGTTGAAAAATCATCGACCAGGATACAATCGATGCAACAAGCAAGATTAACATAACCAATTTGACTATTCCGCTAGCAGCAGAAAAATAACTCCATAGAGATGGATCGACTGTTGGCATTATCTACCTCATTTATATTTTGTATACACATTACAACATCTCGCAATGCCGATTTTCAAGAAATAAAAATTCAACGTCATGGCGAGACCGAAACGTCAGTGAGGTCGTGGCCATCCAATTTATGGTGTTTCTTCCTGGATTGCCGCGCGCTACGCGCTCGCAATGACGAGTAAAATTATTTCAATTTTTTGTATCTTTTAAGTGCGGGCTTATATTAGTTTATTTTATCAGAAAAATCATAACTGAGTTGTTTTTGCCCGTTAAGATGACTCGGCATTGTCAATCCAAAATGAATATAGGTTTTTTTGGTGGCAACTCGGCCTCGGGGTGTACGCATGATAAAGGCTTGCTGAATTAAATACGGTTCGATCACTTCTTCGATCGTATCGCGTTCTTCACCAATGGCTGCTGCCAAACTATCTAAACCTACCGGCCCACCGTCAAATTTTTCTAATAGTGTTAACAATAATTTTCGATCTTGTTGATCAAAGCCTTCTTTATCCACTTCTAAGAGATCGAGCGCTTGTGCGGCCAACGTTTGATCGATTTTTCCGTCCGCTTTCACTTCCGCAAAATCTCGAACCCTTCGCAACAGACGATTGGCTATCCGCGGTGTGCCGCGTGCACGCTTAGCAATTTCACTCGCGCCCAGAGGATCAATAGTTACACCTAAGATTCCTGCCGAGCGTGTCACGATACGGCAGAGATCCGCCACACTATAAAATTCTAAGCGTTGTACAATGCCAAATCGATCCCGTAAAGGTGACGTTAACAAACCCGCGCGTGTCGTAGCACCGATTAATGTAAAAGGCGGCAAGTCTAATTTAATCGAACGTGCCGCGGGTCCCTCGCCTATCATGATATCCAATTGATAATCTTCTAAGGCGGGATAGAGTATTTCTTCAATGACTGGACTCAAGCGATGTATTTCGTCGATAAACAACACTTCTTTAGCTTCAAGGTGTGTTAACAAGGCCGCCAAATCGCCGGCTCTTTCTAAAATCGGACCTGAAGTTTGTTTGAGACCGACTCCCATTTCATGGGCAATAATATTTGCTAACGTGGTTTTACCTAAACCCGGCGGTCCGACAATTAATACATGATCTAACGCTTCGCTTCTGGCGCGCGCCGCATGAATAAACAACGCCATTTGCTCGCACACCGAGGATTGGCCTAAGTAATCCGCTAAAGCCAGTGGACGAATACGTGGAAAGATTTTTTCATCTTCAGGATTTTTTTTTGCTGATGTTAAGCGATCCGAGATTTGCATAAATAATGAACGGGGATGAACCGATGAAAATAAGTTAAATGCACTTTCAATGCGGAGTCGTTCTATTATTAGCTAATTACTCATTTTTTAGCAAGCATCGGACTATTGAAAAAAACTTATTTTGTATCAAACAAATTATTTTTACTATTAATAATATGAATTAGCTAATTGATATTACAAAAAAAATACGTTAGTTTATTCTTTTATAATACAACAAAAAGGAATTAAGCATGTCTATAATAAAATTTTCAAATCCTACCGCGTTATCCTTAAAAGGATTACACTTTCACAATGAGCTAGATTGGTCGGATGAAAATGAAAATACACTCGATTTAACAAATGTTAAACGACTAAAGGGTTGCCGAACCCTATTAGTTCAGGATTGCCTAGAATTTATTCGAAAATTAGATGTTTTAGCCAGCGCTGACGGCGAAAAAAAAGACTACGCCTTAGAAAAAATTCAAACACTGATAGAAGCACTTAACCACTATAAAGTCAGTTGTGATCGCTATCCGCGAATCAAGGATTTTTTAAATCTCGCTCCAGATTACAGTGGCGAAACAGCAGCGTTTATAATCATTATAAGCGCTATTATATCAACCGTATTTCCACCTTTAGCCGCCCTACCGCTGTTTATTTTTTCTTGGGTGTTGATGGATTTATTTTTTAATAATCGAGATGAAACAAAAAATCTCACTGAAATATTATTAAAAATCCAAAATGACTTAAGGACTTTTCAAGAAAATGATACTATTTTAACTGAAACACAGAGATTTTCGCCATCTACCCTACCTAGGGAAAGGGCAAGCCGCGCCAGTTATTCACCCAGCATGTATGGCGCTATTAATCAGCCAGACACGAATATAAATTATCCATCCACGAGTTCTACTCCACCTAATGCTGTTTTAAATGGCAAACTCAACCCAAAGCGCGGCATGATCTGAAGCAGCATCCTTAGCGGTCAACATCGTGGGAAGATGCGGGAAAAGTGTTCCATTTTTCCCTCCCCAAACCCCCCTACGCTCGATGCCTCCTTTAATTACCTTCTCAGAAAGTTTTGGTGACATTAAAATATAATCTAGCTTCGCTGAGGCAGTGCCATTTCCATGGGTTCCTGGACGACCATCGCCTGAAAATTTTGGATGCACCATAATATCTGTCAGCGTTGAACCGTCTCGTATCAATGGATCCATTGCCAAATCGGTGGGTGCTGCATTTAAATCTCCCACGATGGCAATATAATCAAATCCATCCGCAAGTCGTTGATCATAAATCTCACGCACACGCTTCGCTTGATGTAATCGTTTCATTGGAAACAACGGCGTCACCATACCCTTTACTTTTAAAATGATTGATGAGCACAAGTAATCTATGGCCTTGCTGAGTCTTGATTTGATATTCCGCGCAATCACGGCTAAAGATGGTCCCTTTATCATCAACGTCATCCACATGACTTGCAATACTTATGATTTCATAAGACGCTTTCGTCATAATGCCTACATCAATACCACGCATGTCATTACCATCAATAAGCATCACATGGTCAAAAGTGCTTACATCAACAGGCGGTAATACATCGTCATTAAAACGTTTCAAACACGTACGGTTTTCTGCTTCAACGACACAGAGGACATCTGTTTCAAGTAACCCTATGATATGAGCGGTATTTTCAATGGCATGTTCTTCAATCGCTTCTTTTTGAAGCTCAAACCACCCTATCCAATCACCACGACCCGAAGCCGCAATTTCAGCCGGCTTATTTTTAGGTTTAGCAATAAATTTACCCCGAATATCACGTAATCGAATGTAATTACTTTCACTATTCGTAATCAATCCTTTGTGACGCTTCATAATTTCCAATAATTTAAGCTTGATTTTAGAGGTATAATTTTCTTTTTGGATCAATGTATTCAATTGTTTGAAGTCATCTAATATTTTAGACCCTTGTTCCCAATTTTCTAAATTCATGGCTTTAGGCCGCTCAAACATATTTTCAACATTAAAAGTGGCTAATCGCATACCTATCTCCTTTAAAGGCTAAATTATAGTCTATACTCTATAAAAAAAGACAAAAATAACTTTAAAATTTAATAGACCTATTTAAATTTAAAATTAGTCGAATTTTAATGCATAAAACTTATCAACACGCTTCTAAAATCCTTTTAGAAATTGCAGAGAACAAAAGTTTAAAGAATAAAGATTTAAGCTTTGCTTATCTTTTACAATTAATGGGTGATCGTGCGTTTGGAATGGGTTTATTATTATTTGCCTTACCCAGTGCATTACCTTTTTCCACCTTACCCGGCGTTGCTTTTGTTTTCAGCTTGCCTATTATTTTATTTGCACTGCAAATGATAGTCGGAAAAGCGACCTTATGGTTACCTAAAACCATTGCTAAACGTACCCTTCAGCATGAAAAATTAAGCAAAATTATTCATGCCACGGTTCCCTATTTGTTAAAGATAGAACGGTTTCTAAAGCCTCGTTTGTCATTTATGACTTCTCGAATCATGGAAATTACCAACGGCATCACTATTTTTTGTTTAGCCTTGTTATTAATTTTACCCATTCCGCTCAGTAATTTTATATTTGCACTATTGATTATTATTTTCAGTCTGGGCTTTGTAGAAAAAGATGGTATTTTTATTATCGTAGCTTATCTTTGCACGCTTGGTTACCTTGCTTTTGTTTACACCTTTATTTTATCGGCCATTAACATTATTTTCTGATCATACTGACTACTGCTTGGAGATTGTGAAGCTTAATCGACGCTGTTTAAAGCGTGTCGGATTAACGATTCCAAAGACAGTGAAGTATCTTTAATCTGCAATACCGCACGACTAGCTTCTTGGTTTTTATAGCCTAAGGCCACCAATGCGGCGATCGCATCTTGTTGGAAATGTTGTAATGATCGGCCCTTATTTTTATCAGACACCTTAGATTGGTTATGGGATAAACTTTTTAAACGATCACGCATTTCGATGATTAACCGCTCAGCCGTTTTCTTACCAATCCCTGGAACGGCTTGCAATGTACTGACATTTTGTTGTTCAACACAGCGAATGAATTCCGCCACCTCTATTTTGGATAAAATACTTAACGCGACTTTAGGACCCACACCATTTACTTTTAATAGTTGCGTAAATAATGACCGTTCATCGGGCGTACTAAAACCATACAAAAAATGTCCATCTTCGCGCACAATAAACTGTGTATACAAAAAAACTTTTTCTCCACATTCCGGTAATTGATAAAAAGTATGCATAGACGCCTGTACTTCATAAGTAAATGCATCCGCCACTTCCACTAATAGATACGGTGGTTGTTTCTCAATCAGTATGCCGCGTAATCGATTGATCATCGTCGTCTTCCTCGGCGAAATCCTTGTTTAAGTCCTCGTCCTCCCGACTGCCGGGCTTGCGCGTGGCAAATCGCAATCGCCAATGCATCGGCGGCATCGGCTTGGGGTGAGCGATCCAGATTTAATAACAATCGTACCATATGTTGCACCTGTTGTTTATTCGCAGCCCCATAACCCACTACTGATTGTTTGACTTGCCGCGCAGAGTATTCACTGACCATTAATTTAGACACTGCCGCTGCGGTTAATGCAGCACCGCGCGCTTGACCGAGTTTCAGTGCCGCATTCGGGTTGATATGCATAAAGACTTGTTCGACTGCGACTTCATTCGGTTTATAGTGTGCAACGAGGCTTTGTAAACCCGTAAATATTTTTTCCAGACGTTCAGAAAAAGCAATATTCGCAATTTTAATACAACCGCTATCGAGATAGTTTAATTGCGACCCTTCAATTTGAATAAGACCATAACCGGTGATGCAAGAACCCGGATCGATACCTAAAATAATGGCATTTTTACTTAAAGGGTTGGCTTCCTCATGCAACATTAGGCTTGATTCGTATAGACATTTTGCACATCGTCTAAATCCTCTAGCAGTTCAATTAGATGATCCAACTTTTCTTGTTCTTCATCATTGAGTTCAATTTTCGTACTCGCTAACCAAGTCACTTCACTATTGGCCAAATTTAATTTTTTTTCTTGAAAAAGTTTAGTTAAGCCTGCTAATTGACTTTCTTCCACGCAGACATCAATACTATTATCCGGATAGGTTATGGCATCTTCAGCACCTGCTTCTAAAGCAATTTCTAAAATACGCTCTTCTTCGGATCCCGGTGGAAAAGTAATCACGCCTTTTTTACTAAATAAATAACCCACGGATCCCGTCGTGCCCAAATTACCACCGGACTTGCTAAAGGCATGCCGTATTTCAGCAACCGTACGATTGCGGTTATCGGTTAACGTATCCACTAAAACGGCAACACCTTTAGGACCATAACCTTCATAGCGGATTTCTTCCATTTGCGCACCCTCTAAACCGCCGGCACCGCGTTTAGTCGCACGATCGATCGTCTCTCGCGTCATGTTAGCCGATAAGGCTTTATCTACCGCTAAACGCAAACGAGAATTACTATTTAAATCACCGCCACCCATTCTGGCTGCGACGGTGATTTCACGGATCAATTTCGTAAATAATTTTCCACGCTTGGCATCTTGTTTATTTTTTCGATGTTGTATGTTTGCCCATTTACTGTGTCCAGCCATTTTCTTCTGCTCTACTTATACTACAAATTACCTTCGCAAAAAATTTGATTATACTGGATGGCCGTCACTAAGGATGTCATGGGTAATAACCAAATTAAACCGATACCTAATGTTATCAACGTTAAAAGACCAAATACGAAACTCGTTATCACAATCAAACTAATATTTTTAAACCAATGTTGGTTTACTGACTGAAAAGACAACGCTAAGCTCTCTTTCCAGGCAATTTTTTTATCCAAAATCAGCAGCACCGACATAAAAACAACGATTGAAAAATAAAAATAGAAAAAGAAACAAAATAAAAAAACAAGCAGTTCAATCAAGTAAATAAGACCTAAACTCAGACCTAAAGAAGAAATTTGCTCATGAACTAACGTGCTATGCAAAATGATATTCGTGCCTGATAACAACAAACTGTTAAATAAATAAAGTAAAAGACCAATCATGACTAAAGGGCGCCACGCGTGACTAAAAGAAAAAACCATGCTGGCACGGATAGGAAGTCGACGTAAATGGTTTAAGGCCAAGTACGCTAATGAAGCAGTTAATAGAAAACGTAAAATTTCAATAATCCCAACGATAAGAAATTTAAGCGCTAATTTTAAATTATAAAACGTCAGTGTGTTATGTGCGGTCGCCATTTGCAATATATCGATATCATAGATAGCCAACACTAATCCCAGCACTATACAGGCCACTGCCATGATTAACACAAAATAAAGAAAACCTAGCCAAAAAGAGGCTTTCATTCCTTTAACGCGATACCAAGCCTCCAAAAAGATCGCTTTAATCGGAATACGGTAATCTCCGCTCATCGCTTTGCTAAAATTTCCTGTATTAGAATCTGTCATAAGTTTAAAAATTATCCAAAAAAATATGCTGATACTGAATTGCCAGTAGCAACGATATCACTGGCAACAACCAAATTAAACCCATTCCTGAAAAAAACAATTCCAAAACAACGAAAACTAAAATCACTTTTATTATTATCATAGTAATATTTTTCAACCGCGACAAATGAGTTGAGTCTGCCATTTTTTTGTACAAAATGAACAAAAGAGCCATAAACATCCCTGGCAAAAGAATTAAATAGGCTAATAAAGCATAACCCTGACTCAGGCTGAAAAAAAGACGACCAAAATCAGCCCATGCGCTCATATAGGCCCAGCTCGGTAAAAATAGTAATGCACTATTTTTTAAGACATGTCGGTTAATTGACTTAAAAGCAACGTCTACGCTTTTTTTAAAGGTCATATTTTGATCTAAAATAAGTAAGCTGCCCATAAAAGCAACGACTAAAAAATACGTATCCAAAAAAATGGCTAAAAAAATAGGCACGGCGTAACCTAATACAAAAATTGGCTTGACTAAATCTTGTTCAGACAACGGATATAAATGGATTGCTTTAAAAAGAACAAATAAACCAGCCTGTGAAACGCGAGTCAGTAGATAAAATAGGACACTCATCAACAATAAGCTTTGCCAATTTTTTAAAAAAACAAACACGCTGCTTGCTTTAATGGGCTGTTGACGAAGGTGATTCAACGCTAAAAAAGCGAATGAAACCGTTAGTAATGCCAATAAAACGGGTATTACGCCCGCAATAAGCTGAGCAAATACTGCTTTTATCTTATTTAAAAGAGACAAGGTATGTAAATTCGGTAACTGCGCTGTGTGATTTTGAAAATGGAGTAGACCTATGTCAACCCACTGATAAAAAAAGCTCACAAAAATAGTCATGCCAAACAAAACCAGCATCACTAAGCCAAAGCCTTGCCAAAAAACCTTGGGCATTTGGAGAAGCTGTCGCCAAGTCTCTCTCCATAAACGCTTAATAGGGATGTCGTATTCACCTTTCGTTGCACTGATAACAGATGGAGGCAAAGCGTGAGACATAATCAATTTCCCCGGTTATTTTTTACGAATCTGTAGAAATAACTCTTTTAATTGTTGTGCAGAAACAGGACTCGGTGCATGCGTTAACGGACAGCTTGCCGTCTGTGTTTTTGGAAAAGCGATGACATCCCGTATGGACTTCGCCCCTGTCATTAACATCACTAAGCGATCCAATCCAAACGCCATGCCGCCATGCGGTGGGCAACCAAATTTAAGCGCTTCGAGCAAGAAACCAAATTTTTCTTTCTGTTCTTCTTCATTAATATTGAGCAAATCAAATACAGCGGATTGCATCAACGTGTCATGAATACGTATCGATCCACCACCAATTTCACAACCGTTTAATACCATATCGTAAGCTCTGGATAAACATCCTTCGGGATTGGCCTGTAACTCAGGCACATCATTGACCTTAGGCGCCGTAAACGGATGATGCAAGGCTTGCCAACGTTTTTCTTCTGCATCATATTCAAATAACGGAAAGTCCACTACCCACAATGGACACCATTCTTTTTTAATAGCGTTTAAATCATGACCCAATTTAACCCGTAAAGCACCCAAAGATTCACTGACCATTTTGGCAGCGCCGGCACCAAAGAAAACAATATCACCCTTTTCTGCTTTCACACGTTGTAAAATCGCATTGACGATGGCTTCTGGAATAAACTTTAAGATCGGCGACTGCAAACCTTCCAATCCCTGAGCCGGATCTAACACTTTTATATAAGCCAAGCCTTTTGCGCCAAAGATAGCCACATACTGCGTATAGTCTTCAATCGCTTTACGACTTAAATCGGCCGCTTTGGGAATGCGTAAGGCAGTTACGCGCCCTTGTGCCTCATTCGCCGGTCCCGAAAAAACGTTAAATTCGATGTCTTTAACCAAATCAGCGATATCGACTAACTCAAATGGAATACGTAAATCCGGTTTATCACTGCCATAACGTTGCATGGCCGCTGCATACGTCATGCGTGGGAAAGGATCCGGTAAACTCACATCCAATAATGCTTTAAATAAATGGCGAATCAACGCTTCATTCAATGTTTGTATTGTTTCTTCATTGCAAAATGACATCTCCATATCCAGTTGCGTAAATTCAGGTTGCCGATCGGCGCGTAGATCTTCATCACGAAAACAACGCACGATTTGGTAATAACGGTCAAATCCTGACATCATCAATAATTGCTTAAATAATTGCGGTGATTGTGGTAAGGCATAAAATTCACCGGGATGGACACGGCTCGGTACTAAATAATCACGCGCGCCCTCAGGCGTCGCTTTAGTGAGTATGGGTGTTTCGATATCTAAAAACCCTCTTTCCTCATAAAAAAGGCGCATCAATTTCACGACTTCGGTACGTAATCGAAAACGTTGCTGCACTTCAGGTCGACGCAAATCCAGGTAACGATAACGTAATGCGACTTCCTCGCTCACGGGTGTGTAAGCATCAATAGAAATGGGTAAGGGTGCTGACGTATTTAAAATAGTGAGTTGAGTCGCCTGTAATTCAACCTGCCCCGATTTTAAATGGGCATTTTCAGTTCCTTTGGGCCGCAAACGGACTATTCCGCTAATTTGCACGACATATTCATTGCGCAATGTTTCCGCTAATTTAAAAAGTTCCGCCTGTTCGGGATTAAACACCACTTGCAACCGATCGCAACGGTCGCGCAAATCAATAAAAATAATGCCGCCATGGTCACGGCGACGATGTACCCAACCACACACTTGTATGGTTTCATTGACTAAGTCTTGGTTTATTTCCTGACAATAATGTGTTCTTTGCATAAGAATAATTTTAATTAAGAGGACTTTTCACCGGGTTTGTCGGTTTTGCTGGCTTTATCCACGGGTTTTGCGGCAACTGTGTCTTTGGTTTTCGTTTCTGTTTCTTTAGTGGTTTCTTTATTCGCTTCCACCGGTTTACTCGCATCCTCAGTTTTAGCTTTCTCGGCGCTATCCACTTTTTTAGCGGGTGGATTTTTAAAATCTGTCACATACCAACCACTGCCCTTTAAATGGAAAGCTGATGCTGAAATAAGTTTTTTTAAAGCCGGTTCTTTACAAACCGGACAATCCGTTAAAGGTTCTTCGCTAAAGCTTTGTATCGTATCAAAGGTATGACCACAGGCCTTACATTGATATTCATAGATAGGCATAGTACTCCTTAATTTTTTGAATTCAGAGGGTAGATTTCAATTGCGCACTATCGTACAAAATCGTAGGCGCACAGCTCTCACAATTAAGGGGCATTTTAATCCAGTGTGTAGACTTTGGCCAGTCTGATCACTCATCTTTTCGGTGAATTAGGTATTTATTCAGAGAGCGTTTTGAAAGTTTTCATTATACTTGAGCCCCTCTCGAGTTCATTGAGGTCCTCTTTGAGTAAAGCAGTATTACCACTAAGTATTTTATGGAGGCTAGGATAATTGTATTTGATAGGCCTATAACTTGACATTATAACCGTTTGCCCTGAATAAGCGGCTGCTAGGACTGTTTTACTTACCTGTTCGTCGCTTATCTTCTCAGGATTAGCCAATAGACAATTATAAAGTTCAAGCAACAAGGTCTCAATAAGTTGATACAACTTATTTAAATAACCAGGATAAGCATAATTTTGGACTAAGTCATGCAATTCAGTTAATTTTTCCGAAAAACAATTTAAAATTTGGTTTTGAGTCCTATTTGGTATGCGTTTAGGATCAAAGAAACCCTTATCACGAAGGGTTGGTCCAGGCCATTCAACTTCCCAAGCTTTTTTAAACGTTCGCCAATGATTATCTAAAAGTTCTATTCTACGTTGAATTGTTTCTACATCCGAACTTTTTATTTTATTAGTTTGAATTAAATTTTTAATCTCAGATTTATATTTATTCCAGACAGCATGGGTGATTTCAATGCCCTTCTTTAAATTAGAAACCTTTTCTTGATATTGTTGACATTCATTTTTGTTTTGGAGTTCCTTCTCCACAATTTCTGTCATTATTAGTTCCTTTAAATTTTAATTGTCCATTAATGTATTTATATTCAATCCTAACCAAGTTATTTCAGCAAAGCTAGCACTACAGTAAAAAATAAAAAAATGGCTTCCTTTATTTTCTTCACTTTTCAATTCGCTTGAATAAATTAGATTGTATCGCTGAATGTTCAATTTTATCTTCTTGATTACTTGGCAATGGTGAATTAAAAAATACTAGCCTTTCTTTACCACCTCGCAACCAACTATCATCCGCTTCGTTACTTGGCGTTCGCAACCAAATATCTTTATCTGTCGTTGCTTGGATTTTTGCTTCGTTTTTCTGAGCTGAATAATGACTATCGTCCGCTTGCTTACTTGACGTTCGTAACCAACAATCGTTATCTGCCATTGCTTGGGTTTTTTCTTCGTTTTTCTGAGCTGAATAATGACTATCGTCCGCTTGCTTACTTGACGTTCGCAACCAACAATCGTTATCTGCCATTGCTTGGGTTTTTTCTTCGTTTTTCTGATCGGAATAATGACCATTATCCTTCTGAATATTTGCCGAGTTACTCATCATTTGACTGGAAAGAACCAATTTTTGTAAAACTTCACGATTACTTACAAATTGATTCGCTTTTGATATCATCATAAATAATTCGACTGGGAAATCGTCTAAAATAAAAGAATCTTTTTTTTCCTCATATATTCTTTTTGCCGTTTCAAAGTATGTTACAAAATTATCTTTGCCGACTTTTTCTTTAAGCTTATCTATAATCTTTTTAGAGCTACCAAGCAATTCCTTAACAGCATTTATGTAACTCGACATTAATTTGTCTATCATCGCTAGAATGGGGAAAGGAAGCATATTTATACCTCGCTTAGCTTGCTTTTTAGATAAAAACGTTATGAAATCACAATATTTATCATCAGTTGTGGGAAATTTCTTTTTAAGTTTTACATAATCGTGGAAAAGTTTGTGGAGATGTATTTGTTTTTCTAATGGACCATAGTTAGCTTGTGAAGTCTTATTCCAGGGTTCTTTTGATGCAGGATCCTGAGTCCAAGGATATAAAGTAATGCAAACTGATGTCTTATGCTTAAGTATATTCTCCTGATTATTCTCTTCAGGACTATAATTACAAAATTCTATACCTTCATTCAAACTAGATATTTCCTTAAGCATTAAAATCTCTTCTCGAGGAGTATCTTTATTTTTAAGGATTATTTCATTAAGTCCTAGGATTTCTCGTATCGATAAATAATAGACAGAATCGTCAATGCTTTCGTTAGATTTTGCATTATTGAGTTCAATATGAGGATTACTGAGACTTTTCTGTAAAGGAATTCGAGGCACATCAAGTTCCTCTTTCGACAAATTAGCATCAAGAATGACCTTACTACTATCCGATAATTCCAGTTCCTTTCCAGTTAACTGGCTAATCCAATATTCAAGTTCTTGTGGTTTCTTTTTGTGGCTATCATACATCCAGTAAAGATTTTTCTTAATTGCATATTGATGCTTTGCCTTTTCATCATAACAATAACCTAATTTATCTAAAATTTTAAAGTAATAGGTTGTTTCTAATTTTCCTTTGCTAGCATCGTAAAATATAATCAATGATGCGGGCATTTTAAAATCTAGATTGCGAACAGAAACGTATTCATTTTCCAGCTTGCTAAGCATATAGTCTTCTAAGCTTTTTACAAAAGTAGGATACCACAGATCTTTTCTCAAACTAATTGAATCTTCTACAGTAAAGTAAAGGATAGCTAAAGCATATGAAA
>Ga0209668_10000817_pt1 | contig 13059 bp, 11 predicted proteins | sample FrelakmetPLP11PL_FD_187150 | JGI IMG/M metagenome (GOLD analysis project Ga0209668, IMG submission 187150) | Freshwater lake sediment microbial communities from the University of Notre Dame, USA, for methane emissions studies - PLP11 PL (SPAdes)... | ecosystem: Environmental > Aquatic >... | reverse complement strand
CAACGACGAAAAGAAACAAAATGGCGTTGAGCAGCAGGAGGAGGACGATGTGAAAAAGCCCAAGCGCACAACCAAGCTCCTCACCAGTATATCCAAAGAAAATTATTGCATGATCATTTCACTCGTGGCAGACGATCCGAAAACGATGAACAAAGATTGGTTGATCAAACATCTCCCTGCCACCAAACCGCGGGAACGAGTGCGTTGCGAAACATGTTTTCAGGATTTTGCCAATCAAGAGAAGAAGGCGGATCATGTTCGCCAAACACACGAAAAGAGCAACATACGCTTTTGGTGCTCGTATCCTGGATGCAAAGCCGACTTCTCGCAAAGTGTTGGTCTTTTGAACCATATCAAGACCGATCACATGGAAAATGCATCTCTTTTCTCGTGCCCGTTTGAAGACTGCAAGTACAAACGAAAAAATGAATTCAAAACCCACAAAAATTTGGAGAACCACATCAAGTCACATCATTCCAAACCGCACCAATGTCCCGAATGTCAGTTTGCGTTTGCCCAGCTCAAAGACTTTCGCGCACACGTTAGCGAAGTGCATGCAGAACATCAATCCCCTGCAATCGAAACGTTGATGGAAAAACTCGAGTTGCGAAAAAACACCCAAAAAAGTCTTTCTAACCGCGGAAACGCGGAGGCTGGTCTTCAGATCAAGAAACCCTTTTTCTCCACTGTACCACTCGATTTATCTTCTGTTCTACCGATTCCGTTTTTTGATTCCACACAGTCCATTTTGGATGAATAAAACACTTTTTTACTAAAGAATATGTTCATTGTGAACTGGAAATAATATTATGCAAATCGGCACCACTCAAATGCGACCCTAAAGCGTGTTTGTTGAACGACAAATATTCATTGAAGGAGTCGGTTTTTTCTTTGCTGCTGCTGCTGCTACCGCCACTCATCAGCCAGGGAACAACTTCAGGGTGTGACTGTTTTTTTTCTTCGCAATGCTTTTTGAATTCTTTGTCGTCGAGATGTTTGATGTACGAGGTTTGTCGATGAAGCGCGAGATAATGATGCAGCACATTTGGCGTGCACTCTGGAACGGGTTTGCATTTCCACATTGGGTTGCCGTCACTCTGCAAAATATACTCCAGGATTTGATGAAATGACGCACGCAACGCTTGCCAATCAAACGACCGCTTGTTGTACAAGTTGTTCAAATCCAGATCAATGTTGCGCGCAATCTGTTTCGACATCCACTCAAGAAAGCACGGCTTGATCGTTTCCCACTTGAGCAGTGGTCTCACTTTCCAAAAGTCGATGGAAAAGGACAACGAATCCGCTTTTGACTTCGCGTCGGACGGCTGTGATTGTATGCGATGGATTTGTGCGTGATCCACTTCCTCCAAAGCGCGCAAAATATCGCGCTGTTCTTTTGTCCACGACTCTACACAAATGCAGTTTCCAGGCTTGCAAAAGTGAAAATTATATGCGTTTGCCGGAATGCTGAATGATTTGAGAACCGTGCCCATCCACTCCATAAAAGCTCTGTAGTCAGCATACACCGTTTTGCAATGTGATTGACTCTGCGGAACCAGACTTTCCAGAGTAGGTATTTTTTCGACGCCAGGACACAAAAGAAATTCCCACAGTGAAGAGAATCGCGACTCTTTTGCTAAAGGATAGTCACCGTCTTCCAAGTTAAGGAACTCGTGAGTTTCATTCCACTTCACCAGTTCAACAAATTTTGCTGCTCCGGTCGAAAGCGCTAGCGTTTTGGGAAGCACGCAAGAAAGAGCAAACACATATCCTTGTGCCGTTATCACTGGCATCGCGTAATCGGCCACTAACGCTTTGGAAACCAGCGTCCACTTCCGAAATGCGTCGGAGACTTGTTGCATGTTCACTTTGTCATCGCGATTGATGTGGTACGCTGCGCAGATGCGTTTCCAGAGTCGGTAGACAAGCGTGAGCACCGGGAAGCAAGACACTTTCTGGATGTACAGGTTGTGATCTTTGTACACTTTCTTGTCCATATATGTCACGACCAAAATGGCAAACTCAAACACCGCATCGATGTACAGAAGTAATCGAAACACATCCGATTGTGCCAGAAAATCACCTCTTTCAAGCTGGAATCGCAGCGTGTGCAGGGTAACCAGCACCGGTATGCGCATCGATTCGCAGAGATCATCAATCATGAAAAGCCACAAGCGAACCAAAGGTCGCTCGTCACAGATAAAGGACAGTATTTTGACGATAAAGTGAATTTTCGGGTGAGCGTTGACAGGTACATTTATCGGCACGCCGGTTTTGAAAAGATACAATCCATCACAGAAGGAGGAACCTTTGCTCGGAATGGTGACGAGTTGATTCTGCATCAGCCGAGCTATCTCTTTCATCGGATTAACGTGTACCGACGCAGTATTCCGCACAACAGTGTCTTTTTTATCGCACGTCTTCCACTCAACGAATTCCTTCGTACCGTTATCGCTAGCGTCCGTGCCGCCGCGAGCAATGAGAGTAAATCCAACAGCGGCGGAAGAACTCGCAAGTGCCAAGCTCTTGCCAAACGATGAGGAGGAGGACGACAAGACAGAAACAGAATCTGGTGGCGGCGGAACAATTGGAGGAACGGAGGAAACGGAGGAGGTAGAAGCTGAATTTCTTTTGACTACTTGGCTGATCTCGGGCGCGGTTTTGTTGTCTTTATCTTGTGTGACTGGTTGTGTAACAGGAACAGTGACAGGAAGAGGCGGAGGCGGAGGTGGAGGTGGAAGAGCTGGCGATGGGGCGGGAGCGGGAGCGACATGCGCTGGTTTATTCTTACCCCATATCGATTCCAAGGTCACTTTGTGGTTCGCATCCAGTTTCTGCTTGTGTTTGCCTTTTCGTTTATGTTTTGCGTCCTTTATAAATGCGATTGTAGCATTTTTTTGTTGAAAAGACAGAATTGAAGTTTGCTTCTTCATCCCGGCGAATGAATTGTTGTATTGAAAAAAAAACTGTTATTTTTTACAAAAAGCGCAGTTTTTAACGAAAACAGCAGTAAGCGACATACAAGCACACAATGCGTTCCATTTGTTGCCAGGTTCCGATGGAATCGATGTGGAATTTTTCAGCCATGAGCAAATCCCCTACTCTTGTTTCTTGAAGAGGAAACCCAGCTTCCAGTCCGAAAAAGCACAAAAAAATCGTCGCGAAAAAATGAAGTCGATTCATGAGTTCCGAGCTTGAGGTGTGAGTCTCTCGCACAATGCGATCGCGCTGCGCAAGCTTGAGCTCGACTTCTGCGTTCCACACTCCCGACTTGCCACCTCGAAGTACAGTCGTTTCATCCTGAACGGTCTTCACCCATGTTTTCAGCAAACCATCAACCAATTTGCGGTCCACTTGGCATTCTGCTGCTGCTGCCGCTGTCTTGCATGTTTTCTTGGTGCTTAGCGTCACCAAACTTTGAAAAATGCGTAAAATACAATTCCTTTTTTGCTCGGAAGTAAACTTTGGATTTCCCAGTGCCAAGCAAATCAGCTGATGGGTCCATTCGACTTTTTTCTTCGGTACTCTGAGTCTATGATACAACTCATACTCGATCGCACCAGCCAAAAAAAGCAGCTCTTTATCATCTCCCATGCCTTTGGCGACCATTTTTCTTTTTTGGGTCATCCGGAGCGCATTCGGCTGTGCAGAGACGCTGCCACTGTACGTGCACTCATACACAAGCTGGCAAAACTGATAGCTCAATTTCGAACTCATACAATTATTTCATTCTTTTCAAGCGAACAACAAAAGGTCAGGAAAAGAGTTTTTTTTTACTTGGATGGAGGAGCAGAAGAAGGAAAGGTAAATATTTGGCTCGTCGAAAACCGAGGCGTCGGCGCCACGCGAGAAAGTCCGGCGGACGCAGGAGCGGGAGTTTTATTGTTGTTGTTGCTCGCGATCGCGGCGCTTGTGCCAGCGGCCGACGACGTCGTGGCAACAGCTGGACGGACCGCGGCGGTTACTGGTGGTGGTTGCTGCGGCACATTTGCCATTTTTGACGGTGCGGTTGTTGCGGAGCTTCGAATCGGAGTCACTGCGTTTACAGTTTTCACCAGATTTGAGAGCATGGATAGCGAGTTTGTTGCCATGGGCTGGACAGTAGGTGTGGTTTGCTTGTTGGTGGTGGTGGTGGTGGCGGCAACGGCGCCGCTCGATACTGTTGTTCTCACCGTTTTCGGTTCAGGTAGGGAGGAGGTGCTTGCTGCCACACCTTTACGTTCTTGTGTCGTTTGCGCAGGTACAACAAGCTGTTGTGTCTCTTTGTGTTTTGCCGGTTGTTGTTGTTGTTGTTGTTGTTGTTGTTGCTGAGCATGAGTTGCAGAGGGATTGGAAATGTGGTGGTTTTCAGCGGCTGACGGCGAATCTTGGTCTGTTATCGAGGAGACCGCCGAACTCTCTTTGATCTGGCTCAAAGGAGATAAAGGTAATTGCAATTCAGTTTCCTCGGTCTGGTGTTGTATCGATGGAGTTCCATTTTCAGGATCGTGGCTCATCCCTGCACCCTCACTTGGGACAGATTGCATACCTTCCTGTTCCTGTTCTTCTTGTTCTTGCGTTTGTTGGTCAATATGCTGCTGTTCATGCTGGTTTTGTTGTTCGTCTTCGAAGTTCTTTTCGTCGACCGTATGACTTATTTCTGTTTGATGTTCTTGCGTCATCGTTGTGTTTTCGTTCTCTTGTTTTTGGAACTGTTCAAGCTGCTGCTGCTGGTCATGTTGGTTGCGCTCTTCTTCGAATGTTTTGAGCTCTCGATACATTTGTTGCATTTGCTGCAAAGTCATTTGCGAGAACATGGATCGATCGAGTCCCGGCACAATTGCGAGAATGTTATTGATGTTTTGCTCGATCTCAATCGACTCTAGCGCTGGCTTGTAGTATTTCTCCGATTTGTGTTTATTGATCTTTTCATCGGTGTCTGCATCGCGAAGGCATCGGTACAGCAAGTGCACCAGTCGATCTTTTGACATGACCGTATCTGCGATGTGTAAGAACGTGAAGGAGGATGTTGCTTCCGTCCATAACGCATGATTGTGCTGCATACAGAACTCATAAAATTGATTCCACTCGGATACGTCAGGGTATGTGCAGTAAATCCGTCGTGTATCAATGATCTTGTGCAGGACAAAGGTCGGCGCAAAATTTCCGCTTGTCGCGTCCTCAAAGTCGTTACTCACTGTTTTTGCTTGCGCGTTGTCATGGATAGATCGCAGGTCCAAAGCAGCGATCAGCCATTGCGCCGTTTTTTTCGGAAGAAGGACCGTGAGTTGCGCAAACACACCCGACTTGGTTTTTGTGTCTTGTTTATCACTTCCGAGCTTCAGTTTGGTGACAATCACGTCGTGCGTATGCAGGTACGCAATTTCTTTACGAAAGGGCTGCAGCTCAGCTGGTGGCTGCTTACCACGCCAGCAGCAGTAGACAGGATCACCTTTGTTTTCGGACCACCAGCGCTCATGCGATTTGGCCAGCTCCCGCATCGTTTGTGGTCCCGACATGTGTGCCTAGTTCAAATTATTTTGTTTTTTTTTTCGAGTAAATCTTTTTTAGAAGTACAAGGTTCTCTGTTTTTTGGCGCAATGTGTGAAAAGATAGGTTGCGCAATTTGTTTGTGTGCGTGGGGCCAACTTTTTTTTGTTGGGGTGTGGTTCTTTTTTTTTGCAAGACACCCAACAAGAAAAAAAAAGAAAAGTAAGTTTGGTACCTCGACTCGAATCCATGGACAAATCTAGCGTATGGAAAATGGCAGCGGCTGCTTCGTCCGTTTCTGCCAATCCCTCTTCCGAGCAGAAAGCCGTGCAGGACTTGATGCAAACGTACTTAAACCAATCGAACAATCAAATGAAACTCTTACCGCCCGCCATTGCCAACACCGCCACACTTGAAGTAATTGACGACGCCAAAATAGAAGAAAAAAAACAAGACTTGAAGAAGCCCGAAGAAGGAGCCAAACAAGACCTGAAGAAGTCCGAAGAAGTGGCGAAACAAGAGAAAGCACCCACAAAATCGCTGGCATTGTCGGCACAAACGCAGGATGAAGCCTCGCAAAAAGACAACGACGAGGATGGAGAAATCGAGGTGCAAGAAAGTGATGAAGACGCAGAGGATGCCGAAGCGGAAGAGGAGGAAGAAGTGGAGGAGGAAGTTGTTGAGGAGGAGGAGGAGGAGGAAGATGGTCAAGAAGAAGTGGAGGATGCGGAAGAAGAACAAGAAGAAGAAGAAGTTGTTGAGGAAGAGGACGCAGAAGAACAAGAAGGAGATGACGAGGACGCAGAAGAACAGGAGTATGGAGACGGAGAAGGTGACGAAGTCGAAGCTGAAGAGGAGGAGGAGGAGGAGGCAAATGAGGAACAAGCAAATGCATCTCCAAACTCTTTGCAAAAAAAGAGCAAAGGTCAAGGCTCTGGTCCCAGCATCGCACTGACCCCAGACGAAGTCGTTGATGCGGAAGCGCTTGCGTACGTCTCAGAGATTAAGATGTCTGAATTAAAACAGATGGCACAGGATGCGAAAACCGATTTGAACCGGAAATTCGCACTCTTGCACTTGGTCACGCAGTGCGAAGTCTGGAACGCAGAGAATCAGCGTTTCTTTCTCAGCCTCATCACGGACAAAATGCTTCTACTTCGAACTTGCACGGTGGAAGAAATGTATTTGATTTTATTACGTTCCACAACAATTATGCAGAATAGTGCCAAGCAAAAGTAGCACAGTTTGTTTGTTTGTTTTTGTCAAGAGTAAAAAAAATGTTTTACTAATTGGCGGATGACGCAACGACATTATTATTGGGAAGAGCGGGGACAGCCTCTTTAGTCGTATTTGGTTGGATCTTGAGACTCGAGGATCCGACAGAACACTCGATGTTGGTAGCATACACCAAAAGAGCAATGGCAACGGCGGTCACCACTCCAGCGTAGAATATACGACGGAAAAATAGGTGGATCACCACCACAATGAGCAGCACAATGAGCAAGACGTTGAGTTTGATCATCCGAGCGGACACAAGCTTATTTTTCTTGGCTGTGTTTTTTTTTCTGTTTTTGTACACACTGTTTCAAAAAAAATAAGTTTGGCAAAAATGCAGGATCAGAAACAAGCCTTCTCCGCAATGATGTCCAAGGCTAAATTTGCAGAACTCAACCCTCAGTACGATGCCAAATCCATCGACAGCATGTACGCCATCTACGAGGGTGTAGTGGACAAGTTTCGTAAGGATGTGCGCGGTGCGGGTTGCATGTGTGGATTGATTGATGACGATAATGATGATGATGACAAGACGAGCAAAAAAGAACAGGAGCTTGCATCCGCGGTTTTTTCTGCCGAAAACAAGAACCGCCAAGGTGGAAACGTCGCCAAGAAGATGATCACGACAAAGCCAATTCATTCGGTGCAAGAATTTCACGCGTTGTTTTTCCAAAATCCCGATGACTTGGTGCAGGATTACGGGTGTGTGGCTCACGAGCGACTGGCGGGTTCAAGTATCCAAATTTCGTTTCGCGAATACGAGGAACTTCTCAAGTATACCAAAAAGTTTGGCAAAGCGGATTTCTCGAAACCAAAAAATACGGTTGTGCGCAAAGGCGGCTTCACCTACCTGATCTCGGTTCACGCAGCACAGGATGCATTGCTGCAATTTAGAAAAAAAAACTAGTTTCGGACAATGAGTCTGCCCTAACTGGGTATCGTCATGGCGGTCGGGATGAAAAAATTCACACTTACAATGCTGTGCACCAACAACATCCGGATTGGACCAAGCAGCAGGTTGTGAGATTTGTGGAACAAAGCGAGGAGAAAAAACAAGGTGGTACTTTTTTTCTGTTGCTGGATAAATCAAATTTTAAGAGTACTGGAGAAAAGGATCTGGAAATCTTGAAAAGTGAACACGCTTGGGTCAAACAGTATGCCGCTTTGCACAAATTGGCATTGCGTGGGATTTCATGGAAAAAAGACTTTGTGCTGGGTCAGTTCGGCTTGGTCCCGGATCACATGACCAAATGGCCGCATCAAAAGACGCTGCTAAGGCCCGAGTTTGCGCCAGATCTTCATATGGAAAAGATTTGCATTGGCCAACTGCAGCGCAAAGACTCTGTGATTCGTAGATGGACCAACAAACCACCGCTCCAATGCAAAGAGTCAATCCAGTGTAGCAGCACGTCGTTTGCTCACCCGTATCAGAAGCGTGTGTCGTGCTGTATTTCAAACGCCTTGTCCGGTTGTCCCGGTAAATGGAAAGATTCTGCCTTTCTCGATGCTGCGCTCCATGTCCTGCTCGAAAATCATCCCGAAAAGAAACGTATTGTGATTTGGAGCGCGCAAGATGACCCAACTGTGCAAGACCTGACCAAGATTTGGGAGTTTAACCAATTGCAGGATTGTGCGGGTACTCCGTCAAAAAAGATCATGTACTTGTTCATCCCACTATTTGACCGCGATCACTGGTCCGCAGCGTTCGTGGACATGCGCCCAGGAAACGAATATATTTACTATCTCGACTCGGACTTGCCCTACACAAAGATTCAAGACCGCAACATGTCCACCGTGGAATCTGTGTTTCCCTACAATATTCGCATTATTTCCTGCTTGAAACAACAAGACGGTTTCAATTGCGGTACATACGTGTGCTATTGGGCCTATTGCATGTTCTTTGATAGAACCCGCCTCCTTCAACTCAACGCGAAACAAATCGATGAATACGGCCAGATGCTTCGCAGACAACTCTTGCTCTACTTTCTGCATGTCCCGGAACTGTCAGACAATCCCACACAACTCATTGTCTCTCACAAATAAATGCAACTGAAACAATCAAATCTTGTTAAAAAAAATTTTACATCCGAAAAAAAAAACCCACAACGCACACTCGAGATCTCTCTCGAGGTTACTTGTTTTTGTTGGTAGGGGAGGAAGTGGCTACGGTTGCAATCGTTTTGGCGGCAGCAGGAGCATGCAAACTGCCTCCACTTTTTTTCTCGCCGGAGGAGCCGGTCGGAGTCTTTTTCACCGTCTTTTTAACGGACAAGGCGCTTGGTTTCTTTTGCTCGGATTGATCCGCAGCACTAGGCTTCTTTTTTGCGTTTGGTTTCGCTGGCGCTTGTTCTTCTTCTTCTTCTTCTTCGGGCTCTTCCTCCTCCGTTTGTTGGTCTCCTTCTCCGTCTTCTTCTTCCTCGTCCTCGTCCTCCTCGTCTTCGTCGTCTTCGTCGTCGTCTTCGTCGTCCGACTCCGCGCTCGGTTCGTAGTTTTCGTCGTCTTCTTCATCGTCGTCCTCCTCTTCCAAATTTGCAGTTTCAATAGTGAAAATAGGAGCGCGCAACCAACCAGTGCCTTTGCCTTTTCCTTGCTTGAGTTTGGCCAACTGGTTCTGCTTATACTTGCGGCAGTTGTTTAAAAATTCTTTCACTTCATTTTCTTCCCGTGGGTCCATTTCGCCGCATTCGGTATCATCGATCAGGTCTTTGTAGTTTCCTTCCGAATCCAGTTCGCTCGGGTCGACTTCCTCGTCCTCTTCTTCCTCGTTGTCTTCTTCATCGTCGGAAGGAATGTCCTCGCAATTCTCTTCCTCCTCCTCCTCATGAGCTACCTTGTGCTGCTTTTTCTTCGGTGTTAGTGCGTTTTTGACCACTTTCTTTTCGCTCTTTTCTTCCACGTAATTGTTGCTCTTGACATCTTGCTTCGCCACACTCTTCTTCTTGCCATCCGTACTGGCAGCAGCTGAAGAGACGTTGACACTCGTGCTCGGCAAACCCGCTGCGCTCGCGTGTTGTGCAAGCAGAGTTGATCCCGATTTTCTTGTTCCCGAAGATGCCATGACGAAAAACAAAATTATTTTTTATTATATCCGTTTTGTTTTGTTTGCCAACTTGTCACCAAGTTGCAGAACGCACACATCCAGTTTTACTCATCGACGAAGCGAACATAAATCATGCTAATGTTGTCCCTGGATCCCTTTGCAATTGCGTCTTGTTCTAATTGTGCCAGTTTTGTCGACGGAGAAGCAATTTTTCGCGCATCAATAAGCTTCCACACTTCCGACGGTTCAACGACATCCCACAAGCCGTCACTTGCCAAAAAAGCGTCCATGCACTGCGGAAGTTCCACAATTGTTGGCTCTGACGATATGCATGGTTTATGGACAAAATCGCCGAGCGATCTCGTCATTGCTAAGCGATAGGTCGTATCATTGAGACTTTTCACCACGTATCCGGTTTTCTTCTCGATGGTGCATCCGCACTTGCGAATGTGTGTATTGGTGATCTATGGATCCGCATCCACTTTGTGATCTTTGGTCTCGGAGATTTTTTTGAACAAAACAGATCGTGTACTGATTCTCGAGTCACCCAAATTGATTGTCCAACACCTGTTTTTTGTCCGCACAAGCATCGTCATTGTACTTCCGGAGTCCGTTTTGCTTTTTTTTTGTACATCGTCCCATGCCATGACTGATTTTTTCCATTGCTCTGGCCATTTTTCTTCTTGCAACGGATATGCACGCATGACTCCGATCACGCGTTCAGGCATTTCCTTGGCTGCTTTCTGCGCGATTTCTCTGCCACCGTGACCGTCAAAAACAGCACCTATCCACACACCAAGCTCCGAAACCGTTTTTATCGCGACAAAATCCTCCATGTACTCGCGCTGGTTCCGAGCGCTTCTGACCCAGGCATGGACATGCATGAGTTAACCGCTTATTAGTTTTTTGTCATGAAAGACAGTTTTTAACGATGAAAAATGGTAGCAGCGATGCAGAATGCTGCTGGATGGTTTAAAAAGCGTAAATCATGTACCCGACAATGATAGTGCCGAGAAAACCGTGAATGCACAGCGAAATAAACGAAATATACGCCGAAGTCTTGTCATCAAGGTATCCGTAACTGTAGCCGATGGCGATGACGATGGAAATCACAAGAATCAAAATGAAAAGAATGATGAGTATGTAAAAAAAATATTTCACAGGCAAAATGCTTTTTGTGTTTTCCTGCGATCCGGTGCTGCTGCTGATGCTGCTTTTCGGTTCCTCTTGGGTATTCGCACTTGTTTGATTCTGTTCACTCATCTTGGTTGCGAAAATCCAGATTATTTTCTTCTTGTACTTTTTTTGTCGTTTTTTTCAACGAGCCACAACGACACGTGTTTTTCAAGTACACTGCGCAATAGATCACGATGAACAAAAATAGACCGAGAGCGAGTAGCCACAGTGGCATCGCCCAACATTACTTTTTTTGGTAACCTTTTTACTTGGTACAGAACACAATAGGTAAAACACAGCTACAATCACTTGCCCGACTTCTTTTTGGAAGGAGTCTTGCTTTTCTTGGCAGACGACGACGAAGCCGGCTTTGATTTCGAGGCGCTTTTGCTTTTGCTCTTACTTGTGGTCTTTTTTTTGCTCGATGTTGCTTTGGTCTTTTTCTTTCCGGACGAAGAACAACTACTGGGAGATTTCTTTTGCTTCTTCTTTTGAGGCTGCTTGCTTTCCTTTTCCTTCTCCTCCTCATCGTCGTCTTCGTTATCCGTGGCCTCGGAATTGTCTTCGTCTTGAACTTCTTTCTTACGCTTCTTCAATGGTTTGCCGAATTCCGGATTCTTGATCCAAACTCCGTCCATCATGGGATCCAATTTCAATTCATCGTATATTTCACGAGCCGAGATGGTCTTGCTCTCTTTCTGTAATGCGGCGCGTGTGCTGAGCACGTTTTCGATAACAGATTCGAGAAAATTGAGGCCGGCCGCTTTGAACCCCTCGACCGCATGCTTGGTGGGCTTCTTGATCCCTTCTGCGGTGAGCATTTTTTTGATCGGGTTCGAATTCATACCGCGTAAGGTTGTTTCGCTGACAGACCGCTGCGCTCTGATGGCTTTGAGTTTTTTCGGATCTACTTTGTGCTTTTGTCTCCACTCTCTGTATTTTTGAGCCCCTGCAAGCATCTTGGCGATGCGCGCGGCTTTCTTTGCTTTTTCGTCATCTGATCCGGAGATGGCGTTTGGAGCTTTCGATGGGAACACAGGGACCTCGTTTTCCACTGAAGAGGGAGATGAACTTGCGGGAGAGGTGACTTCCATTTCGATGAAACTAGACACGAAGGAAATTATTTCCTATTTTTGGTTGTTTGCTAATATAAAAAAAAATATCGGTGCCGTCAACATCTGACATTTTCGTACGCACAAAAACCAACCGTATAACAAACGTGCAATGCGAAAAAAAAACGTTGCATCGATATAACAAACTTGCAGAGAACCAGATGAAGGAATAAAAACATGTTTCGCATCAGCAGTAACAGAAAAGTGTTTAAACGGTTTCTGAAACCACGCAGTCGGACGCCAGCACCGACACAGCGCGAGCCGGTGAAATTGAAAGAAAAAAAAGAAACTTCCATTCTCATCCAGAATGAGTACGGAATGGATATTTCGCTCTCGAGCCCAGCAATCGCCTACATCTGTCCAAACACAAAACAGTTGCATCTATGGTTCCTCAATCACGTGCGCAAGAGCAGAAAGTCGGTGGGAGCACAAAAACAAATTGTGTTTCACCCTATCGAAATGAAATACGGAGAAACCAAAAATTATGCAAGTCAGGAAGATTATTTGGCAGAAATGGCTCCCAAGCTTCTGGAGCAAGTGCGGCCTAATGGCAGCGTACGCATTGAAGACTACATCTACCATGCGAACAACTCACAAGCGGTCACCATCCTCGCAGAAACATCAGGCGTTATCAAATTTTTGATGAAACGGCAAAATCCGGGCCGCACGATCCATCGGGTAAATACAAAAACCGTCAAAAAATTCTTTGGCGGTGACGGCCGAGCCGACAAGTACAAAATGTACAAGGAGTTCGACCGCTGGTTCCCCGAGTGGAGTGCAATCGTACAAACCTACTTCAAGTGGAAATTTAATCCTGTCGATTCCAATCAAACCATACCCCACCCCATAGAAGATATAGTGGATGCAATCGGTCTTTTGGACACAAACAACGTTTAATCAGATTAAAAAGGGTTTACGTTTCATCGATCTATCTATCTCGATTTTAGTCATCATTTTGCTGGCGACGGCGCTCTCGGCGCCCGGCAC
>Ga0209668_10000816_pt1 | contig 13062 bp, 10 predicted proteins | sample FrelakmetPLP11PL_FD_187150 | JGI IMG/M metagenome (GOLD analysis project Ga0209668, IMG submission 187150) | Freshwater lake sediment microbial communities from the University of Notre Dame, USA, for methane emissions studies - PLP11 PL (SPAdes)... | ecosystem: Environmental > Aquatic >... | reverse complement strand
TAAATTCAATAGCAATCGGAGGACAGGCTGGTAACAATTCACAGGGAAATACCGCAGTCGCTGTTGGGTTTGGTGCTGGACAAACACAACAAGCATTTGGAACAGTCGCGGTTGGAAGTCAGGCTGGACAAAATACACAAGGAATAGGGGCAGTTGCAATTGGATATCAGGCTGGTCAGAATTCACAAGGACAAAGTGCAATAGCAATTGGAAGTTCTGCTGGTAATTTTTCACAAGGAATTGGATCATTAGCAATTGGACTTAATGCTGGACAAACAAATCAAGCAGAAACAGCAGTAGCGGTTGGATATTTTTCTGGTAATATTTCACAAGGAAGTGCTGCAGTTGCAATTGGACAACAGGCAGGACAAAATTCACAAGGATTACAAGCAGTTGCGGTTGGGTTTCAGGCTGGTCAGGTTACACAAAGAAGTGCTGCAATTGCGGTAGGAATTCAGGCTGGTCTGAATGCACAAGGAACACAGGCAGTTGCAATTGGACTTTTTAGTGGACAAAATACACAAGGACAAAGTGCAGTCGCGATTGGAAATTCTGCTGGTCAAAATTCACAAGGAATAGGGGCAATCGCGGTTGGAAATTTGGCTGGTGTATTTACACAAAGAAGTGCTGCAGTTGCTGTTGGAGTTCAGGCTGGACAAACAGCCCAAGGAACAGGGGCAGTTGCAATTGGACTTTTTAGTGGACAAAATACACAAGGACAAAGTGCAGTCGCGATTGGAAATCAGGCTGGTCAAAATTCACAAGGACAAAATGCAGTCGCGGTTGGGAATTCTTCTGGAAGAACAAGCCAAGGAGACAATTCAGTTGCGGTAGGAATTTCTGCTGGACAAAATACACAAGGAACAGGGGCAGTTGCGGTTGGAAGTCTTGCTGGACAAAATACACAAGGAGATAATTCAGTTGCGGTTGGGTTTCAGGCTGGTCAGATAAATCAATTCCTAAACGCAGTAGCAATTGGAAGTTCTGCTGGTGAAAATTCACAAGGAACAAATTCAGTTGCAATTGGATATCAAGCTGGACAAATCGCTCAAAGAAGTGAGTCGGTTTCTATTGGAAATTTAGCAGGTCAGAATACACAAGGATCGGGAACAGTCGCTGTTGGATCTAGTGCTGGAAACATAAGACAAGGTAATAAATCTATTGCAATTGGATTTCAGTCTGGGCAATTTACTCAAGGAGATAATTCAATAGCTATTGGATGGCTAGCTGGTCGGAGTACACAAGGACAGAACGCAGTAGCAATTAGTGTTCAGGCTGGTTCAAATAGTCAAGGAAACAACGCAATTGCAATCGGATCTAATTGTGGTTTTAATGTTCAAGGAAGAAACACAGTAGCTATTGGAAATGCTGCTGCTAATAGTTCACAGGGAATTAGTGCAGTTTCTATTGGAAATGTTTCAGGTTTTAATTCGCAAGGAAGTGGTGCAGTTGCGGTTGGAAATGAAGCTGGTGAAAATTTGCAAGGAACAGGGGCAGTTGCGATTGGAGATAGTGCTGGTGGTAATACACAAGGAGAGCAAGCAGTCGCGGTTGGATTTTCCGCTGGTACTTTTTCACAAGGAAGTGCTGCAGTTGCGGTTGGAGCTTTTGCTGGTTGTAATTATCAATCAACTAGAGCAGTTGCGGTTGGATCTTTAGCAGGACAATTTACACAAGGAATTAGAGCAGTTGCAATTGGATTTAATGCTGGCCAAAACCAACAAGGAACTCAAGCAGTTGCGATTGGATCTCAGGCAGGTGTTAATACACAAGGAAGTAGTGCAGTCGCAATCGGATTTCAGGCCGGTCAAATAAACCAAGGACAAAGCGCAGTCGCGATTGGCCAGAATGCTGGTCAAGATTCCCAAGGACCGAGTTCAATTGCTATTGGATTTTCTGCTGGAAGAACAAGCCAAGCAGTCAATAGTATAATTATAGATGCGTCAGGAACTGGATTAGCTACTGCTCCTACAACAGGTGCTTGCTATATATTACCAATTCGTAGTGTTGCTGGGCCAAATGTACTTAATTATAATCCAACGACATTTGAAGTTACTTACAATCCGAGTAGTATTGAGTATAAAAATAATATACAAGATATAATGATAAATACTAGCACATTGTATGGGTTAAAACCAAGATCTTTTACATATAAAGCAGACGAAGGACTTGGACCACAAATAGGATATATTACGGAAGAAGTATGTAAAGTAGATAGATATTTTTCAACATATGATGGACCAAGATCAAGCGAAGAATCCAAACCATGTGCTATAGATTATAATGTTCTAACAGTATATTTAGTAGAAGAAATTAAAAAATTAAATGAAAGGCTGACAACTGTTGAAGCTCGAAGATAGATATAAAAATAATAGCCTGCGTAGCAGACAATGGTGCAAGAAATATAGCAATAAAAAGACTTTCTGAATATAAATCTTATAAAAAGAATAAAGAAACAGTAAAGAAAAATATTAATCTTATTACTTTGTAATAAGATTAATACCCATGTACACATGGGTTAGAGGCAGCGGCCGCTTAGCGGTCGATAACAACCTCTGGTGGTGACCTCTTCGAGGTCTACTTTTCAAGTCTCCTATCTTTGTATTCTGGCTAAAGTAGCGTTAGATAAATTTGATTTGTTCAATGCATTAAGTTTAATATTTTTAATTTTTAATTTAAGAGATCTCATTTTTAGCCTTATATTTTTAATTTTGTATTCGTCTTCTGAATCAATAGAATAAAAAGAAGAATTTGAATAAAGATCCGAAAGTTGAGACTCTCCCAAATATGATCCAGAGGGAGCCTTGGGTGAAGTATTTGTAAAGCATGGACAGCACAAAGATGATGTAAGTGAATCACCTCCTTCGGAGTCGGTTGATTGTTTATAATCTTGGTCGGCTCCTTCTGCGTCGTAGGCGTCGGCCGCAGAGCGGTCGGAGGAGGCCTGTGTACCTAGAGGCACGCCTGTTTCACAGAGGGTAACAGAGTCACCTTCGGAAATGCTAACCGAAGATGTTTCATATCCAGACTCTTCACCTCCTTCGGAGGAGGCCTGTGTAACAGAGTCAAAGGATGGTTCATAATCCAAATCCGATGTTTCCCCGTCGGAACTGCTACCAGAATATGGTTCACCGCTTTCGACTTCGGACAGAGTATCGGCCCGCCCGTGGTCCTCTTCGAGGCCCGCCTGTTTCACAGCGAAGCTGCGCAGCTTCGCTGTCACAGAGTGGAACGGGTCGCAGAAGCCGGCGTCTACGACGTCGGCGGCGGCCTCTCCTAGGACACCGCCAGAGGCATCCTCCTTTGGTCCGAGTATCGGCCCGTAGCTTCGAGTCGTGGGTGACTGAGGCATGGACACTCGCAGGGTGTCCGAAGGGTACTTTTTGTTATTTTGGTTTAATAAAAAAAAAGAAAAATTACAAAAAGTTGTTAACATTGCCATAAAAATATAGCTATTGTTATAGTTTGAAAAAAAATCAATATAATATTCCATTTATATATAGTATAAATCTTTTAAATCTAAAATCTAGATATATAAAAATGTTTTTAAATTTATGAGTTTGAATAATATATATAAATGGAAGAACAAATAAATATAGGAGAAAATATAAATACAATAACAGTAAGCAATAGATATTTGGAAAGTCTTGCTAATTTTGTTAGAAATATGGGTAGAAAGTTCGGAAAATTAAAAGATAAGTATCTTGATATTATGACATCTCCTGAAAATATAAAATATTATGTTATAGCATTCACACACAAATCAGTTAATAAATATAATAATTATGAAATTTTTGAACAACTTGGAGATTTATGCGTTAATAAATTTGTTGTTTGGCATGCATATAGGAAATTTCCTCAGATAACATTTTCAGAAGGACATCAAATAGCAGCCAGGGTAAAAATAACATTTGGATCCAAAAACAAGCTAGGTCATATATCTAAAAAATTAAATTTCAATAATTATATTTTAGTTAATCAAAATCAAACAGAAATAAAAGTTCCAGCAATTGAAGATTTATTGGAAGATACATTTGAATCTTTTATTGGAGCGACAGAATATATATTCGATAAACATATTATGAAAAGTACAGGATATTGTTTTATTTATAAAATATTAGAAGGTATTTTTTCTGATAGAGAATATGTTCCTGATTTTCTATTGGACTTTTATATTCTAACTGATCCTGTTTCAAATTTAAAAGAATTATGCGAGCGAGATGATTATAGAGAAATATACCCCAAAAATTTGTATCCAACCCTTGTTTATGAGTCAAATACAGAAGTATATCAAGCTAGACCAAACTTATCAACTACAAATGTTTATATCAAAAATATTGAAACACAAGAAAGAACTCTTATAGGAACTGGGACAGCAAAAAATCAGCAATATTCTAAAATAGCTGCTTCAAAAGATGCTCTTGTATATCTTGAACAAAATTATAGATTTGTTCCAAGAGATAAATATGAAACACTTCTATCGCAAAATATTATACCAGCATACACTATAACTTAAATACGTTATCTTATATATCGACGCCGGCCTCATTCGGACCGAGAGTCGTAGAGGCTTCGAGGTTGGTTGAAAACTGTTTAAGCTATATATTAATATTATTACAAAGTAATAATATTAATTTTTGGTGGCCGAGAATCGGACCGAAGGAGGGGTGTACGCACCCGATTTAATCGGGGATACATCTTCGATGTATAATAATAATCTAAATAGAAAATATTTAATATAAATGAATGGTCTTTTATATTTAACATCCGAAGATTTCGATTTAATTAACCAAAATGGAAAGCAAATGATGAAACATTCCATAAATGGATTTTCTCTTATATTATTTTATTCTAATATGTGTAAATTTTGTCCAGAATATACAAATATATTTAAAGCTATTCCAGGAAGCGTTTCTGGATGTCAATTTGGTATTTTAAACGTAGATACAAACAAAAATTTTATTAATGCTTCAAAAAATACTATATCTCAAATTAATTATGTTCCTTTTATACTTCTTTATGTAAATGGGATCCCATTTATGAAATATAATGGTCCGCCGGTAATAAGCGAAATAGCAAGATTTATAATAGAAGTTTCCAAGAATATCCAACAAAAACAAAAGTTTTCATCTGAAGTAGTAAAGAAAGATCCAAATGGAGGAATTCCATCTTACAGCATTGGCCACCCTCTTAAAAATATGGTATGTTTTTTGGAGTTCGAGGAAGCATACAAACAGCCCGCTAAAAAATAATTCACCCGCGATTAAGTCTTACCATTTCAATTTCATGATTTTTTTTAATTCTATCAATTTCATTGTTGTGATTTTCTTTAATCGTTTCTATTTCTTTATTTTTTTTATTATTTAAATCGTCTAGTTTAAGTGTAAATTCTCGTATGTAATTTTCTTTTTCAGAATTGTATTTATCCTTGGCATTTGTTATTTGGAACGAAAAATCAGCCCTAAGGTCTTCTTCTTTTTGTTTAAGAGAATTAATATTATTTTTTTTAATTGTTTCGTTGATTTCTTTCAATGATGATATCTCCAAAATATTTGATATTTTTGAACTTTCCAACTCTTCAATTTGCTTTTCATTGTTTCTAACTCTTGATGATAAATTCATCTCAATATTTGTTTTTTCTGTTTTAAGTTGGTCAATTGACAGATTAAGTTGGCCAACTGTATAGGTCAACTCTTTCATCCTTGATTTCAACTTTATATTTTCATCATGGAGTTCTTTTGTTTTGCTGGCAAGTGTATTCAAATATTCTATATTTCTATTTGAATTAACTACAAGTGTTTTATATTTCTCAAAAACATCATTTTTCTCTTTGGTTAAAGTTTCAAATGTAGTTTCATATTCTTTTCTTATGTTCATTTCAAAATCTACCGTGGAGCCGCATTCTTTTATTTTTTGGAGAGACGATATTTTTTCAGCCATATCTCTAACAAGATTTTCCATTTTTTCTTTTTTTTGTGTTGCATATTTTATATCTTCTTCCGATTTTTTAATTGATTTCAATAGATTTTTTTCTGTTTTCTCTTTTTTATTCAAAAAATCCCGCTGGGCTGTGCTTAGAGCTAGAAGTTCATCATTTTTTTTTTTCAACACGGTATTAATCTGTATATTTTCTTCTATTTTTTTATCATATTTATTTATTTTTTTCTCAAACATATAAGATAAATTTTTTTTTTCTTCTTCAAGTTTACTCACTTTTTCATTGTAATAGTTTGTACATTCTATTATTTTTTTTTTATTTTTTTTGGATTCTCTTATTTTGTTTCTAAGCTCTTCAATCAACTTACTTTTGTGTTCTTTTGTTTTTTCGAGTTCGTTTTTCGTCTTTTCATGCTCTCTTTCAATCATTAAAATTGAAAAATCGGAATTTCTACTATAAATAGACTCTCGGTCCCCAATGGCTCCGCTAAAGTCGGCGCCACGGTCACCGCCTCTGGCTGCGTAATATCTCCTGTTTGAAAAAGAATATTCGTCCGAATCGTACTCTGAATTATATCTTTTAACATCAACACTTCTCGATCTTTTTTTAATATCTTCTCCCCTTGAATCGTTCCATCTTTTTCTAGGTTCTCTATCCGATATTTTATTTTCTTGTTCACTATTCATTATTTTTTATATATTATATTCTAGTTTTAAATGACTATTAATTTAAATATTAAAATATATTATTTTAATATTTCTATTGCTTAAAGATAAAATTAATTAAAAGAAATGCCAAAAAGAATCCCTATAAAAATAATAAAAATACCTCTCCCAGAAAAAAATTATAATAAGGAATCAAATTTTAGCAGAATGCCCCAACTTTATCTGGAACTTCTTGAAAATAAAAAAAAAATAAAACAAGAATTTTTAAACAAAGAACATGACTATACATTACCAGTTCATTCTCCAGATGAAAATTATGATTCTGAAAGCAATTTTTCTGTCGAACAACCAACCGCCTACGGCGCTCCCCGGGGAGACGTCGACTTCGGAGAAGCCGGTCGCAGAGCGTTCGACGAAAGAAAACAAATAGATAATAATTCGGAATATAATTCAGATAATGATAATTATCCTTCTAGAGATAATATTTCAGTAAAATCATTCAAATCTTTAGCATCAGAAAAAAGTATGTCAGACACTTCTTATATATCGAATAACAACTTGAAGAAACGATTGGTAAATTTGCTGGGAGACGACACCCTTGAAAATGATTTCATTCCGTCTCGTGGAATTAAAGAAGACCGTAGGGCATCTGACCGCGGAGCTGCCTTCTCTTTCGGAGGTGACCGCTTTAGCGGCGCCGTTGGTGAACGTCGTTCTTTTGGATCAGATCAGTTTAAAAGACCTTCAGACAGACGGGCCGAGGATCGTTCCAGCTCATATCACGATCAAAGACAAAATAGAGTGTCTGCTCGTTCATCGGACCACGTTCGTCAAGGATTATCTGGTGACCGCGGAGCGGCCTCCTCCGAAGGAGGAGGCCGCGAAACGGCCGCTGCCAGAGGCAGTGACCTCTCTAGAGGCGGGACTATGCCAGACCGCTTCAGCGGAGTACGACACAAAAATAGAACCTCGGACGATCGATTCGACTCTCCTTATAAAAGCGATCGTTCAGGAGACAAACGAGGACCTTTTTCAAGAAACTTTGAACCTAGCGCGTCCAAAGGAGGTGACCGCAGAGACACCTCTGTATTCGGTGACCGTTTTGGCGGAGACGAAGCTCGGTCAGAAGGAGGCGATCAAGATGATGCTAGCGAAGCTAGTGACAGCTCTGCCAAATATAAAAATCCACCAACATTGGGCGAATTAAACATTAAAAAAAATAGAGATAGAAAAATAGAAGATTCTCAAGAAACAGACGATAAAAAAAGACATCTTATATTCAAATTTAAATCTTTGCAAAAATCATATCCAGATGAAAATATTAGTGATTATAACATATATTCAGACTATTCTGCAATGAAAGAAGATTACGACAATACTCTAAGAAGATTATCTATGGATACCACTGTCGAATCATATAAAAAATATTTAACATATGGATTTATGGGGGTTGAATACTTATTAGGAAGTTGGTTTGGACTCGACATGAAAGGTTTCACCCAACAACAAATAATCTCCATGAAATCATACGAAAAATTACTCATTGAATTGGGTGAAAAAAATTATGAACCAGTCGGTGCCTCCAGATGGCCAGTCGAAGTCCGTCTACTCTTTTTGATAATAATAAATTCAGCCTTTTTCATAGGCTCAAAGCTGATAATGCAAAAATCCGGAACAAACTTTATAGATATAATGAATAATTTTAGTTCGTTTGCAACTTCTGGAGAAAAAAAAAAGAAAAAAATGAAGAGTCCTGACGTAAATGTCGAAGATTTGTAGCCACTGTGCACCGCAAAGCGGCGCGCCCGTTACTCTCTGTGAAACAGTCGTACCTCTTCGAGGTACACGGAGTGCACAGCGGAGCTGCGCGCAGCTCTGCTGTGCAGCCACCTACGGATCAGTATTAACACATATTACTTTTACTTTCTTTTTTTGTAATCTTGGAAATATAGTCGAACATGCGTTCTGAAATACTATTTCGTAGTCTTCTTTTTTATCTATACACATTATCGACGTTTCTAGTCTGGTTCTTGCTGGAAACGTAGGAGTCCATCCTGCATTTCTATTATCTACAATTGGGTATGGACTATTATAAACTCCTTTGTACCACCTTGGATATGGAAATGTATCGTTATCAACCTTTGAATCAAGTATTGTTTTTGCAGATGCAAAATATGGCAAATTTGAATTTTTTAAGTTTATAGAATTTAACATTTATATTATATTTATTATATTTAAACTTTTATAATAAATAAATATTTATTTATTATACTTTGCAAACAAAAGTGAAAATATATAAAAGAAGCAGAGTTAAATTTATCTTATAAAAATAGCTCGTTTTACGAGTCACTAAATTTTAAATTTAAAGTTTAAAGTAATAATAAAATGCATTTATTAATTTATGGACACAATGGATGGATTGGATCTCAATTTATACAATTATTAAAAAATTACAGCTTTAGCTGTACCGAAGGTGACCTAGGAGCGGCCGACGTCGAAAAAGACTCTTATACACTTGGATATGCACGTGTAGATGATACTTCCACTTTATTGAAAGAATTAGATACCGTATTACCATCTCATGTTATTTCATTTATAGGACGTACTCACGGAACTATTGGAGATAGAGTATATACAACAATTGATTATCTAGAACAACCAGGAAAATTGGTTGAAAATATTAAAGATAATTTATTTTCACCGATTTCATTGGCGCTTGCGTGTTCAGTAAGGAAAATACATTATACTTATCTGGGAACAGGTTGTATTTTTACATATAGAGACGCCTCTTTTGGACTCCGTGACCGCTTTAGCCTACGGCCCCCTTCGGGTAGCGGCGCCGTTGGTGACTCTGTAACACAGGCCTCCTTACATGTGGTAGCGACCGCTACAAAATTTACAGAAGAAGATTTGCCGAATTTTTTCGGATCTGGATATTCTATTGTCAAAGGATTCACCGATAGACTAATGCATCAGTTGTCAGATAATGTATTAAATTTGAGAATTCGGATGCCAATCGTCGCTGAAGATTGTCCTCGTAATTTCATTACAAAAATAACAAATTATAAAAAAATTTGCTCTATGCAAAATTCAATGTCTGTACTACCAGATCTCCTGCCGATTGCTTTGGACATGCTGAAGTCGGGTAAAGTTGGAACTGTCAATCTTACAAATCCTGGTGTTATTTCTCATAACGAAATTCTAGAAATGTATAAAGAATATGTCGATAATTCTTTTACTTGGGAAAATTTTAACCAAGAAGAACAACGTCAAATTCTTGCTTGCGATAGATCAAATAATTCATTGGATACTCATGTTTTACAAACATTTGCACCATATATAAAAAATATCAAAGATTCGGTTAGAGAATTATTACAAAATTATAAAAAATAATTCCTCATATAATAAATATGAAGTTAGTTTATGAAATGTTAGCTGTTGGATTTTTAACAGCCATATTGGGATTTATAATATCCACTCTATTAATGTATAAGTTTTCTGACAAATTTACTATTACAAAATACAAGTTTTGGCCTCAGGTCTTTCTTAGCTTTTTCATAACCGGATGTCTGATCCACCTTCTCTGCGAATATTCTGGTGTAAATAAATGGTATTGTAAAAACGGAGTAGCCTGTTCTCCTTCGAAGTGACCGCGGAGCGGCCGCCTCCTTCGGACCGAGAATCGGCCCGCCCGGTACCCGGGTCGCAGGTGAAACAGACGGACAGAGTATCGGCACGCCCGGTACACTGGTCGCAGTAGCCCGTTTTCCATCGACTTCGTAGCCGCGTCGCGGTCCCTTTTTTTATAGTAATTAATAATAATACTATATATATAGTATTATTATTTCCAATACTAGCTTTGCTGGTATCATATTTATATATTTTGTTCACACTCACAATCATTGGTAAATTTCATAGAATAATGAAACCCAGGATTGCATTTATTAATAATATTTCCATCCGCCCTCTTCCTACATATTCCCTCCCCTATATAATTACATTTTTTCGGATCTCTATAACCATCAGTATTGCAGTTACAAATACCTGTCTGAAAATTACAAGATCCATTTGTTACACCTGAACAATTATCTGTATCTGTGCAATCTTTTCTATTCGTGTTACACTCTTCTTCTGTATTAAAACACATCGAAGATGTGCCAATACTATCGCATCCACCTTTATGACATTCTCCAGTTTCTTTTAAATACCAATATAATGGCTTCTCTTGTATCTGACCATTTTTGCAAATATATTTTGAATTGGAAACTGGACAGGAATCATTGTAGGAAGAACATGATTTTAATGAATCTACGTCGTCCGCTCTGCTGCCTGTATTTGTATTTACTGTCTGTAAAACAGAGCATATTTTAGTATTTTCATCCCATCTTATATCTTTTACAAGTGGATTACTATTTAGTCTATCAAAGCAATCTTCCCATGTTGGTATTATACCTCCTGGTTTATTATCTTTTTGACTTACGGGTACAAAATAAAATTTATTTAAGATACACATCGAAGATGTGCCAATAAAAATAATAATAATAATTAATAAAAATTTTAAATAAAAGTTTTTTTTTTTGTTAATTTTGTTCATTTAATATTAGACAAATATTACTTTTTCTTAGTTCGGCATACATCGGCATTTCCCGTACTGATTATATATCTGATAATGATAACCTGGGTTACATGCGTTATAATCAGGAACTGTAACACCTTGATATTTACTACTACATATTCCAGCTCCAATTGGATTACAATTATTCGGATCTCTAGTACCATCAGCCTTGCAATCGCATTTACCTGTCTGAAAATTACAAGATCCATTTGTTACACCTGAACAATTATTATTATCTGTGCAATCTTTTCTATTCTTTTTACACTCTTCTTCTGTATTAAAACACATCGAAGATGTGCCAATACTATCGCATCCATCAGAATTACATTCTCCAGTTCCTTTATTTAAGTACCAATATGTTGGCTTCTCTTGTATTTGACCATTTTTACAAATATATTTTGTATTAGAAACTGGACAAGAATCATCGTAGGAAGAACATGGGTTCAATGAATCTCTGCTGCCTGTGTTTGTATTTACTGTTTGTAAAACAGAGCATATTTTAGTATCTTCATCCCATCTTATATCTTTTACAAGTGGATTACTATTTAGTCTATCAAAGCAATCTTCCCATGTCGGTATTATATCTCCTGGTTTATTATCTTTTTGACTTACGGGTACAACGTAAAATTTATTTAAGATACACATCGAAAATATGCCAATAAAAATAATAATAATAATTAATAAAAATTTTAAATAAAAGTATATAGGTTTTTTCATTTTGTTCATTTAATATTAGACAAATATTTTTCTTTTCATTTATATGCATAACTTGCGGTCGAAACTAAATTAAAAGACCCTATACCCACGTGTAATTTTATATTCTTATAAAATAGTTCCCATAGTTACTTAGTAGAAGAATTCGCTGCGTTTGATATATCCACCAGGTCCTTTCTACTTCTTTTTTTATTATAAAAAATAATAGACGAAATGGAATGTTGATTTAAATTTCTTGTTCATATTTTTATGCATTTTAATTAGAAATTTTCTTTTCTCCAATTAAAATGCATTATCGTATTTTATTGAAAAATTTATGATTTTTTTTTTTAAAAAAAAAAAAAATCTGGGATTATGAAAATATAAGCACACACACATGACAAATATTTTCAATAAAACCAATACAAATAAATATATATTTATTTTAGACTGAACACGCCTTCGAATAAGCACTCTTTTGGATCCGGATCCAATTATTTCCAATATAAAATGTAATATTCATTTTTTAAAAATTATAAATCATTTTAAAAATGATTTTTTTGAATCAGGATCTATAGAGTAAAGTAAAGTAATAATGTCAAATTTATTTTATTGTGAACATTGTAATAATAAATTTAATAATAATGGAGCATTAAATAAACATAAAAGAATTGCAAAGTATTGTCTTATAAAACAAGGGAAAATAGAAGATGAAAGTAAAAAGAAACAAGAAGAGAGAGATAAAATGGAAAGAGAAAAAATAATAGAAAAAGAGAGAGAAAAAGAGAGGTTGCGAGAGCAAAAATTTAGATGTGAGTATTGTAAAGTTAAATTTTCATCTAAAAATAGTTTATGTGGACATTTGGAGATATGTTTAGAGAAATATAAGAAGATAATAGAAGAGAAGGAAAAAATAATAGAAGAAAATAAACAGATTATACACTCGACCGCTCTGCTACCGGCTTCTCCGCTGTCACCGCTAAAAGCGAATATCTCTTCGATGTCACTACCTTTGGTAGAGGCCGAGCTCGGAAATGAAATGAGCATCAATCAATTGGATAATGAATGGAAAAAGAAAATAGAAGACCTTACTGGAGCAGTTTGCGAAGAAAAAGAAAAATATATACTGGAAGCCAATAGGTGTAAAGACC
>Ga0209668_10000814_pt1 | contig 13069 bp, 30 predicted proteins | sample FrelakmetPLP11PL_FD_187150 | JGI IMG/M metagenome (GOLD analysis project Ga0209668, IMG submission 187150) | Freshwater lake sediment microbial communities from the University of Notre Dame, USA, for methane emissions studies - PLP11 PL (SPAdes)... | ecosystem: Environmental > Aquatic >... | reverse complement strand
TTATATATAACTGAGATATTGCCCTGCCTTAAGCGTCTACCAATTCCGCCACCTGACTATCATTTTTATTTAATATTCTTTACAAATTCATCACCTCTATCTACTAATTCTAGTAGTGTGTCAAAGGAAGATGATTTTAATACACCTTCTAACTTATCATCATCCCAATATTCCACATATAGTTCTCTTGGAATAGCATTCCATAAGTCTGTATAATGGTTATAATGAAACACCCAACCGTATAAATTATTCATATTATTTGTTTTTAACTATTTCAATTAATTTTTTTATATGCCCATTTATATCCACTTCCATTATCCAGTTCCAGTCTGTGTCAAATTTTAAATAGTCCATTGGTTCAAGAAATGGAAAATCATCATGTGCATCTTCATATTGCAAATTAGCATAAGTACACATCCATTCTGATTCCGATTGTGAGGTTGTCAATTCCCCTTTATGCAGTTCTGAATATTGTATCTCCATAAACTCGGTACACATCTTGTTGTACTCTATTATATCAAACTGTTTCATGGTTGTTTGTTTAACTGTTCTATAAGAGCATCTGCTGCTTGTACTGAATTTTTAGCTATGTCTTCATATATACCTTCCCAACCGTCTGTTATACTTGCAAACTGTCCCTGCATAGCCATAGCTGCAAAGTATTCACGCTTGGTAAGTCCAGGTTGCGTGTAACTTCCGTTAGGGTCAAGCATTGCAAATGCTAGTTCGTTTGATTGTGTCATGGTTTCTGTTTTACTATTTCAATTAACTTATTAAGACAAGCAAGTTCTGCATCTTCGTATTTAATAAAATTAGAGTCTTGTGTGTGATATTTACCATCTATTTCGTATGCATAAGTAAAAGTCCAATTATCATATAAAACGTGATTAATATAATCATTCTCTCTAAACCATCTAAATGCTTGTGAGAATGTTGGTTGAGATGTGTACGTTGAACTGTTATAGTTAACACCATTAAATCGTTGCTCACTTGTTCTTAAATCAGTGCACCTCATAGGAGTGCTACAATTATCAAAAGCAAAGAAACATGGTTCCTTAAAACCTAACTCTTTAAGTTCTAATGCTTGTTCATAAGGGATAAACTCAGATGTAAGAGAATGACTTTTTGTTTGTTGTTTGTTTTGATTTTCCATTTAATATATTGTTTATTGATGTTTTTAATATTCCATAATATTCAGCTGCTTCAGTAGTAGAACTAAATTCTATGTTATCTTCATTGCATTTTATAGGTTTTGATAACCAATGTGTTTTAAGTTTATTATGCCATTCATATTTTTTATATGAAGGAGCTGGTTGTATATCATTACTATTCTCCCCAAATTTTATTTGATACTTTTTAAGAAGAAGTATGTTTTTACCATTAACACACATTTTGACATTAGCTTGGCTTGTTTTAAAATATTCAGCACACTTTTTTTGTGATTCAAATGACTTTATAAATTTACCATCTCTAGTATATGCAGATACTGATACATTATTCCAATGTCCAGCTCCATATGCCCCTTCTCCACCTTTAGTGCAATTAGTAAGATTAAAACCCCATACCTTAAATTGTTCAATCCAATACATTTCTAATGATTGCCAATCATCTTCTGTTTCATCTATAATACTCATAATAGGTTTAATACCTTTTGCCTTTAATGATTTAATCCAATTATTGACATAAGAATTGTTTTTATCTTTATTACTTAAATGAGCTTGTAACCTTCTTTTTGGATTATTAGACTTCCCAACATATCTAACTGAATTATCATCAGGCTCTTGTAAAATGTATATATATGTTTTCATTTTACAAAAGTAATACAAATAATTGAATTTACCAAAATTATGGAATAAACTCTTTATCCATTGTTAAAATATTTCAAATTGTTTATCAAGCTTTAACTGATCTCTTTTAGCTTTATCCTTAGCATTCTTACAATCTCTACATGTTGATTGGAATCCTCCTGGTTTCTTGCTAAATGCATCCATTAGCTTCTCTTTATTGCAAACATTGCATTTTTTTACATTAGTTCCCATATATAGTCTTTTTTAGAGTGGTTACATCTTTTACATTTACAATAGGTCATACCATTATAATAGGTTTCATAAATCACCCATTTATGACCTTTAATGAGACAGGTTAGTTTTTTGATTAATTTCTTCATGGTTTTAGTTATTGATTAGTCCTAATCTTCTGAGCACTTTCTCACATCTTTTTCTATATAAGCTGTTTGTTTTAAATAGGTTTTCATATGTTCTACAAGCATGTATGATGGTTGAATGGTCTGTTTTAAACTCTTCAGCCACATCAACCTTCTTAGCTCCCATTTCAAATACCCTTATATAAGAATAAAGCTTTCTTGGCTCAACAAATTTATGCTTTCTACACTTATTTGCAAAGAATTCATCCCTACCTATTTCAAACTCTTTACATATTTCCTCTAATACATCATCTATAGATATTCCAAGATATTTATCATTTAAATAAGGATATTTCTTCTTAGAGAGTGTAGAAAGCTTTAAAATAGGAAATACATACGGTGATATTATTTCCATTAGAATGATTTAATTAAATGTGATTGTCTAAATTCAAAGTTTTGATCTACATTACTCTGTAGAAGAACTAACACTTGAACACATTCGTAATAGTTCAGTTTAATCTTCTTATTATCAAGTTTTATGATGACACCATCACCATCGTCTTGCATAGATGTGACATGTTTTGTTTCTGCATCTATCAATATAGATGATTTACAATCATCTAATTCAAGCGTTTTTATATCAAACGCATGACTATCTACAGGACCATTCATCTTTGAGCTTTCCCAAACTTCTATTTGCATATTATTTCTTTTTAAATAAGTCTTTAAATGTTCTTTCTTTTCTAATTATAAACATATCATCATCATAAAGAGGTGATTTCCATATTTCATACGTAATCCATAGAATAATTGAAATTGTTATAGCTATTACTGTTAACATAACATATAATTTTAATGTAAACAAATATAAGAAGAAAGCCATGTATTTCAATGGCTCTCTCCTTAAAATCATGAGAAACGTCTCAACCTAATGGTCATCTTCTTAGTTCCATCACTTGGAACATAAGAGAATCTGTTTCTCTCTACAATCACTTTCCCTTTCTTCTCTCTAAAAATGGCATCTATCAACCTACTGGCTGAAGCATAATGCTTATCGAAATTAGCATACACTTGGTGTGTCCTATGACACATTTCTGAGGAATAAACAAGAACTGACATATATGTGGGTTTAATTGGTTACAACATCATTATATTGATCCCTGTAAAAGCAAGCAATAGCTATAATCCTCTCAACCAATTGGTCATGAGATTCTTTTGCAAGCTCTATAATGTCTTCTTTTGACTCATATTCATCTCCTGATAAGTTAAGTATTGCATCTATTAATAATTCTCTCATGTTATTAATTTTCAAAGAATTCAATAGTTTCTGGGCTACCTGTAAGCTTTTTATACTTTATCAACTCTTTTGAAACACCAGTAGCTTGTTTATAACCAGCAAGAGCTAATGCTGCCACCTTTAAATCTTTGTTCAATTGAAACATGTTGTTCAATTGATCTCCTAGATTGTTTGAATTCCTAATTGAATCTTTTGCACTTTCTGTCTTGATTGCTTTAATTGTCTTTGCCATTTTTCTTGTTTTTAATTTGTCTAGTTAATAATAATTCTTTACGTTTTAATTCTGTTAACCATTGTGGTATGTCTGAAACCTTCAAACATGTTTCATATTGAACTAAATATTTTCTTATAATCCAGTCAGCAAGTTTAATTACTGATTTATTATAAGTTTTGTTCTTACATGCTTTAAGTTTTTCTGGATCATTAAGTTTATCTCTATGATATTTGTTTCTTGCTAGTTTTGCCTTTAAATCTTTACTAGATTGTTTAGCATTATATTTTTCTAAAATTCTCTTTCTAGAATCTGTTTTAGCATACATAAGTGTAAGTTCTTTACCTTTTTCTGTAGCTCTCCATTTTTTTCTATTTTCTGCTAATCTATAAAAACATACATGAGATACATAACCATTTGATTTTAAAACAGTAACTGTCCATCTAGTACCACCACAATGAGGACATATCTTATCAGGAATATCTATTGTAGGCATAACTAAAAGATTTGAAAGCCATCACATTCTCTTAGGAAAGCAACCCACTCATTTAGTCTTTCAACAGATGTGCTATGAGAAGGTTCTACCAATGTTCCTTTAGATGTAATAACAGCTGTGTTAATGATTGTTCCTTCAGGATATTTCTCATTAAGTTCTTTTGTTTCTTCTTCAGGAAGAAGTGAGCCATTATGTGTACACCACATACCAAGACACAAATAGATTGTATCATCATTATTATCTTCAAACTGTTTAATCATATCTTCTATTGCATCAGCGAGATCAGTGCATTCTTGTTTTGTTTCTAATCCATTACCATCATTATATGACCAACCATCTGTAGAGATGCTTAGAGCATATTTGTCTATTGCTATTTCTGATATTGCGTGGATTGGTCTCCAACCCCATAAATTAGCTCTAAAATAACTACTATCGTTCTTACCATATATATCCATTCCCATAGAATAAAATTTAAAATTGTTTAAAATAAAAAGAAAAGCCCCAGCTGTTACACTGAGGCTTGTTCTCAACCAACCATTAACCAAAATTAGTTTAAATGTCTTACTTCTTTACCATACATCATACTGACCCTGAATTCTTTACACCATTGTTCGAATGATATTTGTTCATAATCAACAATAGTTCTACATCCTGGTTTAAATTCATAAATTGTTCTTTCTTTGGCTTCTAAGCTAAATAGTCCTTTAATTAATGCTTTCATTGTTTAATTTTTTTAATTAGAAAATGTGGTCATAATCATCTTCAATAGGATCATCAGCATCCTCATCTATTTCATATTCATCATCTATATCAGCATAACGAATGGTCACCTTATCATCGTATAGAATAGGAAAACCATCGTTATCCACTTCTATATATATCCATCCATTATAATCTGAGAGGATTTTGTTAATATTCTTGAGCTCTATGTCATATAGCTCATCAGAATCTTCTCCCTCATCCATCCAGCCTATTTGCTCTGGATGAGCATAAATAATCTCACTAGTAGCAATGTTTGGATTACCTGGATCTACAACATACATTTGAATAGGAAATCCATTAATCTTCATAAACTCCTCTTGATTAGGAGGCATTTGATTTAACACATAAATATGTGGTTCTTTAGATAGATGTGTAAGGAATAACATTCCCTTTTCTAACCCATCATCTGGCATATAGCTCTTAAATACGAGCTGTGCTTCTACAAACATAATAATTGGTTTTAATGATTAATAAATGGTTGTGGAGGTGGTGGGATTCGAACCCACGTCTCCAATTGAAGACAATAAACAAATTTATCACATGCTTAGTACTGATATGCTTGAAAGATCCCAAACATTTCTGCACCGTAAGGGTTGACCTTTATGGTCTTTTCCACCACCTAGTTTATTTATAGTCTCGAACTAGGAACATAGACTGTATAACGTGTTATTTTCTGTTTCCAGGCATAACTGCCCAGTAGGTTAGGCTGCTATTGCAACTTCACTGAAGAGTGAGGCAAGAATTGCCTCTCCCTCTGCTACACGAGAAGATTGTGTCTTGTCGTTTATTGTTATGTACACAGATTAAAGAGATGTAGCACGTAACTCTGCATGTTTGCTTACCTCTCACAACTGGATCGATTCCAGTCACCCCCTAAAGCTTGTCTGCACTCTGGCAACAGACTCTCCCACCTGTGATCCTTATAACCTTACAATTTAGACGAGCCTCCCAGGGTAAAAGGGTTAATTGCAGGATCACTATGTCTCACCCAACCCAAGTGCGTGGGTCTAGGGATGTTTATCCTTCACCCCTTCAATATCCTAATGCCTCTAATGCATCAGCATTTGCTGTTACAAAGACAAATCCTCCTTTGATATATAGATCAAACCAAAAGGATGCTAATTGCTTAAATGAATAAAATTCTGTTGTTGTGAGAGTTATAGTTCTCATAATTCATTTTTTTAATAGATTAACACTAATGCAGCCATAAGTATAATATAACTTATAACCACTATTGCGATTATAACATTTGTTTTGTTCATAGACATTTTAATATATATCTACAAAGATATATCATTAATTAGTAATACATGTAAAAGATTCTTTCTCCTCTTCAGCAGTTAATGCTATAAGAGCGTTATCATTTTCTACACCATATACAGTGTAAACAATGTTATTTTTATCTAATACAAGTTTTACATATCTCAATTCATCCTCTGTAAACACCATAGAATTCTTAAGCTCATGATGGAACATAATCATATAATCATTATATGATTTTGGACTTAATACACTTACAAATACAGGCATAGCTGTAGAAAAGACATAATGTATCTCTTCAGGAGATTCGTCTTCATATTTTTCAATGAACTCACAATATGTAAGTCCTAATTCTCTTGCTTTGTACTTGTTACGTATAAATTCTGGATATTTATAAGGCTGAACACTTTTTAGTGTATATAACATAATTTGTTGATTTTAAATAGTTTAGGAATAAAAATAAGTCCCAATGTAGAAACATCAGGACTCCCTTAAATTATCACATTCTAACGTTTTGGATAGAAATTGCTATCAAAGCATTCTGAAAATATAAATCCCTGAACTGGTATAATAATTAATACAGAAAATGCTACATAAGGAGCAGCCTGTGAAACATCTGTAAATGAACCACCAAATATCCATACTATTGTTGGTAGTAATGAATAGAATAACATAAATGTCAATACAAATAACAATGATACAATAACAAATCTTAATAACTTCTTCATGGTTTTTAATTAATTGGTTGATTAATAATGGTTTAACGAGCAAGGTGATCATACATACTAATAGCCTCATTAAGACTATTTGCATATATAGGACACCCAAAGATGATGAATAGCTTCATAAATTGGTTTTAATTGGTGCATTAAAAGAAAAGAGCCCTGTTACAGGCTCTTATGAATAATAATCACAATCATCTAAATTATGTTCTCTCCATAATAATAATCACATACGATATGCTTCTCTATCATCACTAAGACAAACATCTATAATAGTAAGAACTTGCTTACCGTCTCTGAATCCAATAAATGAATATAACTCTTTCATGGTTAAATGGTTTAAATGGTTTAATGCTATATGTATGTGATGTATATTTCTATTTTTCAACTGTCTAATTTATAACTAACAGGCATGTAGTGAGGTCACAACACCTTATTTACTCTCCTTTCTCCCACCCAAAGTGATTCATATCACCCACCCTTATATATAATAAGGAAGAAAAGGGCCTCCCACACTAATGTGAGAAGCCCAGTTCACTAAATTGAGGCAGTTAGAATCGCACTAACGTTTGCATCACTCAATCCAATTGTTGAAGCAAGGGTCTTCAATCCCCCTTGTCCCACAATCTTCCTACGCTCTGAAGCATAGTACGCGTTAATCATTGCATCCTCTGTAAGGAAGCAAGACAATGCTTGTACTCGCTTAGCAACTAAGGTCATCTCCCCATTGCTATCAGCCTGAGCAATCTCTTTTTCATCAAAGATTGCAAAGAAGTTCTTGAACGAATCATTCGCATTCTTTAAATCAGCATCAGTCTTAACACCAATGCTCTCAAGCAATTGCTTCGAGATGAAAATTCGAGACCCATCTTCTGAGTAGCCAGTAAAATTTCCTTGCTTCTCTTTCTTCGTAACAGGGTCTACTCCTGAGGAAAACTTCCCATTCAGGATTTGAGACATTTCTTTCGCCATAATCTTCGATTTAATTCAGCGTGTTCAGTCAAAGGGAGGATAGTCCCACCACGCTAATCTGTATGGGGGGTATTAGGATGGAGTAGCCTCCTCTCCCTTCTATATGATGACTATGGGGGGATGTATAAAATTTTAGTCTCCTCTTCTATATATAGACCCTCCCTAGGATTTAGAAAAAAAATTTGGTGGGTAATATTTTGACCATTACCTTTGAGGGAAGGTGGGTGGGTTATATTAGAGGGTTAGATTAAATATATATATAATATGATAGTAATATATGCGTTAGTGTTCTTGATAATGTTAGTCTTGGTTATGGGGTTTATTGGTTCTGAAGAAATTACATTTGGGTTAGAGCTTAATACGCTTAGAACACAGTTTTATAAAATAGGTGTCACTTCCCAGAGGTTCACTCTTGAGGATGGGTCAGTTGAGGATGAGTTACTTATAGGGTTGTTCTTTATTAATATAGTGATTGTGTTTTGGAAGCCTAATATTGAAGAAGAAGGAGAATAAATTTTATGCATAATATGGCATTAACATTCACAAATAAACTTAAGGGTTGTTTGTCAATAAGTTAAATGTGCTATCTTTGTATTAACTACGTATGGAACCAACAAGAAAAATAATAGCTCAGAAGCTTAAGACAGTGCAAGTTGATAATTATCAGCTAGCTGAGAAGTATTATAGAATTCTGTCTGACGTTAATTCCCTTAATTTGACAGAGAGGGAAATACAACTTATTGCATTTGCAGCTGTAAAAGGAAATATAAGCTATGCTAATAATAGGCAGGAGTTCTGTTCTAAGCATAATAGTTCTGAAGCTACGATATATAATATTATTTCTAGGCTTAAGAGAATAGGCATTCTGGTTAAGGATGGTACAAAGACAAAGGTCAATCCCCTTATAAGCCTGAATTTTGATAATGATATAAGGCTTGAAATAAATTTGACACATGCAGATTGATGATAAACCAAAGAGCATGTCTGTCAAGGACTACCTAATTAGGGTGCAGGCTGTGAAGATGTTGCTTAGTGAGAAGACAATTGAGAGTATTATTAATCATCAGTTCCAGAGTTTGTCTGAGGCTATGAGGAGTAATAATAGTGTAGAGCTTTCTGGGTTTGGGAAGTTTTATTTCAATTCTAAGAAAGCAGCTAAAAGGCTAGAGAATTTGCTCTCCAAGAAGCAGTTGTTCCAAAAACAGCTTGAGGATGAGACAATTACAGAAGCTAGAAGGAATAGGGCTAATGTAACATTAACAACTACAGAGGCAGATATAGAATATATAAAATCAAAGCTAGAAACCAATGAAGCTTAATTTTTCACAAATCTATGAAGGATGGAGGAATAAGCTAGTTCCCCCAGCAGAAATAAAGAAAGCTATTAAGGCTACAAGTGATGAAAGGTTAAAGATGTGTAGGACATGTGAACATCAGAGTGAGAATAGAAAGTTGACAGGATGGAAGACAGTGAGACCAGATGAACATTGTACATCTTGTGGGTGTACGCTCTCTGCGAAGACAGCTTGCCTTTCTTGTAGTTGCCCTAAGAATAAGTGGCTCAGTGTAATAGCTGGGGAAGATGAGGACAAATTAAATGAAGAAATAAATGGCTGATGGTAATTTGCGTATAAGGAAGGTGGAAGTTAATGCTTTCATAGATGTCCTAGTAGATCTCTATAATCAAGGGGTTGATTACGTGGATATTATTGGTATTCTAGATGACGTTCAGGACTCCTTAGCTATTTCCTTTTCTAAAGAATACATGTCTAAAGATATGGAATCTAATTTTAATGAAATGGTAAGTGGAGAAACTGATACAGAACAGATAAATATAAAACTGTCAGATGACGATTTAAACCAACTAATATGAATTACAACACAACACAGGAAGCATTCCTGATTATGGAAAGACTAGGGGCATTATGTGCTACATCAGGTGTTACAGAGGACACACAGAAGTTAGCTAACGTACAAATTCAATCTCTAATTAATTCTGTTATACAGAAAGCTGTCACAGAGTTGGCAGCTAAAGGAGCAGGACTTGTGTTATAAAGAAGGACTAATGAGCAAAAAATCAAACTATTATAACCAAGCAGTCATTACGCTTCAGGAACTACATAAAGCCTATCCAGAATATAATATGGGTAGACACCTATCTACAGCTCTTGATGGATATGGTGACATTTGGGGATTAACAGATAAAGAACTATCCTATGCTTTATATAAGTATAAGAATCAATTAGAAATGGATGTTCCCCATACAGAAGGGGATGAACTTGATAAGATTATACAGGATGGAATGGATCTTGATAATATACTAAAAGAAGAGGAAGAAGATAATGGCGACTATTAAAAAGACTACATATATTAATACAGAGCTAGAATGGGCTGAGGAACAGCTCAAGAGCTGGAGAGCTTATGTAGATGCTAATCCTCTTCATGAGCTTAAGGATAGAATTGAATGGAAACCTACAGCTAAAGGAGGAATGTTACCTATGGTGATAGCATCTATTGAAGCTCAGGGTAAGTTTGTTCAAGAGACTATGAAGAACTACTTAGCCCTAGTGGAAGTGGTGGATAAGCTTAGGAAGATGGAAGAAGCTAAAGTGGAGGTAAGAGGTAAAGGAGAACTTAGCTCTATGGCTGAAGATTTCCTTAAAAGCAGAGGATAATGAGTTTAATACAATCTATAGATTATAAAGACTGGTTTATTAACCAGCCAAGGATTCCTGACAAGGAAAGTGAAGAGCATAGAGCTTTCTTTAATTTCCATAAGGATCTTTGTTTAAATGGAGCTATGATGGGTGGGGTTTATATTAACCCCTTTCTCTATTGGCACCTAAACTTCTGGAACACAGAGGTGGATATTATAGATGAGAGAGGAAGAATCTCCCAAAAGTATTCCAATCCCCTACTTAGAGACAATGAGTGGATTATTACAAATGAAATTGATAGAGCCCAGAATGAAAAGAAAGGACTAGTGATTCTAGGCATTAGACGTTTGGCTAAGTCTGTTATTGAGTCTAGCTATGTTTCTTGGGGAGCTACATTTGATGAGAACTCCCAGAACATTATTGCTGGCTTGAATGCTCCAGATATAAAGCTTATTACAGATAAGATTGATAAAGGATTAAACTTCCTTCCAGAAGCTTGGAGGTGGCAAAGAATTGAGGACAATTGGAAGAACCAAGTGACACTTGGTATTAAAACTAAAGCAGGAGAGAGAATTCCATTCTCTCAGATTCTTATTCGTAACCTAGATGAAGGTAATAATGAGGAAGCTATTGCAGGTACAAAACCACGTAAACTAATTATAGATGAAATTGGTAAAGGATCTTTTCTTAGAGGTTTCCAAGCTGCTGTGCCTGGTTTCACCACACCATTTGGATGGGGTTGTTCTCCTATTCTTACAGGTACAGGTGGTGATATGAAAAGATTTATGGATGCAAAGAGCTTAATGTTCGATGTAGACAATTTCAATTTCCTTACATACAACAATGAAAAAGACACTACAAGAGTTCATGGGCTATTCATTTCTAACAAATACAGAATGGAGGCTAAGGAACAGTCCACTCTTGGAGCATTTCTTGGGGAACCTACTACTAGTGATTTACATAGTATTGATATGTTGGTTAGCGACGAAGAAAAAGCGAATCAAATAACCATATCTAATCTAGAACGTCTTAAGAAAGCAGGAGATAGAATAGCCTATCTAAAAGAAAAAATGTACTATCCTCTAGAAGTTGATGATATATTTCTTAACGAGGATACTAATATATTTGATATTGAAGCTGCTAAGAGACAGAAAACCAGACTACTTCAAAATGAACGTACAGGCACTCCTGTTATTCTATTCTCTGATGGAGAGAAGATTGGGCACAACTTTACAGATAAGATGCCTATTACAAACTTTCCTCTAAAGAATAGTGATGCAAAAGATGCTCCTGTTATTATATATGAATTTCCTGTTGCTACACCTCCTTATGGATTGTATGTAGCTGGGGTGGATCCCTATAGACAGGGACAATCTGCATATAGTTCTTCGCTAGGTGCTGTTTATGTATATAAAAGAATGCATGACATCACAGGGGAGAAATATCAAGATATGTTTGTAGCTTCGTATGTAGCAAGACCTGATAAGAAAGAGACTTGGGAAGAACAAGCTCGCTTGCTTATCAAGTTTTACAATGCTAGAACACTCTGTGAAAATGATGATATATCCTTTATAGAATATATGAAGGCTAAAGGAGATGGTCACTATCTAGAGAAACAACCACAATGGTTGATGGAAATTGTACCTAACACCACTGTAAAGAGGGAATATGGTATACATCGTTCATCTCAAAAGATTATAGACTACCTTCACAACTGTTTGAAGAAGTATCTAGAAGAAGTGATTCATGTAGAGAAGGATGAACATGGTAATCTAATCAGAGAGATTACAGGTGTTGGTAAAATATTTGATCCTGTACTACTTGAGGAGATTATACAATATAATGACTCAGGTAACTTTGATAGAATTGTAGCAGCAGAGCTAGCAATAGCTCAAGCCTTAAAAATGGATCCTATAATGGGAAGAGTTGGGGGTTCAGGAGACGAGAGAGTGTTATCACTATTCTCAAAGAATAGAACAAAGAGTAAATTATTTGAAACCTCTACAGGAGGATTATTTGGAACTAAAAAACGTAAACTTTTTACATAATGGCAATTATTAGGTATACAAAAGATGCTACTATACGATATGCGTATTTAAACATATTTCCTGATCAATTTAAAACTGAAAAGGAAAAACAAGATGAGAGTTGGATTAAAAATACAATGGACTATTTTGCAAACAAAGCTTATGCTGAGTATGTAAAGAATAGAGATACATTTGTTAAAAACTACGACCTTATTAAAGGAATACTTCGCATGGAGGATTTCTATCAAGAACCTCAAGTGAAGAGTTTTACAGAAATGCTTACAGCAGATCTTCAACTACCAGCTTATGTTAAACATTATTCTATTATAACTACACCAGTTAATGAATTAGTTGGTGAAATATCTAAGCGTCCTGATGCATTTAGGGTGAAAGCTTTTGATGATGATTCACAGTCTGAAGAACTTGAGTATAAAACTCAGATGCTTCAAGACTATGTTTTAGCTCAGGCTAAACAGAAGATAATGGAAAAAGCTGCTATGTCAGGAGAAGAGATTGATGATG
>Ga0209668_10000813_pt1 | contig 13076 bp, 27 predicted proteins | sample FrelakmetPLP11PL_FD_187150 | JGI IMG/M metagenome (GOLD analysis project Ga0209668, IMG submission 187150) | Freshwater lake sediment microbial communities from the University of Notre Dame, USA, for methane emissions studies - PLP11 PL (SPAdes)... | ecosystem: Environmental > Aquatic >... | reverse complement strand
TAGGACTCCCAGACTTGGTGATCATCAAGTGGGGATACGCGGGATGCACCCCGTGCAGGCTTACCACAAGCCCGTGTTATACCTCACCAAGTGGAGGTGGGCCTCTATAGTTGCTGCCAAGCTATAGTTGCTTATAGGCACCGTGTTACTCCGAGCGGGCAATTCGGAGTTCTTTATAAGATGTACTTTCGCGTTGAGAGTACGCCTTATTACAACCCCATGTGGGGTTGTTCATAGGAGAGTTGGATATGAGTAAGCAGCGTAAGATCAAGAAGCGTAAGCGTAAAACTGGATACCCGAAGATCACCAAGGGATCTGGTTTCAAGTATGAGTTTAGCTCTTTTGCTGAACTCGCTAGGCATATGGTCCCCAAGGGGACCGCTGTGGCATGAGTAAACTGTTACTAATCCTAGTTGGAGTACTTGCCCTTGTCCAAATAGGAATTTTGATATGGGGCATTATTCACTTTTTGATTGTGAGATTATCAGATGAATGACGAATTTGCTTTGCTGGATGAATGGGAAGAATTCATTGCTCAATATGAGCAGGAGAATGACAATGAGTGATGGAATTCGTATTGCGCTTTGGGAAGTCAATAGTGAGAATCCCAATAGCCCTAAGTTCAATGGTATTGTTACCATTGATGGCAAGGAACATAAGGTGTCCCTTTGGGACAATAGCAACGCGACCCACCCCAAGGCTCCCCGCCTTAAGGGTAAGACATCGCGCCCCTCCCCAAAGGGAGATGTGTCAATGTACAATGAAACTTTGGTTTCACTTGGTGGCATTGAGCTTCCTTTCTAAACCGAACGAGCTTAGGGAAACCTAGGCTCTGTTCTTTTCCCAATACCCTAGTATGTAGCTAGGGTTTCAACCCAAGATACTTAGGTTTATAATAATATAGTAATTATTATACCTAGGTTAACCTAGGAGAGTATATGTCTATTATCAAAGAGGTTGTTAAGCGTCTTCAGTGTACCCTGGTTAAGCAGTACGCTGATACCAATGGATATCAAGGCTGTGACTATTACCTTCTTGAGAAGAATGGTAAGTATAGTCTCACAGCCCATGCCTATGGCACCTGTGAGCTTTGCGATAACTACCTTGCCCTCACCCAAGAGTGGCTTAATAATCATCCTGAGCATCAGTCTTGGAGCGTGCCCATTGAGGCTTACGAGTCCATGATCCTGTTCATTATGGAGCAAGCCACTGATTGTGGCTGGTGTACCAAGGATGAACTGTTGAATAAGCTTCATATGCACATCGGAATGGGTTATTCTGATGTGTCGATTGAGTCTGAAATCAGAAAGGATCTTAGCAATGGGTCTTGATACCTACGCGGCATATGGAAAGGATCATCACAAGTTTAACAATGATCCTGGGGCTAGTAACCTAGTCCCTGACGAGTTGTTCCCCAAGAACAAGCTTTGTGGTGGTTTGTTCTCTGGAGGTGGTAACTCCTTCAGAGGAAAAGTTTATAATGATTGGGTTCAGTACTGCACTGGTGTCTCCCTCTATGAAGAGGAGATTCCAGCAGATGTCGTAGAGCAGATGTATAAGGCTCTTTCGAACCTGACTAACCCAGTTATCTTCGCAGAGTTTAACAACTCTGGATGTAACGATACTTATCAAATTGATTTTGAACATGCACAAGACATCCTTGAATGGTTCAAGGTTGTTAATGATGAAGGAGCTTCCATCGTTGGATGGTGGTAAATAACTATGAATAAGATTGATCTGTCGGTTGTGGATCGTAAGGTTGCTGAGCGTAAGAATCGCATTGATACCTATGCTCAGTCGGCCAAGGTGCCGTCCTATGTGGCGGCTATGTACATTGACGAGAATGCTCCCCTGACCACCAACAAGGCAATGCTTAAGCAGATTGGCCTTGACATTGACGTGGTTACTGAGGAGAATGTCTCTCAGATTATCGTTGGACTTGAGGCAATCAACATCCAGTTGCTTGGTGTTGAGAATGTCAATCGTCTTCGGCTTGCCCGAGTGGTTAACGACATCATCAATGAGGAAGTTCCCGAGTGTTGGGGTGGTCCCGACATGCAGGAGTTCATTGATATCACTCCAGATAATGTCTGAAGGTACAAAAAATGCTAAGTCGAATGTCTTCGGATGATGTTCATTGTGTGTTTGTCATTGATCCACTGAACACCTATAACAACAAGCTTTGTATTGCTGCTTTTACCAGCATTCATGATGCTGCAAGGTTTGCAGATCTCCTAGGTGTTCGATATATCATCGAACCATACTCAAAGACCAGTAATGTCATTCACGGAATCAAGGTAATTAAGAACAACTACTATGGCAACTAATACTATTTCTGCCTACTCTGGCTACACGTTTACTATTCCTGAGAAGCTTATTCTCAGCATGACTACTTCGTTTGAGACGAATCGTAGTTATAACTATGGCCCTTCTATTACCATTGAAGTCGATGGTAAGCGAGTTAGCCTTACCTATGATGATCTCCTTGATCTCAGCGATGAGATTCAGAAGATGCTTGATCTCGCTAAGAACATTCCTCATACGGAGAATGTGAATGATTTCTACCGCTAATCCTTGGGATGATGAGTACGATCCCAACGATGACCCCATGTGTGGATTTGACGATGATTATGGAAACGAACCTTCTGAAGTCGAAACTGATCCGCAATACGGATCCATCGACCGCTGGACTTATTAACGATCTGTTTGATCGGGGAATCATTACTGATTTCTCCGAAGACGGATGGGTTTTGTATAACAAAGAGTGGTATCCTTTTACCACCTTTATTGAAAGGATGAGATTGATTGAGCGCATTTAATTCTATCGGAAGCCCTGTCGAGGGGCTGTCTACAACTCAGGCTATGACTGAGGCTCGTCTTGATTGGACGGTCAGCAAGCGTCCTATCTTTGTTCTGTCTGAGAATGATCAGGACTGGCATGGTACTAGCAAGTTCTTTGCTACTACCCGAGATGACAACGACCATATCCTTGGCATCGTTGGTCCTGATTATCAGGTGGTTCAGAATGAAGAGCTGATGTATCTTTGCGAGCGACTGCAAGGATCTGATGTCAAGATTGAGACTGCTGGTTCATTCAACAACGGCAGTCGTGTCTTTGTCCAGATGCGTGGCAATGCATTTGATGTCGGCCCTAAGGGTGATGTCAACATTCCCATGACTCTGTTTACTAATGGTCATGATGGCCAGTGGCCCCTTAGTTCTCTGCCTACGTCTATCCGTGTCATCTGTCAGAACACTCTGAATATGGCACTGCGACAGGGCAAGAAGAACAATATGCTTATCTCTCTCAAGCATACTGGTAATATCCAGGATCGTCTTGAGAGTATGATCCAGGCTATTGAACATTGGAAGGAACGGACTAATGACTTCCAGACTAAGGCTGAGGGTCTTGCCCGCAAGGAAGTTACTACTGAGTTTGTCCAGGCGTTCTGGACTCATGTGTACATGAATATGTTCGGAGATATGCACGAGTCTCCGATGAATGATGATCAGATTGCTGACAACAAGGCGGCTAGTTCTGCCCTTGTCAAGTGGTCTAACACTTTTGATTCCGAGGTCAAGCATTCTGGTGCTAACCTCTGGACTGCTATGAATTCAGTTACTTATTGGTTGGATCATCAGCAGATCTATCGTGGTGAGAAGAAGGCAGAGAATCGTTTCAACGACATTCTCTTTGGCAAGGGTGCCAAGGAGAAGGTTGATGTCATGAATGCTGCACTTGCATTCGCCTAATAACAGGGACAACCTAGGGAGTAATCCTTAGGTTGTCCCTTTTTTATTTAACTATGCCTAAAGTACTAGACGTAACGGTTCGTATGGTAGAGTACACCTCGTCGGGGAATGTAGTCCTACCTTACACAGAACATAGGATCATCTATGAAACTATACCTGAGAGTTTACAAATTGGAAAGGATGATCTCGCCATATGTAGATATGTTGCAGAGAACTGTTTGCAAATGGAATCATTGTTCCATCAGGGTTGAAGACATTGTAATTCATTTCTTTGATACTTATGATTGTCCAAGGTGGATTACCTTGGAAACAGATGCTAGGTTATATAATATCTATGAAGATATTTATATTGGTGATTTAAATAACCTAGAAGTACTTAGAGATTTTACAAATAGTTTACCTAAATTTTCAAAGTATGATGGCGTATCCCGTCATTTATGGTATTATACCCTTGGCTTATGGCCTAAACGTAATGATTGTGTAGATAAGTGCAGTGCTACACTGACATATCTTTGTAATATTCCACGGTGTTATTCAACACCCGACAAACTAATAGAGATTGTAAATGACTATCGGAACAAAAGGTTTCGTTAAGTATATCAACCATATGGGCAATGACCTAATGGTTGTCAATGCTGCACGAGTATCCTTCAATAAACAAACTAAAGAGTTGACTGATAAAGATATCAAGCTAATTAATTATCTAGCTAAGCATGAGCATTGGACACCCTTTGCTCATCCTCAAATCTGTCTGCATATCAAAGCTCCATTCCCAATCAGGACTCAGTTCTTCAAGCACAAGGTTGGCTTTGTCGAGAACGAAGTTAGTCGTCGCTATGTAGATGATGACCCTGAATACTTTTATCCTCGTTGGTCTTATCGACCTGAGGGATCTATTAAACAAGGAGCTGGAGATAATGTTGAAGTTGATTTACAAAACAAATCCTATCTCATCTATTCAAATGCCGTCGATATGTGTCACGATGCGTACAAGAGTCTACTACAAAACGGCATTGCCCCAGAGCAAGCACGCATGGTGCTACCTCTCGGGACCTACACAGAGTGGTACTGGACAGGAAGCCTAGCTGCATACGCTAGGTTCTACAAGCAACGATCCTCTCCTCACGCTCAGGCTGAGATTGCTGAGTATGCAAGTGAGATCAGTGCAATCCTATCTGATCTATTCCCCCACTCATGGTATGCTCTTACCGACTGTGATATAACCCCTCAGTAACCGTGCTTATAGCATAGCTATACGCAAAGGAGAATTATGCTACATTCATGGTTAAACCTGAGTAAAGAAGAACAGCAACGTCGAATCAATATGCAGAAAGTATTTGAAGAAGACTTGCTAAACAGCGGTGTAGAGAAGTATTGGAGAGAGTATGGTAGGGCACCCGATGAGGGTAAGCCAGAACAGTTGCTGCTAGAGTCAGCAGTTATTCACCTCACTCCATTCTACCAGAAGTGGATTGACGAGTGTTGTAATAACCGTAAGTCACCTGATTGGTTAGCCCCTCTACTTAGTATTGGTGCTGCCAAGATGGCAGACATTACAATCAGATCAATGATGCGATTGTTCTTAACTAGGAATACAATCCAATCATTCGATGACACAATGGGTATTCCTGCTAATGCACCTGTTGCACAGCAAGTTGCCAAGCTAATTGCAGATGATGTTGTTTCTATTGTTGCATATCAACAAGCAAAGAAACGATTCTCTGAGGATTGGCGTAAGCAATCTAAGTTTATTAAGAACTGGACTGTCAAGAGATGCAAGGCATTTACCCTTAAGGTTACTGAGATTCCTAAGCTCAGAGCCAAAGAGAAGGAAGACCTAGGTCACAACATGCTTAGGATTGCCCTTGCTTCTGATATTCTAACAAGTCGTGTGCATTGGAATGGTAAGAACAAGAAGTCCTTGCTTGTTTCATTTGCACCCTGGATTCTATCTGAAATTCAGAAACGGCATGAGCTATTGGAAACAGCATGCTTGGTCTATCGACCTATGATCTGTCCTCCAATCCATCATACTACTAAGGAAGATGGTGGATTCCTAAGCCCCTGGGTACGAAAGAAGATGATTAAACGATATCATCCTGTTGGTGCTGATCCCAAAGATTGGGATTCACGCCCATCGGATCTAGTTCTCAAGGGTCTTAATGCACTGATGGATACCGAGTGGTCTGTAAATACCCAGGTATATCAAGTCATGAAGACTATGTTTGAGAATGATTATCGTCTTGCTAATCTTCCTGCATATACCTTCAGGGACTATGCATTTAGTCGTGCATACCCTGAGGATGGTACCAAGGAACAACAAGCCAAGTGGATGCAAGAATCCAATGAGGCTTGGGGTGAATGGTACAAGGAAGAACAAGCACGATCAAGAATGATTGTTCGTCTTGAACTTGCAAAGAAGATGATGCAATGGAACTTCTTCTACATGCCATATACCTTGGACTTCCGAGGCCGAGCATATTCAGTCTGTGAATTGTTATCACCTCAGGGTGTTGACTTTGATCGTGGACTGGTACACTTTGCCAAGCCTAGGAAACAAACCAAAGAAGGTATGTATTGGTTGTATGTACATACTGCCAATCTATTTGATCAAGATAAGAAACCATTTGATGACCGAGTACGATGGGTTATTGACAATATGGAAATGCTGCAAAGAATTGCAGAAGATCCATATGGAAATCAAGAATGGATTGATCCAAGCAAGAAGAAGAACAAATCGTTCCAACGTCTTGCTGCAATCTTTGAAGTCTGTCGTAAGGATGGACTAACTCAACTTCCCATTCAAATGGATGGTGCTAATAATGGTGGTCAACACTGGGCTGCTATTATGCGTAATCGTAAACTTGCTGTGTTGACTAATCTAATCAAGACAGATAAGCCACAAGATCTGTATCAGTTTGTTGCTGATGCAGCTACTGACTTTATGATTGCAACACCTGAGAACAGATGGTATCCTGCCTTCCTAGAGTATTGGGAAAATAAACTACCTAGAAATGTAACTAAACGATCAACTATGTGTGATGCTTATGGTCTTACATTCTATGGTATGCAGAAATATGTCAAGCAAGAGGGTCATGTTGATTGGGTTCCTAAGGAACAACGAGGTGGTGCTGTAGTAGAACTAGCTAGAGCAATTCAATCTGGCCTAGGCGAGACTATGGAATCTCCTAATCGTGGTAAGGAATGGCTACGAGAAGTTGCTGACATTCTTAATGCAATGAACAAACCTTTTGTATGGACTACACCATCTGGATTTGAGGTACATCATGTGTATAATCAGGTACTTGAAAGAGTCAGTTATGCTGAGCTTTTTAATCGTCAACAACTTGTCTTTAGTACTGTTACGGAAGATCTTGACGGTAAGGCGCAGTATCTTGCGATTTCTCCAAACTACATCCATTCACTAGATGCTGCTCATATGTTTATGACAATATCTAGAATGCTTGATGAAGGTATGTTTGCTTTTTCATTTGTTCATGACTCCTATGGTACTTATGCTCCTGATATTCCAAAGATGCATACACTATTGAGAGAAGAATTTATCAAGATCCATAAGGAGAATCAACTTGAAAAACTCAAGAAAGAAATCGAAGAACGATACGACATCTATCTCCCCGAAGTCCCCCAAAGGGAAGACGGGTTCGAAGTCGAAGAAGTCCTTGAATCAGAATACTTCTTCGCCTAAGAATGTATCGTATCCTGACAAGGTTCCTCGTCTAGTTAAGGTAACTTGGGTAGACGCAATGACAATTGGTGGGGCTGAATGGCTTGGTAAAGAAGAAGCAAAGACTTCTGCTAAAGAACCATTACCTATAATGTTGACTGTTGGTTTTGTGCTGCACAATGATGATGAACAGATATCATTAACTTCAACAATCGGCCCTGGTGAGACTGCTCAGGTAAACAAGATACCTAAGCGGATGGTGATTAAAGTTGAGGAAGTATGATGGCAGAACAAAAGAACATTCGTAAAAAGGATATTCGTGAATTCAATTACGAAAAGCACAAGCGCGAACAAGACAAGAAGCGCAGACAACAACAACGCCGAGAGGCAAGGAACAAACGTAATGAACCAAACATCTAATGTATTGTCCCCTACGGGGACCGCTGTGGATCATTTGAATGTATACCAAAAACTACATCTTCAAGGAAAGTTTAATGTATATGAACCAATTCCACAGGAATATGGTGAACCATTGCCACCTCTTGCTGTGCAATGGAAGGAAGATGCTAAACGTAGATGGGGAATAAAGCATGAGAACACTGGTAATCGGTGACTTACATTGTCCAGCAGATCATGAAGATTATCTTCAGTTCTGCCTAGAAATGAAACGTAAATACAAAACAAACAATACCGTGTTCATTGGTGACATCATTGACCATGAAGCTATCTCAGCACATGACAAGAATCCATCATTGCCTGGACCTATTGATGAATTAGCACAGGCTCGGGAGGGTGTACGCAAATGGTACAACGCATTTAAGAATGCATCTGTATGTATTGGTAATCACGATGCACGGGTACAAAAGAAAGCAGTAAAGAATGGCATTCCTGAAGTTTATCTTAAGTCTTATCGTGATGTGTATCATACTCCCCATTGGAATTGGGATCATAGCTTTGAGTTTAATGGCGTTTATTATGTTCATGGTGATGGTTGGGGCGGTCAGTATCCTTCATTCAATGCTGCCAAGGCAAGACTACAATCAGTAGTCTGTGGACACCATCACTCCCTCGCTGCCATTAACTGGATTAAAGGCCCGAATACCATGTATTTTGGTATGAATGTTGGCTGCGGCGTTGATCAGAAACACCCAGCACTTGCATACTCAAAGCCACACCTTAAGAAAGCCATCCTTAGTTGTGGAATTGTAATTGATGGCACGCAACCATATTTGGAGATCATGTAATGAGTGAGAATCAAGAGAACAAACAGGTATCAGCAGTTCCTACGGAAGCTGTTGTTGCCTATCTTAGCGACCTCTATCGTCAGCTAGATGCAATTAGTTTCAACATCCGTACAAACATCACTAACATTCTACCCAAGGTAGAAGGAGAGGCAACAGATGCCAACACCGACCAAAGCTAAATACGCCAAGCCATTCGTAACGGGTAATGTGACCGTCAAGTGGTCACACCTTATGTCACCAGACGACAAGTTCGGAAATCCAAATCATTCCGTAACTGTTGAGCTTACACCTGAGTTGCAGAAGCAACTTCAATCGTCTGTCAAGGAACTCGGTGGCAAGAAGATCAATGGCCTCAAGGACGCTGATGGAGTCAAGACCATCAAGTTTAAGAATGTCCTCAAGGCTAAGGAAGGCATCAAGACTTTCCCAGTCATTGGTCCTGACACCAAGCCATCGGATACCATTCCATTTGGTTCCGATGTAGTCAGGGTCAAGGTCACTCCCGCTCTCATCAGCCGTGACAATTCGGTTTCATTCTACATGGAGTCGATTCAGCTGATTGAGCGCAACTACGTTGGACAGAACTCAGACTTCAAGCCAGTAGATGGCGGCGACTCTGAAGTTCCATTCTAAGTAGGTGACTCATGCGGAGTTATAAGTTCCCAATAAACCCCGTTGCTGCATCACGCCCCCGCGTCAGCAAGTTCGGTGCATATTTTACTGGGCCTTATAAGAAGTTCCGCTCGGCGGCTGCTATTGTAATCAATAGAATCCTCGGGCGGAACTTCGCTCCAATGAGTGGAAAACTTGCAGTCGATATAAAATGTTTTGTAACAAGACCTAAATCAACCAAGCTAGAATATCCAAGAGCTGATGTAGACAACTACAGCAAAGCCATTCTAGATTCGTTGAATGGTAAGTTGTGGGATGATGACTCACAAATCATTGCTCTGTTCATATCAAAGCAATGGGCTAACCCCGATGAAGAAGGATACTTCATTGTGGAGATAGAGGAAGTCAAAGTTGAACATCGAAAAGTATCGTGAAATAGCGAGAGAAGAGTTTCTTAAGATTGACCAGCCTAGGTCACACAACCATGTATCCCTTGTCCTACAGGATAATCGTATACTTGGTATTGGAATCAACAGGAGAAAGACCCATCCTCTAGCTGCCAAGTACGGCTACAGGAGCTGCGAACTCCACAGTGAACTCGATGCACTACTGAAGGTTCCAAAGAACTACAGAGATAATGATCTTACCTTGCTTAACTTCAGGTTTGGTCCAAAGGGAGATATGAAACTGTCCAAGCCTTGTAAGCTTTGCTTGCCTTGGTGTATGGATACATTCGTTGAGATATACTACTCGGTCCCTCATGGACTCGTTCAATTGGATTATTAAGGTCAAGCTATTGACTGGTGTCAACTGTGCCTAACGTGTTCGCAGACATGTAAATAAAATGGTGGCATGGTGGGGGTTCGATTCCCCCAGATAGCTATACATGGTAGGGTGCCTGATAGATTTGGTAAAAGGTGGTGACTTATAATCGCCCTCATGTGGGTTCGACTCCCACCCCTACTACTATTAATGGGCAGTGCGTTACTGCCCTGTTTTTGTCGCAAGGAGCAACAATGAAAAGAATGTTTATTCAGACTGTAATTAATCGTGAAATTGAAGAAACATGGGAAATTGAGATTGCAGATAATGATGATCCCCAGGATATCTTTGAATCAATTAAGCGAGATTCAAACAGTCTTTGGATTAATTATGATGCGCGTTTATTTGACGCAACTGATCTTGATGAAACTGTTGCAGAAATAACTGGTTTTGAGGTAATGTAATGGAAGCAATCATCGTATTGTCAGATGGAACAACTTGGAATACTGCAGATGGCTGTAGTCTTTGTATCATTACAGATGAAGACTATAAGAAGCTTTGCAATGATGAGGTCGATGCTAATGACCTAAACCCTGTAGTTGAAATTGGACTAGGGACTTACTACTATGGATCTAGAGGATGACACACACATGAACACACAACTTGGAACAACCACCGTGCAAGAAGTAATTAATGTACCAATCATGATCTCACCTGAGATGTACAATCAGTTGGCTGATCTTGTACTGCAGCGCATTGAGGATAATGATACGTTTAACGACATCATCAACGCTAAGATTGATGCATGGATGGATCGTAACTTTACTCTCAGTGATTATAATACTGATGGGATTAAGGAAGACATCCTTGATTCAGTTCGATACGATCTTCGTAACAGCATCCGTGCTGAAGTCGAGATCTTTGTAGACTAAGGAGTAACAATGAAGAAGAACATTATGAACAAGTGGGTCAAGGCCCTTCGCTCTGGCAAGTACAAGCAGTGTCGTGAAAAGCTTTGTAATGTAAACGGTACGACAGGAGAAGAATCTTTCTGCTGTCTTGGTGTCCTTACTGATCTCTATCTCAAGGAGCGTAAGCGACAGAAGAAGGGTCCTAATATTAAGTTCTTCCGTACCTACACGAAGGAAGTCATGGACTGCGAACATGACTTCTCTAAGTGGGAAGTAGATGGTGAAGAGGGATGTCTTCCTGGTGAAGTAGCAGAGTGGGCTGGATTCGATACGTCTACTGATGACTATAAGACTGGTTGTTTTGTTAAGCCGAACAACCAGGAAATTGATCTTGCTCTCCTTAACGATGGTGGTCTTGATCCTACGGATGTAAGCAAAACTACTAAGCCCAAGTCGTTCAAGCAGATTGCTGCCGTAATCGAAAAGAACTACGAGCACATTTAACAGGTGGGGATGCAGCCATGTAGGAAATGGCAGAGGTGACAAGCCTTGTCCTAGCATAGAAGCTAGACAACTCAGTGCAAATCTGAGCATCCCGCTTTGTTTCCATAGCTCAACTGGATAGAGCAACAGCCTTCTAAGCTGTAGGTTGCTGGTTCGATTCCAGCTGGAAACGTTAAAGGAGGACACATGAACGAAGATATTTACTCGCTATTGTCAGCAATTGAATCTTTGCGTATTGAGTTAGATGAAATGAGAAAAGAACGAGATGAAGCTAGGCGTGAAATTTGTGACATGAATCACATGACTGGGTTCCTGTCTGGAGATTACGCTCTCAGTCGTGGCTGGGATTGCTTCAAGAATGGATATCCAAAGGAATTGTCAGAAGAAGCCATCAAGTTTAGAAACATCTGGAATGCTTACTCTGATAAACTTCGTGAAGAGCGCGACGAGGCGCGGCGAGAAGTATGTCGGAAACAAAAGCGGTCTGTTGTATTTGAAGAAGCATTCGCGGAGGCAAAGCGTCGCGGCTGGGACTGCTTCAAGGAGGACACATGATCAAGAAGATTAATAGTCGTTATGGTGAACCAAGGTATATCACCGATCATGGTGGTGGTTGGTTTACAATTGAAGGTAAGTCAAAGTTTTATCGTGGCGGTGGATGGCCTGATCTAGAGTATCTAGATTACGAAGGTGGTCCATTCCTACAGGTAGGTGCTGATTCTGAGTGGGGTGTTATCCGTGAACTATTAACGGAACCCACTGAGTCAGGTTATTTCAAAGTACGTTTTAGAACAGGAGATTAAGTATGGAAGATTTCAATCTAATCATTTCAGTTGCAAGTTTTATTAGTGTTTGTGTATTCATCGCTATGGCGTGGAACCACAGTAAGTTAATCAAACAAATGCAGAATGACATCATTAATAATAACGATGCATTGCATAATAGAATTCGTAATTCAGAAGATGCTTCTGATCGTGCGTCAAGATGGCGTAATGAACTAATGAAGAAGAAGTATGACGATCTTTGTGAATCACAAACCAAGCTAGATAATCGTGTATGCGCCCTGACTAGCACTATGTGGGACATTGACGGTAAGATGCAAACTCTAGATCCATACATCAAGCGTATTCATCTTAAGCATCTAATTAAGACCAGCGGTTCAATCAATAAGAATGCTGTTAAGCAACTAAAGGAAATTGAGAATGAACTCAAATGAACTCATTAAACTTTTGGAAAACGCGATTGACACTTCGTCCAGTAGTGAATACCACTCTGGGTTTACGGCCAAAGAACTACACCGTAAGTGTCTCGTTTACATTCGATTACTGGATCAAGAGAATACCACGCTAAGGGAAATGCTTGAGAACTGCAAGGATACCAAGACATTCTACCTAGGCTGGGGTAAGGGAAAGGACGAGTAAGCATGGATATGGCTGAAGAGGCAGATTACTGGAACAACTATTTCAAGACTCATTACAAGTGAGTCTATTGGCTTCGTGGCGGAATGGCATACGCAGCGGACTTAAAATCCGTAGCCGCAAGGCGTGGGGGTTCAAGTCCCCCCGAAGCTATTCAGGTGTGGTGTAATGGTAGCACCAGAGATTT
>Ga0209668_10000812_pt1 | contig 13079 bp, 10 predicted proteins | sample FrelakmetPLP11PL_FD_187150 | JGI IMG/M metagenome (GOLD analysis project Ga0209668, IMG submission 187150) | Freshwater lake sediment microbial communities from the University of Notre Dame, USA, for methane emissions studies - PLP11 PL (SPAdes)... | ecosystem: Environmental > Aquatic >... | reverse complement strand
AGTGAACAAGGGCGCACAATTAATGAAGCCGAATTTGAAGCAGAAATGCTGCAGCAAAAAAACAGAAGCAGGGCAGCCACAGCTATGGATACAGAAGATTGGGTTATTTTGCATGAAGATGCAGCAACCTCCTTTGTGGGCTATGATACCTTGGAAATAGCTACGCGACTGGTTCGGTATAGAAAAGTAAAAGCCAAAGGAAAAGAATCTTATCAGCTGGTATTGGAAGCAACTCCGTTTTATGCAGAAAGTGGTGGTCAGGTTGGTGACAGAGGTGTTTTACAGTTTGGAGATGAAAGCGTTCCGGTATTGGATACCAAAAAAGAAAACAATCTAATTATACATATCACCCCGCAATTGCCCCAACAACCTGAGCATGCTGTAATGGCTAAAGTTGATGCGCATTGCAGGCAATCAACTACCATTCATCATAGTGCCACACACTTATTACATGCAGCACTTAGGAATGTTTTGGGAACACACGTATCGCAAAAAGGTAGTCTGGTAAACGAACATCAGCTGCGATTCGATTTTGCACACTTCAGCAAAGTTGGTGAAGCAGAAATTGCTCAGATTGAGCAAATCGTAAATGAAAAAATACGCAGGAATATTGTTGTGCAAATAGAGGAAATGGAAAAAGAAGCTGCAATGGCAAAGGGAGCTATGGCACTATTTGGTGAAAAGTATGGCGAAAGGGTTCGGGTGGTAACGATGGATCCACATTATTCTGTTGAATTGTGCGGAGGAACCCATGTTAACCGAACCGGAGAAATGGGATTATTTAAAATTCAACACGAATCGGCCGTTGCAGCAGGTGTTAGAAGAATAGAAGCAGTGAGTGGAGAATCGGCTTGGCAATGGCTAATGCAGGAAACTGCCACCTTGCAACAGGTTCGGCAAACCCTAAAAAATCCCGCCGAAGTTACCCGAGCCCTTCAACAACTGATGGGTGAAAACGCAGAGTTGAAAAAGAAAATCGAAAGTCTGGAATCAAAACAATTGAGCCAACTAATTCCGCAACTTTTACAACAAGCCACCCAAGTAGGTGAAATTTCATTTATTGGCGCCATTGTAGAGGCTGCATCGGCTGATGCACTGAAACAAATTTGCTTTCAATTAAAAAATCAACTCAATCGTTATCTGGTTGTACTTGCTGCCAACATTGACGGAAAACCTCAAGTGGCAATATTAATCGACGATGAAACCGTTGCTCAAAAACAATTAGATGCCGCACAATTGATAAAACAAACGGTTGCACCCCTTATCAAGGGTGGCGGAGGAGGAGCCAAAACATTGGCAACTGCTGGCGGACAAAACCCCTCTAATCTGGAAGCGGTTATCACTGCCATTCGGCAGGCTTTGTAGTAATATTCAATAATTTTTAACAATTCCGAAGATCTTCGTACATTGAGTACTTGTAGCTTTGATGTACTAAATATTTCGTACATTAAAAATTATCGGTATGCTTTCCTCAAAACTTACACTTACGGTTGTTCTCAGTGTGCTGGGAATATTGCAGGCAATTGCGCAACCAGCCCCGCCACCCCCACCAAAAGGAGCCCCAAAAGTAATTATCATTCAAAATGGAGATACTACCATCCTTGAGGATGATCAAATGCTTGGCAGCTTAGATAAATTGCCGAAAAATTTATCCAATAATTTAATAAAAGATTTTCGGAATTTTAATTTAGACGAAATGATGCCTCCGGGAAACTTCATTTCTGAAAATAAAGCACTGTTAGGAGTCGTAACAGAAAATAACGAAAAAGGAGCATGCATTAAGGAAGTAACCAAGGGCTCCGCAGCAGAAAAAGCAGGATTACAGCCACAAGATATCATCACTTCCATCAATGGGGTAAGCATTCAAACTGCTGCGAATTTATCTACCGAAGTAGGTAAATACCAACCCGATGAAACGATACAAATTTCCTATTTGCGTAATGGAAAAAGTGAAAAAACCTCGGCAACCCTAACTAAAAATCAGCAAAAAAATATTCGCATGTACCGCTTCAATATGCCTTCGGATAGAGAAGGGGATAATAGTTTACGTATGCTTCCCCCCGATATAGAATTAGGTGGAATGCCGGCTATTCGCAGACTGCGCTTGGGAGTTAGTGTAGAGGAATTAGAAAGCGGCAAGGGAGTAAAAGTTACAGCGATTACAGAAAATTCTCCTGCAGCAAAAGCGGGCTTGCAGCAGAACGACATATTATTATCCGCAAATGGAACTCCACTTACTGATGTAAATGATGTTCGAAAACTATTGGGTAACTCGAAAGAAGGTGATAAATGGAAAATAGAATACGAACGGGCAGGAAAAAAATCCAGCACTGAAGTGATTTTTCCAAAAAAATTAAAAACTGCCGATTTATAATCGTAACTGCAATACTTCTTTTTAGCAAAGGCATACCTCCGGGTATGCCTTTGTGTTATGCCCTATACAATGAAACGGCTATATATACGTTCTTGTTTAAGAATATTTCCCATCATGAAGAAACTACTATTCTCCTTACTGCTGATACAAGTGATTCCCTTTTTTACTCATGCGCAGGTATATAGTAAAAAAGAACCCCTGGCACATACATTTTCAATTGTGGCAAGGGATGAAAAAACCGGAGACATGGCGGTTGCCGTGCAAAGTCACTGGTTTGGTGTAGGAACATTGGTTCCATGGGTCGAAGCCGGCGTTGGTGTAGTTGCAACCCAGTCATTCGTAAACAAATCCTACGGTCCGAAAGCATTAGGGCTCTTAAAAAGAGGTTTCACCCCACAACAGGCATTGGATAGCTTGCTGAAAGCAGATAGCTCACGAGAAATGCGACAGGTTGCTATTTTAGATACCAAGGGAAATGTTGCCAGTTTTACCGGCGCGAAATGTATTCAGGTTGCCAAACATATAAAAGGAAAGAACTTTAGCGTACAGAGTAACATGATGCTGGGAGATTCGGTTTGTGAGTTTATGAAGAAAGCTTTTCTCTCCAGTGCGCAACTACCATTTGTTGAACGAATTTTATTGGCACTGGAAGCCGGGCAAGCAGCCGGCGGAGATATTAGAGGAATGCAGGCAGCCGCGATTTTAGTTGTTCCGGGCAGATTCACCCCGCCCTGGGAGAAAACCATCATAGATCTTCGGGTAGATGATTCTCCTCAACCCCTGGAAGAATTACGCCGCCTATATAATATGCAACTGGCATACGATCATATGAACAGCGGCGACCTGGCATATGAAAAAATGAATAACCTGAATCTGGCAAATGAAAAGAAAGATATCACAGAGGCCATGAATGAATACAATGCCGCTATGCGTCTTTTTCCCGAGAATCTGGAAATGCAGTTTTGGACAGCCGTTACACTTGCCAATAATAAACAAATGAGCAAGGCGCTGCCCATGTTCAAAAAAATCTTTGTAAGAAACAAAAACTGGAAAGAGTTATTTCGCAGACTAGAGCCCGCCGGAATGCTTACCATCTCGAAAGAAGAACTCCAAATGGTGCTTTCGCTGTGATATTTCTACTAATTCTAACAAGCTGCTGCTGAAGATTGGTTATTTTTGCCAATATGCAGGAAGTGCAACAATATGAGGTAGTAATTGGTTTAGAAATTCACGCTCAGCTGTCCACCAACAGTAAATTATTTTGTAGCGACAGTAATGAGTTTGGCGGAGAACCCAATACAAGAATTAGTGCTATCTCACTTGCCCATCCCGGCACCTTACCCAAAACAAATAAAAAAGCCGTTGAGCTGGCTGTTAAATTAGGACTAGCCATTGGATGCTCCATTGAGCAGTATAACTTTTTTGCCCGTAAAAATTATTTTTATCCCGACCTACCTAAAGGATATCAGATATCGCAACATACCAGCCCAATATGTAAGGGGGGAGAACTAATAGTTGAAACAAGCGCGGGCAAAAGAGCGGTTCAATTAAACCGGATTCATCTTGAAGAAGATGCCGGCAAAAGTTTACACGATCAACATCCTACACAAACTTACATAGACCTGAACAGAGCTGGCACCCCGTTGGTAGAAATAGTTACAGAACCTAATATCTATTCTGCAGAAGAAGCCGGACAATTCGTTTCCGAAATCAGAAAACTCGTTCGGTGGCTCGGTGTTTCGGATGGTAATATGGAAGAGGGTAGTCTTCGCTGCGATGCCAATATTTCTCTCCGCCCAGCAGGAACTACAACACTGGGAACAAAAGTGGAAGTAAAAAACCTGAATTCGATTCGACATGTAAAGAAAGCGATTGAATTTGAGATCAGCCGCATGACAGCAATATTGCAAGCAGGTAACCCGATTATTCAGCAAACCAGAAGCTACGATGCCGGAAAGGATATCACATTTGCATTGCGTGATAAAGAAGAAGCCAACGATTATCGCTATTTCCCCGACCCCGATTTGGCACCCTTTACACTCAGTGATGAATACCTGCAAACTATACAAAAATCAATTCCCGAACTACCCAATGCATTATTCGAAAGGTTGATTCAACTACCCGGCATTACTGAATATGATGCACACCAACTAACCGACGACATTGAAACTGCCCGCTATTTCGATGCTGTTTCAGCTCACTCGGAACACAAAAAAGCCATTGCTAATTGGATAAACGGTCCAATACGACAATGGCTGAATGAAAACCAACAAAACTTTGCAACCTTTCCTATTTCGCCTGCACGACTAGCGGAGCTGATTGAGTTAGTTGAATCTGCACAATTGAATTTTTCTACTGCAGTAAGCAAACTACTGCCTGCCATGATGAAGGAAAATGATTCCCCCCTTTTGTTGTCAGAAAAAATGAATTTGTTGCAAAATGCCAATGAAGCTGAATTATTGGCATGGGTGGAAGCAGTACTTTTATCTAACCCAGATAAAGTAATCGAGTATAAAAAAGGAAAAAAAGGATTAATGGGTTTATTTATAGGAGAAGTTAAAAAAATTAGTAAAGGAAAAGCTGATCCTCAACAGGTTACGCGCCTTTTACAAGAAAAATTACAATAAACTGAACCGCAAACCAGTACAACTTACAAAAACAATCATATTCACAAAAAATTCATTCACTATTTTTGAAACATACATTCATCTACTTATCTTTTTAATAACACATCATGAAAACACGCATTTGGTTCCTGTTAGTAGCAATGGTAGTGCTGGCTTGTAATGAAAAAAAATATGGGGCCTTCACTGTTAGCGGACAATTTAAAAATGCAGGTAAACTGAAAATTTATTTACAAGAACTTCCTTTTGCAGGCCGGCAACCCATCATGATTGATTCCACAACACTGGATAATCAAGGAAATTTTATTTTGAGGGGGGTGGGAAAAGAAGAAAGCCTATACCGGATAACAACTGAAATGGGCATGGATGTGATAGTAATAAACGATCAAAAAAATATTAAACTACAGGTAGATCTGAAAGATTACACACACTATCAAATTGATGGATCGCCTGCAAGCGCTGCTTTACATAACCTATTCGAGACCTATCGCCAGCAAGATTCAGCTTTGGCTGTTTGTTTCATGAAGTTAGATTCGCTACAACAAAAAAATACGCCAGATAGTCTAATGCTTCCTTGCAAACAGGATAGAGACCGTAGAATAAATGACATCAATTCACTCGTAACAAATTTTGTTCGAAACTCTGAAAGTCCGGCTGCTCGTTTTTATGCTATGGGCATTGCCACCCGCACCATGAAGAAGGAAGAAATCGTTGCACTTTCAAATGAATCCCTAAAAAAATATCCCGACCATAGCGGAATACAACGAATTAAAACATTGCTTTCCGAGTCATCCGCTACTGCACCTGCTCAGGAAGGCTCACTCATTAATAAGGAAGCGCCTGATTTTACCCTACCGGGAACGAACGGACAAATGATTTCATTACAAAGTTTCAGAGGAAAATATGTGTTAGTTGATTTTTGGGCAAGTTGGTGTGGCCCTTGTAGAAAAGAGAATCCCAATGTAGTAATGGCATTCAAAAAATACAGCAATAAAAACTTTACCATCCTGGGCGTTTCACTGGATGCAGAAAAAAGCGAATGGCTTCAGGCAATTAAAGATGATAATTTAACCTGGACGCATGTAAGCGATTTAAAGCAATGGGAAAGTAAGGTTGTTCCGTTATATCAAATAACAGGAATTCCCTTCAACGTGCTGATAGACCCAAGCGGAAAAATCATAGCGGCTGATCTGCGAGGTGAAGACCTCGATAAAAAGTTAAGTGAAGTGCTGAAATAAGCAGTTCCTATTTCTTTTTTGTTGCAGGCGCAATACTCAAAATCAATACGGGCAATAAGATTAGGTTGGTTAATGTTCCTACTACCAATGTTAGGGAGGTTAACCATCCCAATGCCTGCGTACCGCCAAAATCGCTCCAGCAAAAGATAATAAATCCGGCAATTAATACCAGGGAGGTATATAAAATACTGATACCGGTATGGCGTATCGTTTGAACCAAAGTTGCTGCTATATCATGATCATGATAGGCCAGTTCTTGTTTGTAATTAATCAAAAATCGAATGGTTACATCAATGGCTATTCCCAAAGCAACACTAAACACCAAAACGGTAGAGGGTTTTAAAGCTACTCCCATCCATCCCATTACTCCGGCTGTAATTACCAGCGGAACCAGATTGGGAATAAGCGAGCAAACCAGTATCCGAAATGAGCGAAACAAATACAACATACAAAGTGAAATGAGCAGAAAAGCCCATGCGATGCTCTCTTTCAACCCACGAATAATAAATCCCGATCCCTCCAGAAAACTTACACTACTTCCGGTAAATGTTACCTTATACGCAGTAGTGTCGAAGATTTCCGCTGATTTCCGCTGAAACTTATCGAGTAAAACAGGTAATCGGGCACTCCCTATATCCTTCATATTAACACTGATTCGTGCTATCTGACGATTACTATCAATAAAATTATTGAGTAGCCCTGCAACGCCTTTCATTTTTGCAGAATCAGCTCCGGATTTGTCGGCCGATGTTTGAAGATAGGGCCCTATAAATGCCAGATCTGTTTCGGTAGGAATACCATAACTATTACTATCCCCATCAAAATATGCCTGCCGGGCAAATTTTAATCCTTCAACAAAAGACAACGGACGAGCAGTTGCCGAGTCTTCAGTAATATATTCCGACAATTCATCCATTTTTTGAATTGTCTTCATGCGCATAATGCCTTTCTTCTTTTTAGCATCTACCACAATTTCAAGCGGCATTACTCCATCAAAGTTCTTCTCAAACCATTTTAAATCAGTATAAATTTTGTTGCTGCGGGGCAAATCATCCACAATAAAACCTTCACTTTTAATTTTAAAAATTCCAATAACGGCAAATATCAATACCACCAATGTTATTCCATACACCCATCGAGCATGTTTAAACGCCCAGCGTTCTATATTCACCAGAAACTGTTTTAAATGGCGGTTTTCCAAATATCGAACATGCTTATCCTTAGGTGGTGGTAAATAACTTAATATAGCAGGAATAAAAATCAGCGATATAACAAATAATGCCATGATATTAATACCGGCTACCACACCAAATTCTTTTAATAACTGACTACGGGTAAGTGCAAATACCGCAAAACCAATAGCAGCAGCGATATTACAGAACAAGGTAACGATACCCATTCTGCCCACCATTGTAATTAATGCTGATTCTTTTTCTTTCGTTTCCAGGTAGGCTGTATGATATTTGTTGATGAAATAAATACAGTTGGGTATACCAATCACTACGACCAATGGCGGAATCAAAGCGGTTAACAAAGTAATCTTATAGCCAAATAATACGATTGTTCCCAAACTCCAGATAACGCCCATCCCTACAACTAATAAACTCATAAGGGTAGTGCTGAACGACCAGAAAAACAAAAAGAGGGTAATTACGGATAATATCAGTGAGCCAATCAAAAACCAATTCATTTCAGCCTTTATCTTATTACCCACTATCGTTCTGATATAGGGTAGTCCGCTCACATATAAAGTGGTTCCCGTTTCTTTCTCAAATGCCTGCAACTCCTTTGAAATATCCTGCATTAAACGAGTGCGGCCCTTACTGTTCATGGTATCTTTATTTACACTGATTCCCATCAGGTAACTTCCGGTTTGCGGATTATATAAAAATGAACGGTAAAAAGGCAAGCTTTCAAAAACCCTGCGACTACTATCCAATAATGCCTGATTTGTAAAGGGAGCCTGAAATATTTTTTCAGATACCAGCCTACCGGCAGCTGTGTCATTTTGCAATCCCACTACCTCCGGAATTGAAAGCACACCCGTAACAGCCTGCACATTTTTTAGTCGATGATGCAAACTATTCACTGCATTAAAAAAGGAAGCTTCATACATTTTCTCCGACTGTATACCTACCACCACAGTATTGGCATCGGCTCCAAAGGTTTTCAAGAACTGCTGATACTCCAGAAATTTTTGATTGTCGGTTGGCAAAGCCCTCGTAAAATCGTAACTCAACTGCACCTGCGCAGCTTTCCAGCCCATACCTGCTGTTACCAATAATAATAGTATCAGCAGACTAAGCCTGTATTTTAGTATCGTTTTGCCAATTGTATACCACATATGTAAGATTTCTGGTAGCAAAGAAAGGAATAAAATTGAGAGTGTTTTATCTTGAGCTGATAAATTTGGTATATTTCAACAAACTTGTTCCTATGTCTGCACAATCAACCGCTTCCATCAGGCAAATTAGTTTCTATCTGTTACTCATCATAGTAGGAGTAACACTTATATGGCAACTCGGTGCCTTTATCCCGGCATTTCTGGGTGCCCTTACCTTTTATATCTTGCTATCTAAACCCATGAACTGGCTTACCCATTCCAGAAAATGGTCGCCCGGCCTGGCAGCCACTGTATTGTTAGTCCTTACAATTATTATGGTATTGGTTCCCGTAAGTATGGCAATCAATGTTGTATACAATAAAGTGGGATATGCCATTCAACATTCCGGAAATTTGAAGGAAAGCATCACCACGCTTATCAACCAAGCAGAACAACGCTTTCAAGTAACGTTGATTAGCGACCAAAATATCGAAAAAATTGGACTCCTTTTTGCAGGTATTTTACCAAAGGTAGTTGGAGCCACTGTAGACTCGCTGCTTACCGTTGTAATGATGTTGTTCATCTTATTTTTTCTGCTATCGAATAATAGTTCCATTGAAAAATGGTGTTTACAACATGTGCCGCTGAAACACGAAAATACCCGCCGAATTGGTAAAGAATTGAATACACTTATTTTTTCGAATGCTGTGGGCATTCCCGCTACCGCCCTGTTTCAGGGAATAATTGGTGCAATTGGATACTATTTTTTGGGTGTGCAGGATATTGGATTTTGGATGGTAATTACCTGTATTACTTCTATGATTCCGATGGTTGGCGCCGCACTGGCCTGGGTTCCGGTTGCCATCTTATTTTTTGCAGATGGAGATACTACCCGAGGCGTAATTATGCTGATTTATGGTGCAGTAATTATGGGCGTGTTAGACAATGTTTTCAGAATGAGTATACAAAAGAAAATGGGAGATACACACCCGCTCATCACAACATTTGGAGTAATACTCGGGGTAAAACTTTTCGGTTTTATTGGTTTGATATTCGGACCAATTGTTATCGCATTATTTATACTTTCGGTTAAAATCTATATCCACGAATTCATAGAAAATCGTTAGGCAAGAAAAATATAGGATAATACCTGACAAAGCATTCCCATTATTATTCCGATATAAATTTCCCGATTGGTGTGGTCGCTAATGATAATACGTGCTGTTGCGATTAGCCCTGCCAGCATGATTGCGATTGAGATATAAGGCCACATAGGAAGAGCGTAATACCAGGAAAATAGCACCAAAGCGGCAACACCCCCTCCTGCGCCCATTCCGTGTAAACTGATTTTAAAATAATTATTGAGTATTAATCCAACCACAGTTGAAAGAAAAATACCCATATAAAAAAAACGGAGCACAATTGGCTGATCGATGAAATTGCGGCTTAGGTAATACATCCACCAATAAAAGAACATCACAATAATAAAGGGCACAATTCTCTCCTTTTGTGTTTTCAACAAGATAGATTGTATGAATTGCAAGCGCCAAAGCAAGAAAATAGCTATCGCGGGGAAAAATGCAGTATACCAAAAACAAGAAAATAAGCGCAAAGTAAGTTGCCAGGAAGTGATACCGGCAAACTCAAATGGAACTACCTGCATCAAAAAAAGAAAAATATAGGTAGGTATGAATAACGGATGCAGTATAATCGAAATCAGCTGTGCACCAATCCCTAACCATTTGGGCGATCGCGCTTCCAAATCCGTATTTGATACTTGATGGGTAGTATTATCCATTGTAAATAATCTATAATTCTTTTCTAAGTCTGGCCACCGGAATATTAAGCTGCTCCCGATACTTGGCAACTGTTCTTCTGGCAATATTATATCCTTTCTCCTGCAACATTTCGGTAAGCAAATCGTCGCTCAACGGTTTCCGCTTATCTTCAGCTTCAATTAAGTCGCTTAAAATTTTCTTCACTTCCCGGGTACTCACCTCTTCTCCGCTTTCTGTGCTAAGTGATTCACTGAAAAAATACTTTAATCGAAAATTTCCGAATTCGGTTTGTACAAACTTACTATTGGCTACCCTACTAACGGTAGAAATATCTAGTCCGGTTCGCTCAGCGATGTCCTTTAATATCATGGGCCGCAGCGCAGTTTCATCTCCCGAAAGAAAAAAAGCCTCTTGATGCAGTAAAATAGCCCCCATCGTATTCAAGAGTGTTTCCTGCCGCTGCCGAATCATATCAATGAACCATTTAGCAGCATCTATTTTCTGCCGAATAAAAGTTACCGCTTCTTTCTGTCGCTTATCTGTTTTACTTCCTCGTTCATATTCCTTCATCATATCTCGATATCCCTCACTAATCCTGAGTGCAGGGGCATTGCGGGCATTGAGTGTGAGCTCGAGTTTACCATTGTTATTCAATACAAAAAAATCGGGAATGATAAAATTTTCTGCCTGACTACTCTCTGCAAAAAGTCCGCCGGGTTTGGGATTGAGTCGAACAATTTGTGCAATGATTTCCTTCAACTGCTCGTCATTCAAATTCATGCTACGCTGAATTTTTTCGTAGTGCTTTTTGGTAAACTCATCAAAATACTTACTCAGTATCTGGATAGCCAACCGAACTGCATCCCCCTCGGCTTCTTTTCTGCTTAGCTGCAATAACAAACACTCTTGTAAACTTCTGGCTGCAATACCGGGTGGGTCGAACTGTTGAATTTGCACCAACAAGCCCATTACCTCTTTTTCTGCAACTTCAATTCCCTGCCGGAAAGCCATATCATCAACTAGAGAACTAATTTCGGAACGTAGATATCCATCATCATCCAAACTGCCAATAATTTGTTCTGCTATGGTTCTGCTCCGCTGATCTAATTCCAGCATGCCCAGCTGATTGAGCAAATGATCTTGAAAACTTACTTCTGCACGAATGGGAATAACCTTATCATCACTCATTTCAGGATAATGATCATCCTTCATTTTATAATCTGCAATCTCACCATCATCGTCTACCAGGTATTCACTTACGTCGGGTGAATCTAATTCTTCCGACCCATATTCATCTTCTTCCGAACTATCTCCCTCCATTTCTGTATTGTCGGATAATTCATATTCATCCTCTGCCGTTTCCGATTCCATTTCCAGGGCAGGGTTCTCTTCCAATTCTTCCTTAATGCGCTCCTCCAGGTTGGCTGTGGGCACTTGCAATAGCTTCATCAACTGAATTTGTTGAGGAGACAGCTTTTGCAGGAGTTTTTGCTGGAAAGATTGACTAAGTGCCATGGTTCGCGATTGCAGTTCTCTAATAGAAGCCCCGAGCGGAATATTCACTTACCGACATTGCTTATACCAGAAATTATGCTGTAAATTTACATACAAATCAATGAATCGCCCCATGAAACAAATTTGTTTATTCGCTGTACTATTTTTATACGCAGGAATAGCACAAGCGCAGTTTCAATTACCAACTGAGGGAGAAACCATTCGCAAAAAAGATACTACATGCTACATACCCAGATTAATGATTAGTGCGAACACCTATAGCAACAACCTCGCTTTCTTTTGCAAAAGAGAATTGGAACTCGAAAAGAAAACAGGCGTTTCCATGAAATTCCGATTGGGAAGTGTAGATTATGTAAATACGCTGGAAGGAAAAAGTCAATTTATGCGACTGCCGCAACAGGTCCTTCCTCTACCCAAATCAGTGAAAGACGTTCCGCATAAGCTTTAATGGTATCTAGAATCACCTGCTGCTCATTCGGGGTGTAATCGTTTAGCCATAAACGGCGATAAAAACTGTTTTCTACAAAAAACATCAGCTCGTTATGTCGTAGTTTTTTAATTCGGGTTATTTCTAACCAATCTAATTTCTCAGGTCCATCTGAAAGTAACTTATTATTATACTCCTCCGTATTATTCCATTTAATTTGTTTGTCGTTGATCTCAACAAATCGCACTAATTTTTTTGGTTGAAAAGGGGAACATCCTAATATTAGATTCACTCCAATTAAAATTAAAGGAATCAAAAAAGTTCTGTTATTGGCAGATAAAAAAATAGTACTAACAATTATCAATATCCCACATACAAAGCCCAACCAGCGCAAGTTTCTTATATTGCGGGAATATGTTTTTGGAGGAATTTCAAAACGTATCATACTCTAAAACTACAATGCTTTTCGAATAGCAGCAACCATTTTCTCCCCTTTCTCCTTAATCTGCGCGGGCGTCCAAACAAGTGAAACTGCAGTAGAAACACAGCGGCTCATCAAGGCATCACTGGAAGAAAAATCCTGATTTGCCAATTGCTGCAGGGCATTGGTTTGTTCTGCCGATAACCTGTGTAACGCCATAGCATTTTTGAGGTGATCCCATTTGCGGATATAGTGCCAGTTATTATTATACCAATAAAAATTGCCGGCTAAAATTCCCTGACTGCGCATTTCTTCTACAGCAGCTTGTGTTTGAGCAGCAGTAGGTAAAAACCAACTGATGAAACTACAGCTATCCACT
>Ga0209668_10000811_pt1 | contig 13079 bp, 12 predicted proteins | sample FrelakmetPLP11PL_FD_187150 | JGI IMG/M metagenome (GOLD analysis project Ga0209668, IMG submission 187150) | Freshwater lake sediment microbial communities from the University of Notre Dame, USA, for methane emissions studies - PLP11 PL (SPAdes)... | ecosystem: Environmental > Aquatic >... | reverse complement strand
CTGCGACTTTGATATATTTCTATATGGAGATTTTTCACCTTCGTACACATAAGCATCTTCCTGGGGTTTGCCATTTTGAGCTGTGTAATGTTTATGCGCGTCCATGCCGGCAACCTGATCGTCAAAACTTTTATCTGATTCTATAACCACTCTTGGCTTCTCCTGCATTTCGCAAATATCTTTAAGTTGTTCAGGCTTCCACTTCATCAGCTCCGTAAGAATCTGCGCTTTTGACGGAATTCTGCTCGCTTTGAGTTCTTTGGCCGCTTCTACAGCTTTTTGATAATTCGCATCACTGACCATTTCTTTCAGCTTTTCCGCATCTTTATCAGGCAGACCCAAACTTTCAATAAATTCCTGATATTTCGCGTCCAGCTCACCCATATTCGCCTCAACATGACCACCATTTTGCGTTGCTTCCCGCAGACTCTTACCTTTGGTGCCGCGCGGATCCTTGGCAATCTGCATGGCTTTAGCAACCCTTTTGCGCGTATGGGCAATTTTATCTATCTCATCCGGCGTCAAATCGGGATTTACTATTTCCTCGCCAGTCTTCTTCAATCTCTCATCAAGACTGCCGATTATTCCCGCACTTTTTTCCAGATATCGTTTCAAATAAACCTTAAAACCTGCCAGCGTTACTTTCAACCCGGCAAGCTGTTTTCTGGTCAAATCAATTTCCTCATCTGTATCAAGATATTGAATGTACTCATCCACATCCGCCTCTTCAAGAAAAAGAGTGCGGAGATGGTTGAATTTCATTTGATCGGTACCCATTGTGTCCAGTTCCCGCAAAAGTTTTACCGGGTCCGGATTCTGACCGGGGATTTCAGATGTTTGAGGTGCGTTTGGCATGGTTTCTTGGTTAATTGTTGATTCTTTTTAATTTTAACAACATTTCTGCTGTTAGTCAAGTACCGCTCTATGGGAAGGAAGCGGAAATAATGATAAAATCAAATTAGTAGCACAGTAATCTCCCATATGGATATTCGCCTCATCAAGATAAAAATCCGTCCCGTACTGAAAGAAGCGGGAGTTAAAAAGGCGCAACTCTTCGGCTCCTATGCAAGGGGTGAGGAAAAACGCAATAGTGACATAGACATACTTGTTGAAATGAAGCGTTCTTCCACACTTTTTGATTTGGTCGAATTAAATGGAAAGCTTGAGGAAAAATTAAACAAAAAAGTTGATTTATTGACCTTTGGAGCAGTCCATCCTCTTCTAAAAAAATACATCGAATCCGATGCCATTGATCTTCTATGAAAAAAGACCCGAAAATTTTTGTTGAACATATCCTTGAATCAATCGCTCTGATAGAGAAATATGTCGAACCTCTGGATCAAAAGGCCTTTTTCGCAAACCAACAGAGTCAGGATTCGATTTTCCGCAGACTTGAAATTATCGGAGAAGCCGTCAAAAACCTGCCCGATGATTTTCGGAAAATGCATCCGCAAATACCCTGGAAAGAAATTGCGGGCATGCGCGATAAACTCATCCATGATTATTTCGGCGTTAATATCCTGCAGACATGGAACACCGTTAAAAAGGATCTGCCCGGCCTGAAGAAAAAGCTCGAAAAAATAAGGAAAATGCTATAAGTCCGCATACCCCTGCGGATGAGTTGAATGCCACTTCCAGGCCGTACCAACTATCGTCTCCAAATCTGAATACATAGGTTTCCAGCCAAGAACTTTACGCGCGCGGGTTGAATCGGCAACCAACACCGCCGGATCCCCCGCCCTGCGCTCCGATTCCTTCACAGGAATCTTTTTCCCCGTGGCTTTTTCAGCGGCGGCAATAACTTCCCGAACAGAAAAACCGTTACCGTTGCCCAGGTTAAAAACCTCACTCGCTCCCCCGGGCATGACAAAATCCAAAGCCCTGATATGGGCATCCACAAGATCAATAACATGAATATAATCGCGTACACATGTCCCGTCCGGCGTATCGTAATCCGTGCCGAAAATCTGCAAAAAAGGATATTTTCCAAGCGCGGTTTTAAGCACACGCGGAATCAGATGGGTATCGGGATTGTAATCCTGCCCGATCTCTCCGTTTAAGTCCGCTCCGGAGGCGTTAAAATACCGCAATGCCACATAATTAAAACCGAAAAACTCACGATACTTCTCCAAAACCCTTTCAAAAGTAAGCTTGGTAAAACCGTAATAATTAGTAGGCGCAAGCGCAGCATCCTCTTTTATCGGTACGACTTTCGGCTCCCCGTAAACCGCCGCCGTAGAAGAAAAAATAATGTTCCGGCAACCGTTCACCCGCATCGCCTCCAATAAATTAACCCCGTTCATGACATTATTCTGCATAAACAGCCCAGGATCTTTCATTGATAATCCAACCTCAATAGACCCGGCAAAATGGATCACTGCATCAAAATCATCCGCATCAAAAACCCGCACCAGCGCATCCTTATCACCCAAATCAAGCTTAATAAACACCGCTCCCGCATCCACAGCCCCCTTGTGCCCCTTTGAAAGATTATCAACAACGGTTACATAATGCCCGGCCTTTACCAAAGCACGCACCGTGTGTGAACCGATATAACCGGCGCCACCGGTAACAAGAATTCTGGACATTGCTATTCGATATAAATTTCCCTGGCTTTGGCTCCGTTGACCGGGCCAATCGCGCCATTTTGTTCCATCAGATCAAGCAATCGCGCCGCCCTTGCATAACCGAGTTTCAACCTTCTCTGCAACAATGAAGCGGAAGCTTTTCTGCTGTCTTTAATGACCTGCATCGCCTGCTCATAAAGCTCGTCGTCGTCGGCATCACCCAAATCGCTTTGCGGAATTCCCTGCACCTTCTGCTGGGCAACCCTGGGCGAAATAATGTCATCCAGATAACTTGGAGGAAAAGCGATTTTGGCATAACTGGTAACCCGATCGATTTCTTTTGAAGAAACAAAAATCCCCTGCACGCGAACCGGTTTACCCATACCTCCCGGCATATAAAGCATATCACCTTTTCCAAGCAGATCTTCAGCACCGGCCATATCCAGAATCGTCCTGGAGTCAATCTGCGAACTGACCGCGAATGCAATCCTTGAAGGAATATTGGCCTTGATAAGACCCGTTATGACATCAACGGACGGTCTCTGCGTAGCAACAATCAAATGAATGCCAACAGCCCTGGCCATCTGGGCAATGCGGCAGATGGAAGCCTCAACCTCTTTTCCGGCCGCCATCATCAAATCATTCAACTCATCCACCACAATCACGATATTGGGCATCCTTTCATGACCGGGCAATTCCCTGCCCTGCTCATGCACTTCGGTACAAGTGTTGAATTCATCAATGTTCTTATGACGATTTTCCGAACAAAGCTGATAGCGTTTGTTCATTTCCGCTACCGCCCATCTCAATGCAATCGCCGCCTTCCCGGGATCTGTTACAACCGGCGTCAGCAGATGAGGAATCCCATTATAAGATGTCAACTCAACCTTCTTGGGATCAATCATAATCAGCTTCAGATCGTGCGGAGAATTCTGATAAATAAGCGCAAGCAGAAAAGTGTTCATTCCCACCGACTTGCCGGATCCGGTCGTTCCCGCTACAAGTAAATGAGGCATCGAAGCTAAATCCCCAACCACCGGTCTACCCGAAACATCCCGCCCAATCGGCAAACGCAGGTTTGACTTGATTTCGTTATATTCCTTGCTCTCCAGGATTTCCCTCAAATGAACGAGCGAACGATGATCGTTCGGCACCTCAATACCGACAAGCGACTTGCCCGGAATCGGCGCCTCGATACGAATAGACTTTGCCGCAAGAGCAAGAGCCAAATCGTTCTTCAGTCCGGTAATTTTTGAAAGTTTGATGCCCTCGTGCGGACGCAAAGTATATTGAATGACAGTCGGTCCGACATGGACTTCGTGCATTTCAACTTCCAGCCCGAACTGCATAAGTTTTTCGCGGATTTTTTTGGCGTTTTCCTGCAATAAAGCATCATCCGAAGTTATATCCGCGACCGCCGGATTCAACAAATCCAACGAGGGAGTTTCCCAGGCCGCGTATTCATCGTGTTCCATCTCGCTGATCGCTTTATCATCCTCCTCTATTATATGAATTTTGCGTTCTTTCGGTTTTTCCTCACCATGGGTAACCACCGGTCGTTTTATCGTAACAACTTCCCCTTCACCGCCGTTCATCCTGAATTTTTCATTTTCAAAATCATCTTCCGATTGTTTTTCTTCTTCATCAAGTTCATTCAATGCTTCCTCATCTTCAACGATTTTCCTCGGCTTGGGGTCTTCCTCTTCCTGCACGGATCCCTTCTTGCGCATTATTTTGATCTGTGGCTTAAAGAAGGACAAGAAACTCCCGATTGAAATCTGAAAAGTTAGAAGAAATCCAATCAGAAATATCGTAAAAAAGACCGCCGCGGCCCCGACATATCCCACATTCAGCAGTTGGCGGAAAACAAAATTGGCTACAAACCCTATATAACCTCCGTAATTTCCCAGCCTCGCTTCCGAATAGATGGAATCCATCGGAACGGAAAGGTGCAATATGCTTAAAACCGCGAGCAAAAGAAAGAATATCCCCAACAACCTTGAAAGGGTAAAAGAAATTCGTTTGGAAAAAAACAATAACAACGAAGCTCCGACAAAGACATAAGGCAAAAGTTGCACACCCCACCCAAGTACGGGATTCAAGAGACTGACCCAAATCTCTCCCACCAGCCCAAAATTATTATTCAAACTCAAGTATGTAAAAACACCCAGCGCCAGGTAAATCACGGCGGAAATCTCTCTCATAACGGAAGATTTGACCTCAAACTTCATCGTCCCTCTTGCCGCCCGTCGCCTGCGGGGTACCTTGGTTGTTGTTCTGCGTCTTCGTGCCATAGTTCAAATATATACAATAATTTTTCTTTTTTGTCCATAGTTTACAACCCGCATTCATTACCCTTTCTGCTATGATTTAGCCCGATTTAACCCGAATTATTTATGGTAAGAACAAGATTCGCCCCATCCCCAACGGGATTCCTTCATGTGGGAGGGTTAAGGACTGCATTATACAACTATCTGCTCGCGAAAAAAACCGGAGGACGATTTATCTTAAGGATTGAAGACACGGATCGCGCCCGATTTGTGGAAGGAGCCGTTGAAAACCTGCTTAAAACACTCAAATGGGTCGGCCTGGACTATGACGAAGGCCCGGAAAAAGAAGGTCCCTTCGGCCCGTACATCCAGTCGCAGAGGACGGAAATATACCGCGAGCATCTTAAAATTCTCATGGAAAAAGGAGCCGCCTACCACTGTTTCTGTTCAACGGAAAGACTTGAAGATATGAGAAAAAGGCAGACGGAACTCAAACTGGCTCCCATGTACGACCGCGCCTGCCTGAAACTTTCCGCGGAAGAAGTCGCCACAAAAATAAAAGAGGGCGTCCCCCATGTAATCCGCCAGAAAATTCCACAGGGAGAAAAACTGAAGTTCAAAGACCTGATAAGGGGTTTTGTGCAATTCGACACTTCCAACATTGACGACCAGGTGCTCTTAAAATCCGACAACTTCCCCACCTACCATCTGGCCAATGTAATTGACGACCACTTGATGGAAATCACGCATGTGATCAGAGGAGAAGAATGGCTTCCAAGCACCCCAAAACATGTCTTGCTTTACAAAGCTTTCGGCTGGCAAACCCCGGAATTCGCACACATTCCCCTGCTTCTCAACCAGGACAAAAGCAAGCTGTCAAAACGCCAGGGAGATGTAAGCGTTGAAGACTACATCAACAAAGGTTACACAAGAGAAGCCATAATCAATTTTATCGCGCTGTTGGGCTGGCATCCGGGCAAGGGAGAAGAAGAAGAAATCTTCAGCCTGGAAAAGCTGGTGGAAATATTTTCACTGGAAAAAGTTCACAAAGGAGGAGCCGTCTTTGAAATTGAAAAACTGAACTGGTTCAATTTTCAGTGGCGCCGAAAAATGCACCATGAAGCCCTCAAGTCGATTGCCTTAAAAACAGACCCGCAAGCGCAAATCAGTCTGAACAATAAAAAAGAACCCGTTTACTCTTTTACGGATAAAACCGCAGAAACGGGATTCACTCAAAAAAGAGGCGAATTATTATTGGATTTGTGCGGAAAATTCCTTCCGGAAGAATGGAAAGCGGACAAGACACTTCTGCATAAAGCGCTCATTACCGTGGAAGAAAAAATCCTCAATAAACCGGAAGAGGCTCCGGTCCACCTTGAATGCTATTTTTCCCGAAAAGATTTTGACAAAGCCCTCCTGCTGAACCCGAAAATGGAAGTGGATGAAAAAATGGCGGAGCGCGCCCTAAAAGCCTCACTCGAAGCAATTGAGAAAATGGAAGACCTGGGCGGTACGGCAATAATCCAGGAAAAACTGATTGAAACGGTTAAAGCACTGGGCGTTAAAAACGGACAACTGCTTTGGCCGCTCCGGGTGGCGTTAAGCGGACTTCAATTCTCACCGGGAGTCTTTGAAATAATATGGGTACTCGGAAAAGAAGAATCAAATGCGCGAATAATATCGGCGCTTGAAAAACACTTCAATAAAGGCTGAAACAAGCAAACTTTGCGTTTTTTTGAGGTTCTCTTTACAAAGAAATACGGACGGGGCACTATAAAAGACGCAAAAACACCATAAGAATTTCTATGAATTTTGCGGAACTAAAAGAGATCATCAAGTATCTGAAAAAGACCGTCACCTGCAATACCTGCAACAAGAAATTCGTAAATGAAGGGATTCGCGTGCTTTCGACAATCGGCGGAGAAGCGCTTTTTCACATACACTGCCACCACTGCCACAACGAAGTGATTGTTCATATCACCATCTTTGAACAGACCGGCGAAAAAAGCAGTATAAACATTGAAACCAGAAAAGCCGGGAACATAAGCGAAAACGACATCCTGGACATCAAGAATTTCCTAAAACAGTTCAACGGGGATTTTAAGCAATTATTTACCGAATATTAATATGAAAAAAACAATATTCCTGGTTGCCGCCATGATCCTGCTGACGGGATGTCAGCAAACCGAACAACTTCAGGGAGAAGCTGGCAAAATGATTGATTCGGCCTCAAAACAGATTGAAACGGCAAAGACATCCGTATTGGACGCCAAAAGCAAGATTGAAGAAAAAGTGACGCAGGCACAGGAAGCCGCAAACGCAATCAAGAAGCTGGGCGAATAATACCGGCTCATTTTAATATAAGATGATTTTTCCGGCATCCCGGGAAGCCTGATTTACATGAGCAAACTTAAGTGCCAATTCCATTGCCATACCGGGCAGGACCCGGTTGATTATATCAGACACACCGAACGCGGCCTGATCGATCGCGCGGCCAAACTCGGATACGATGTACTGGCCATCAGCTGTCACAATGTGGTCATCTTCAACGACGACCTAAGAAAATACGCGGCCGCGAAACGGATATTGCTGATACCCGCAATCGAAAAAACAGTTGAAAAAAAGCATATCCTGATCCTGAACGCCGATGTAAGTGCACAAAACATCAAATCATTCAAAGACCTGCGCAAATATAAAAACACCAAAAAGGACTGCCTGATAATCGCCCCGCACCCTTTTTACCCGGGCAACAGCGCCGTGAACAAACAACTCTATGAAAATCTGGAACTTTTTGACGGACTGGAATACTGCTGGTTCCACTCACCCCGCACAAACAGATGTAACAAAAAAGCCGTCAAAATGGCGGAAACATACAAATTGCCGATCATCGCGACAAGCGACAACCACAACCTCAAATATCTGGACTCCGCTTTCAGCATCGTAACCGCCGAAAAAAACATAAAATCCATATTTTCCGCTATTAAAAAAAATCATATTCAAATTGTCAGCCACGGACTGCCGCTCTGGAAAATGGCTTTCATATATGGAAAAATGATATTCCTAAGCCTGGTAAAAGTTCTGGCCCCAAGATAAATATCATACGATATTGCCATGCCAAAGACTTGGCCCGATTCAGCCATCCGTATTTGCCATATTTTAAGAAAAATGCTAAAATAATAAAGAAATATATAAAACAAAAACAAATGGACTTTCTAAGCATCATCAAGGAAAAAGCGTCCAAAATCGGCAAGAGGATAATCTATCCGGAAGCTTTTGACGAACGAACTCTGCGCGCGGTTGAAGCGATCCTGAAAGAAAAAACAGCAAAGCCGATTTTACTTGGCAAAAAAGACGAAATCGTCAAACACGCGGAGGAACTAAAACTTCAAATAGACTGGACCAAGGTTGAGATCATAGACCCGAAAGACCCGGCATATATTAAAAGATACGCCGCCGCCCTTTGCGAAATAAGAAAAGATAAAGGGATGACCCCGGAAGAAGCGGAAAAACTGGTTAATGACTTTAATTATTTTGGAGTGATGGCCGTACAGACCGGCGACGCGGACGGGCTTATTTCCGGCGCAAATTCTTCCACGGGAGATACGGTCAGGCCGGCACTGCAGATCATCGGCACTCATGAAAGATTCCACAAGGTCTCGGGGATATTCTTCATGATCATGGAAAACCGCCTGCTTCTTTTCGCCGACTGCGCAATCAATGTGGATCCGAATTCGCACGAACTGGCGGAAATCGCGATTGATACGGCGGAAACGGCCAAGAGATTCGGCATTGACCCGAAAATAGCGATGCTATCATTTTCAACCAACGGCTCGGCCAAACACCCCTTTACCGACAAAGTCCGCGAAGCGACACAGATGGTCCGGTACAAACGGCCGGAACTCATTTGCGACGGAGAGATGCAGGTGGACGCCGCGCTTATCCCGGACATCGCCGCGCGCAAATTCCCAAAATCCCTGATCAAAGGCAACGCAAATGTACTGATATTCCCGGACCTTCAATCCGGAAATATTTCCTACAAACTGGTTGAAAGACTTGCCCGCGCCAAGGCGATCGGGCCAATTTTGCAGGGGCTAAACAAGCCGGTAAACGACCTCTCACGAGGCTGTTCCTGGCAAGACATCGTTGACCTTACCGCGATCACCGCCTGCGAATGCGAAGGAGCAAAATTTGAATTCGGAGAAGGGTCCACTCCTCCAAAAATCAGAAAAGAATAAGCATGAAAATTCTTGTTATAAATTCCGGCTCGTCCTCAATGAAATTCCAACTGTTTGAAAACGAAAAAGACTCCGGGTGCCTGTTCAAGGGCATGATTGACCGCATCGGACAAAGCGGAACAAAATTCATTGAAAACGGAAAAGAAAAAGGGGCGATTGCGGCTCCAGACCATACCGCCGCCGTCAAACTGGCTTTCAAGATCCTTCTGCAAAAAAAACTGATTAAAAGCGCCGGGGAAATAGACGCAGTGGGACACCGGGTAGTCCACGGCGGAGAAAAATACCACTCCGCGACATTGATAACTTCACCGGTATTGAAAGAAATCAAAAAACTTTGCGAACTCGCTCCCCTGCACAATCCGCCAAACCTCGCGTCTATACTGGCCTGCAAAAAAATCCTGCCAAAAACCCCACAGGTTGCCGTTTTTGACACGGCTTTCCACCAGTCCATTCCGGAAAAAGCTTTCCTCTACGCAATTCCTTTTGAATATTATAAACGATTCGGAATCCGCCGATACGGCTTCCACGGCTCCAGTCACAAGTTCGTCGCAGGCCGCACAGCCGAACTCCTCGGAAAGAAAAAATCCAAAATCATAGTCTGCCACCTCGGCAACGGATCCAGCGTTGCAGCGGTGGAAAACGGCAAATCCATAGACACCAGCATGGGATTCACGCCTCTGGAAGGCCTGCCGATGGGAACGCGCTGCGGCGACATAGACCCGGCCATCGTCTTTGAACTTATGGAAATGCTTAAGGTTTCAACCGACGAAATTGACAATATCTTGAATAAAAAATCGGGGCTCAAAGGCATTTCCGGAATCAGTTCGGACATGCGCGACCTATGGGCCGCCTACAAAACGAACAGCCGCGCGCGCTTAACCATAAGCATTCTTGCCTACCGGACCGCCAAATACATCGGTTCCTACTCGGCGGCCCTTCGCGGATTGGACGCAATCTCATTTACAGCGGGAATGGGAGAAAAAGCGTATTATCTCAGAAAAGAAATCTGCGACCATCTTGGTTTTCTTGGAGTAAAAATCTCTACCGCAAAAAACAAAGCCTGCGATATCGAGATCAGCGCAAAAGACAGTAAGGTAAAAGTTTTCGTAATCCCAACCAACGAAGAAAAAGAGATTGCCATGGAAACGGCCCAAGTCCTCAAAAAATAAAATAATAAATCATTAATCTTTAATAACAAAACAGACATGTACTACCTTGTACCACGCAAAATAGACATCCAGGTCGGAAGCCTTTTCGTCTGTCTCCTCAACGAGGAAACAGCCCATCATCTTGACCTTCACGCCACCGACCGCGTTTACATGAAAAACGGCCCAAACGAAGTCATTGCCATCCTGGATATTTCTCCAAGAATGAAAAACGGTGAAATCGGGCTTTATCACGAAACCTGGAACAAACTGAAAGTGGCAAAAGGAGACCGCAGAGTTTCAGTTGAAATCGCCAGAAAGCCGGATTCCATTGCATTCATCAGGGAAAAACTGGACGGAAAAAGACTGGATGAATTCAAAATCGGAAAAATCGTCAAACACATCGTCCACGACCGTCTTTCCGACATTGAAATAACCTATTTCATTTCCGGCTGCTACATCAACGGACTGGACGATAAAGAAACAGTGGACCTTACCAAAGCAATCGTCAAAAATGGAGGCAGACTGAAATTCAAAACAAAAATCGTCCTGGATAAACACTGCATCGGAGGAGTCCCGGGCAACAGGACCACGCTGATAACCGTGCCGATTTGCGCGGCCGCAGGCCTGCTTGTGCCAAAAACATCTTCCCGCGCGATTACGAGTCCCGCAGGAACGGCGGACACAATGGAAGTAATCGCCAATGTCACCAACGACGCGGATAAACTGCAGAAAATCGCCAATAAGATCGGCGCTTTCATCAGCTGGGGCGGAGGCGTTGACCTTGCCGCCGCCGACGACCGGATGATCAGACTTCGCAACCCGATGAGCCTTGATCCGCAGGGAATGCTGCTCGCATCAATCCTCGCAAAAAAACATTCCGTATCATCTTCACATGTAGTCATAGACATCCCATATGGCCCGGATGTAAAAGTAAAAACGCCAAAAGATGCCGAACCTCTCAAGAAAAGGTTTGAAAAAATCGGCACCATGCTCGGGATGAAGATGAAAGTGATCATGACCGACGGCAAACAGCCGATCGGGAACGGAATCGGCCCGATGCTGGAATGCATTGATGTTATGAAAGTCCTCAAAAACGACCCGGACGCGCCAAAAGACCTCAGAAAAAAATCATTGTTTATTGCAGGTGTAGCGCTTGAATTGACCGGAAAAGCAAAAAAAGGACAGGGAGCAAAAATGGCAGAAGAAATCCTGAAATCCGGAAAAGCGTACAAGAAACTTCAAGAAATCATCGACGCGCAGGGACGCAAAAAAGTGGTGCTGGAACCTGGAAAGTTCACAGTTGACATCAAAGCGTTCAAGAACGGAACCATCAGCTACATCAACAACAAGATGGTTTCCCACTACGCCCGCCTGGCCGGAGCTCCGTTAAACTCGGGAGCCGGACTTTTCATCAGAAAGTTCATCGGAGACAAGGTTAAAAAAGGCGACGCCCTCTTTACGGTACACGCCGAAAACAAGAGCAGACTTGAAAATACCGTTCAGCTGATCAATGTTGCCGACTGCTATCAGATTAAGTGAACACACACGAGCAAAGCGAGTGTGCATATGAGAAAAAGTTTGCGCAGCAAACACCATTAAAACTAACCCAACCCCGTGACCTACCCAGAAATCATTGACGGCATAAAATCGTTAAAAATCCAGGGCGCGGAAAAAATTGCGGTTGCCGCAGTTGAAGCCTTCGCTCTTAAACTCAAAGAGACGCAAGATCCCGCCGAACTTGAAAAAGCGCGACAGGAACTGACAGCTACCCGCCCGACCGAACCGGCGCTCCGCAACGCCCTGCTCTACTGCATCAACAACTTCAAGACAAACCCTGATGTGGGAAATTTTGTCATCAATTATTTCAAGGAATCGAAACAAAAGATTGCAGAAACCGGAGCAAAGAAAATCCATGACGGCATGATCGTTTTCACCCACTGCCACTCCTCCACCGTGGAAGCGATCTGCGCCAAAGCCAAGGAACAGGGGAAAAACTTCACAGTCTATAACACGGAAACCAGACCAAGGTACCAGGGACGCATCACCGCTGAAAACCTCGCCAAACTGGGAATCCCGGTAGTGCATTTTGTTGACAGCGCAGGCCGGACATACCTGAAGAAAGCCAATCTATTCCTCTTCGGCTGCGACGCCGTCACCGCCGAAGGAAAAATCTACAACAAGATCGGCACGGAAAACCTGGCCGAGTTCGCGCAAGAAAACCGCATCCCGACCTATTCCGTCACCAATTCCTGGAAATTCGATCCGCTCACGGCCACCGGCACGGAAGAAGAAATCGAACAGCGCGACCCGAAAGAAGTCTGGGAAAATCCGCCAGCGGGAATCACAATCATGAACCCCGCCTTTGAAATCGTCTCACCGGACATGATCACCGGCATCATCACAGAACTCGGCATCTGCAAGCCCGAAGCGCTGATGCTGGAAGTGCAAAAGACATATCCGTGGATGTTCGGTACCTGAATTCCAAAAATGCCACATCCCACAATAAGTGCTAAAATAAAAGCGCAAAATTCAACCTGCGTAAAATGAAGCACGGTAATTCTTAATCTATAATTATTAATTGTTAATTGAATTGACATGCCCATCACCGCTGAAGACACAAAATTCCTGGAAGAAATAGACAAACTTGAACCGCACGCCAAATGCCTGCGCGCACAGGTGGTAAGCATGATCGTAAAAAACGGCAAACTGCTGGTGGCCCATGGCAACGACTGGCAAAACGACTACAACTGCTCAAAAATCGGCTGCGTGAGAGATATGTACCAGGTCCCATCCGGCCAACGGCGTGAAGTCTGCTACGGCATCTGCGCGGAACAATGGTGCCTTGCGATTGCCGCAAAA